>Ga0325410_1006332_pt1 | contig 13003 bp, 6 predicted proteins | sample PopdelMetagenome_16_FD_206182 | JGI IMG/M metagenome (GOLD analysis project Ga0325410, IMG submission 206182) | Populus deltoides microbial communities from Bellville, Georgia, United States - Xylem-PdIQD-R3 | ecosystem: Host-associated > Plants > Phyllosphere > Stem > Wood/Secondary xylem... | reverse complement strand
CATGAATACACTCGTGATTTGCGGGCCTGACTATAAGTGGTCCTGGAGTATCCCCATTGTCAAAGAAAAGTTTAGAGGGTGGAGGATTTTACTGCCAATTGAGCTACGTGCTCGTTCATTAGCAAAAAGACAGCACGGAAGATGACATATGCCACAGAAGTCATGATAACTCCTCCACATTGACATCATTCGACAAGAATTATTGGAAGCATGCAAATTCCTCGCATGCTATACAGGAAAGGAAAAGCATGTGTTGTCTGCGAGCGTGTATTTTGTGGAAGATACTTTGAACGATGCAGCCGCCGGCTAATTTGATCAAATCTTGCGTGTCTAAGCAAAATCTAAAACGTTCATCACGTTAACTAGTTGTTTTCTTTTAATTTTTATGTTCTTGTATATCTATGCAGCTTGTGATGGTCATACTTAAAGGAACCTTGGGCATATCATTCAATGGAAACAAGGAACCAGCTGCATACGCAGAGATAGTGTCGATGGGTGGGATTACCAAACAAGTTAAAAGGAATCTAATCGCTACCCTTGGAACAATTCTTGAGGCAAAGTTATCCATCCCCAGGGCACGATTCTTCCTCAAAGTTTATGATACAACAGCTGCTGGCAACTGCTCCAAGTTGTAACTTCTGATAGGATGATGGCCATAGAGTTTCATCCTAACTATCTGGGTTTTCAATTTCTGTTTCGTTTTATGTCTGCTTATTTTTAAATTGTCAGAGGTCATCCTGTCAGCAAAAAAGAAAAGCAAAAAAAGATTTAAATGTTCAAGAAGACCTACTTGAATATGATTATGCACTATTGAATTTCCACTAAATTGAAGCAAATAAAAAAGGGCATTGTAATTTAGGGTTCTTTCTTAGCTATGTGATGATGACCTGTGTGGCATGGGACATGGTGTTTGATGATACTGCATAGCTTAGTCACTGATACTGTACTGTCATAAATTTATCACCACACACATATTCCCACCGAAAGCAATATCTTTAAAGATATATTTGGTGCAACATCTTGAATAAAGAAACAGTGCCATCACAATTTACATTTAATTCAATCAATAACACAACTTAATGAAGAAAAAGATGGATGCGTGCAGCTACCTTTACGGCTTACTTACGTTGAGCTCATCCTCAACAAAAAGACGTGTTTTTACCAGCCATGTCAACTAAATTCATTTTCAGAGCATGGAACTAAAGGTTTGTAACGCCAACAGTTGGAATTTTGGAAGCTCTGGTGTTTTCGTTTATAGATTTAGGCAGCTCTGCCTTTTCCCATAATCACTAAAGATATTAGGTGATTCTATCGATGGATGTACTTGTTATTTATTCGAACAGCGTTAACCAAACAAAAGGTGGGTTTCTGTATAAACTCAGCCAACAAACCCGAGAGATGTTGGCAATGAAGTAATTCAAGTGGAAAAACATAGAAATGTCGGGAGCAAGGATGGAGATGATTTCATAGGCAATTGCACTAGTTTTTAATGCCATGCACAATTCAAGAACCTATCAGCTGCATGATATAGCAAGCCTGCCAAAAGGTCAAGATCCATAAATGATCCAGTTACCTAAGCTACAGACACTGATTGGTTTACATCAAATTAGCCATACTGACAAATTCCAACACATAGTTCGGTGCAATCAATCATCTTTACTCTCACCACAGTACAGATCACAAATAACAATAAATATGAATCTCTTCGATCTAAACTATTTAATAGCTCTACCCTATCTCATGCAGAAACAGAAACAGGAGCACGCCAGCATTGTCAAGGCGAATTCTTGCATGTTATTTCAGAGTAACGGCTGCATTTCTCAATGCAAGATACCTTTGCACATGCTCATTTGGAAGTGATCTCACGAGTTTGAAGACATCAGTATTTGCATAACGGAGGTTGGTCCTTGGATCATGGTAAGGTGCCTGCAGAAGAAGTTCGCTATGTGTAAGAGGGTCTGTAAAGAGATTGGTATACTATTCCATATTGTTTCAGATAGCATTCAAGATAGTAGCAGTTAATCATTGCATGTTCAATCTGTATTTGATGGGATGAATGGAATTGATAACATATGGTGTCTAAGTGTCAAGCTACTCAAGAACAGAGGATAGCTAGGCTCTTTACTTTTCAATTTCGAATATCAACATAAACATTTAACAAGGTCAGCACAATCTTGAGCGCCATGCTCAATCCTGAACAATCTAAACTTCAGCACCATGGCTTCTTCCAGCTAAACAAAAGCAGATGTACTAGGAATCCAGTTGTAGGACATCACAGGGCACCTTCAAAGGTGCACACCATGAACATTTGCTTCATCAAAGGTGCAAGATTACATGTTAAATCTGGTCAAACAAATTTATCTTTGAATTTTTCTCCACCCACTAACTTCCAGTTTTCACATTTCTAACAAGCAATAGAGTACTAGGATGTAATTCATCCTCAGAAATATTGCTTACAAATATGATGTGACATGTAATTGACATAAGAAAGAACATTGCCAAGCAGGAAGCAGGAACCAGTTCTTAGTTTGAGTTATGTAATGGTTGGATCTCTACCTCCATCCTCAATTTCATCAAGACAATAAGCTTGTACAGATGTAAACAAGCTCAACCAAATTATATGTGATGAGCTCAAAAACTAAGAGACGGAGTAGCTCAACTGACTAACGGAGTAGCTCAACAAAATTATGGCAATGCATAATATGCAGAATGAAGGACAGCTCATAATAATCTTCTCACTCTAAAAGAAAGTTGATGAGGTACTTGGACGATGCAAATTGATCGGAAAGCCTCCTTCAAGTTACAGGATTATATTTAGGTTAGATGAAGCCAAACAAATCTCGCCTTCAATTGTTTTTTCTCAACCAATAGTTTGTAGTGTCCAAATTTGAACTGGCAATAGTACAACCAAGTTATTTATCCACAGCAACCAATAAGTTCATGATATTCAAAACCAAAAAAAGATTCACCATGCAACTAACAAAAAAAAAAAAAAAATGCCATGGCCAATTAAGTCAACTAAAAGAAACCAGTGCTCTATTTAATTCTGGAATTTTTGAAACTTTAATCATCAATTCCACTGAACAAGCTAAAGAACATTTGAAACTTTAATCCTAATCCTCAATGACAGCAGGTGTATCTTAGCTGAATAGCAGACAAGGAATAAAATGTAGATTATCATTAACAGCTGATGATTCTCTCTCAATTAGAGACCACCAAATATTCAACAAGCAAGGTTTTGACGCACAAAGTAGATCTTCCTCCCGACACTCAAAATAAAAGGACTTCATAAGGATATGATTCAACTGACGTAAATAACCAGTGATGACACTAAAAGATATTTCTAAATTTACCAGACATTTCTAAATTTTGATCCATTAAAATTTAAATCTAATGCCAGTGATTGACTCATTCATTCATGATCTGATTTATATGACATTTTCAAGTTGGCCACATTATTCGCAAATGAGCTAGAAATAATGATGAATTTCATCTGCCAGTTCAAGCACTAAACACATCTCAACAGAAACACATACCTCGAATCCTGTAATATCGCATATTCTCAAAGGTGGGTGCATGGAGGGTGGTGACTCAATATTAACATCTGCAAGAGGGGAAAAAAAACAGCAAAGGTAATTTATAATATCAATACAAAAAACAAAAACCTTAAAAAAGAAAAATAAAAAAACAACCATCTGCATAAACATATTTAAAAATCCAACTTAAACCATGCAATTAATTTGTTGAACAACTGACAGAACACGGGAATCCTCTATAAAACCCTCCGGTGCTACCATTGTACAAAATAATCACCATTACATTTTCCTTTCAGATTTCACCATTTGTGGGCCCAGGAACCCACAAATACTGAGACAATGGAATGCTAATGCAATAACGGCTTCCCTTTCTTCATCCACGAAAATCACCAAAGAACAACTTTTTTCAACTATATATCAAACAAATCACAACCAAACTTCAAATTAAAGTAAAAGGAAAAGAAAAGAGAAGCTAGGAAATGGCGGAGATTGCTCTTAAAAGAGGAGCTTACAGTTGGGTTCATCAGGAGGGCAATTCTGATAATTTTCAGCTTGAAGAATCTGCTTAAGGTGTTTCCAACGGCCTCTTGGTTGTCCCTTTGGGTATTTCTCATATATCTGTATCCTCTTGAAACTGAAGTGTGTTGGCAACACCAGCTCTGCATTTATCAACTCTGCTTCCATCTTCTTCCTCTTCTATATCTAAAAAGCAAAAATACCACTCAATTCAATGATTTATCCCTTGTAGATCAAATTTAAAAGAATAGAAACTAGATAAAAAAGAGTAAAAATTTAAAGAAAAGAAACATAATCTATGATTGTAAATATAAAAAATTGAAAAAGAGTATAAAAACAATTAAAAAAAAACAGGAATTTCATCCGAAACCCAACAAAAAGAATGGGCAAACGAACCTCTCGGTTCAGAATCCCCTGTTGCTCGAACTGGGCACAACAGTAAACGGACAAATAATCTCCACTTTATAGTTTCATAGAAAATCTCAATTTAGTAACCGACTATGAACTGATCTTCGATTAGATCCCAAACTATCAATGTTTTCAATTAGGTCCCTAATGCATCAGGGAAGTGTCGAATTTTGCTTAAAGCAGGGTTATTTTATTACACAACGAGTTAGATTTCCAAGCCAGATCTCTTGAGTTCCACCTTTTCTTAATTTTAATTTTAATTACTTGAGTTTTCGTTTAAAAATATTTAATATATAGTGACAGGGCTACAAAATCAAGCCCAAATAATAGGAGTAAAAGAAAGCCCGACCATGCAGCAAAGAAAGAATAAAAAAGAGGGCCCGACAGGGCAGCAAAGAAGAAAGGAGAAGAAGAAGATAGATGACCCAATCGGGTAGAAAAAGAAAAAAAGAAATGAAGGAAAAGAAAAGGCCCAACTGGAGAGGAGAAGGGCATTGTCATGGAGAATAACCTGGGCTCAAAACCAAGCCCAACAAACCTCAAAATTGAAAAGTAAGCCCAATTGAGAAGAGAGCCCAATAAAGCCAACGAACCCATCGAACCTCTTTGTTTTTCCTCCAATATGACACCTCCTTGATTGGGCTTTCTTTTACTCCTATTTTTTTTTTTTTTTGAAATAGATATGACATGCTAAACGCTTAAACATCTAACTGCAGGATCAAATTAGTTGTTTGATGTTATTTAAAATAGATATTATTCATTTATGTTGATTTCATTATTTTCATTTTGATTTTTGATTTTTGAATTTCTAGCTTTATTTCAGATTTTATGTCATAGAAAAAAATATTCATAAATAAAATTTAAATTTGGTAACAATTCTCTATCTTTCTTTGCTTGACGTGATCTTCTTGTGTATTGGCTTTGGTCTCCGTCAAAATCGCCATGCTTTCCTGCTATTTTTTTTTGTGTAAACGAGTAATTGGCAAACCCGCAGCTAGCACCTTGTCCTTTCCAGCATAGTAAGATAATTAATCCAAAGGCATGCTAGTTGAATTGAGAATCTAGTAGATTTATAAACCAGCCGTGAAGTTAAAAACGCATAATTGTTATTGCATGATGAATCCTCAAAACTAGATTGAAAGGAAATGATTTTATACACAAACTTTTCCTACTAGATTGCAAGGAAACTAGATTAATGTAGGTTATCCAACTTTTCTTGATTTTTATTTTTATTATCTTTGTATTAATGGTGAAGGAATTCTTAAATTCGCTTGTTTGCGTCCATTGAAATGCCTTTTCATATACAAGATGTTCATGAAATTAAACCCTAAATATATATACAAAGGAAAATCTGCGAATTTTTCTTAGATTTTTGTTACCTAGAATATTATTCTTTCATTCTATTTATTTCTCGAGGATCTTATTTTTTATCACCCATCTGGGATTGCCTCGTCTGAAACTCTCTCTTTCTCATAATTGAATAGATATTCTTATAGCGTGCTTTAATATCCCATTGAATTGTTTTTAACTCCTGAGCTTCTCTACCACTTCCATAAAGAATTATTGAAACAATAAAACCATCAAGAAGATGGCACCCTGAAGAGACTGTGTAAACGTTGGAGCTGTGGGATTTTCAAATCTTGCTGTCTTCACCATCAAAGAAGACTAGACCACGTTCCACTTCTGCTATCAAGCTTTCCCGCATGCAGAGCTCGCGGGATCAGAGGGGTCTTCTCCAAGAAAGATTGATTGAGTTATCAGTTGGGTTATGAACTTCTGCAATGCTTGATGATTGCTGCAGGGAAAGGTTGTAAAGCCTAGGAAACATGAACTGGAGAGGGGTTGCGTAGCCTAGCCAGGAATCAGACCAGAACCTGATGTTTCTCCCATCACCCACCTTGAACCCGACATTTGATTGGAGGAGAGCAGCTATGCTGTGATTTAAGGAAATTGCAGATACCATGCCACATCAAGTTGGAGATAGAGAATCTGCAAACACAGGAAGGCCATTTACAAAGTATGGCCGGTACTTTCGTAGGATAAGTTCTTGCCAGCCTCCTACCACTCCTTTATCAAGGTTCCAGAGCCATTTAAACATTAGAGCCAGATTTTTTTTGTGAATAGAACCCAACCCGAGACCTCTGAGGGGCTTACTCTTAATTACCTTGTGCCATGCAACCTTACAAATACCATATGAATTTGAGGTGCTTTTCTAGAGAAAAAAACGATTGATGGAGGATATAGCTTTTGTAATGCCCTTTGGCATAGTAAAAACAGACATGTAGTATAGAGGTAGAGAGTTTAAGACAGATTTAATAAGACATATCCTCCCAGCCATGCTCAGAATCTTCCCTTTCCAATTGCTTAACTTTGCTCTGATTGTTGACAATAACGGTTTCCAAGTGGAGAGCCTATTTGGGTTAGCACCAAGAGGCAGCCCAAGGTATCTGATTGGGAAGGTGTCACTGCGGCAGAAAATTGCATTAGCTAGACCTGAAGTGTATTCGTTGTCCAAATTAATTCCTATAAGTGAACTTTTGTAGAAATTAACTTTCAGTCCTGAAATGATCTCAAACCAGCGTAGAATCCTCTTGGCATGTAAAAGAGAGGAATAATCATTTGACAGGAAGATCAGAGTGTCATCTGCATATTGCAAATGAGTTATGTGATGTCCTGGAAAAGTCTGCAAGCCTTTGAAGTAACCCGAATCCGATGCCCTGTTGAATAAAACTGTTAGCCCTTGAACTGCTATGTCAAAAAGGAAAGGAGAGAGGGGGTCCCCTTGCCGAAGACCCCTCTCCATACTGAATTCTCTGCTAGGTGAGCCGTTAATTAGGATGGCCAATTTAGATGTGGACAAACATTCAAAAATCAGATTCCTCCAATGAGAGCCGAAACCCATATAACCCATGGTAGAATTGATATGCTCCCATAAAATCGAGTCGAAGGCTTTATGAAAATCTACCTTTAGCAAAAACTCGTGGTCCTTCTTGCTACGAATAGCATGGACAACCTCGTTTACTATCATGAACCCATCTAGAATCTGACGCCCAGCAATGAAAGCAGACTGGTTTACACTTATCACATCTGACAGAACGCTTCGGAGCCTAGTGGACAATAGTTTTGCCACTATTTTATATAACCCATGAATCAAACTAATTGGTCGAAATTGGGAGAATCTGCACAGCCCCTTAGTCTTCTGGATCAAAGTTACAAAGGAAGAGCCGATCCCATTTGGAAATTTACCTGTTCTGAAAAATTCTTTGACCATAACAAATATGTCGGAGCTGATAAGATTCCATGCTTTTTTATAGAAAGAGAAGGTGAACCCGTCAGGACCGGGGGCTTTTGAACCGTCACAATCCCATATAGCTTGCTTCACTTCCTCCAATGAAGGCAATCTTTCTAACCAAACTGATCTTTCTTCTGAGATTTTAGAGAACCCCGAGCCTCCCATTTCAATTCTTTTGCATTGTGGCTTGGCAAACAGGGATGAGAAGAAGTTGACAGCACCCTCTTTGATGTCATTTTGAGAGACTAAAAATCTGCCGTTCTGTTCAATCTTGCTGATGTGGTTGCGACCATTCCTCAAACTTGCTGAAAGGTGGAAGAAATAGGTGTTTTTATCCCCCATTTTGCACCAGTTTTGGCGGGATTTCTGTCTCCAAATATCCTCAACCTTCCTGCTAACCTCCTAAAGCTCAAAGTTTAGATTCTTAAGCTTTGTTTTTTCAGTCTTAGACAGGCGCACCTCACTTATATATTTGATGGTTGTGATGGAGTTCTGAATGTCTTCAAGTTTTGAATTTTGATTACCGAAGGTGGATTTGTTCCATTGCCTCAGTTTTTTCCCCAAAGTTCCTAGTTTCTTGACCAATTTATAGTCCCCTGAAAATTCCTTGCAGCTATCAGACCATAGGATCTCAAAATCAGCTAAGAATGAAGGGTGTGACAACCAGCAGTTTATGAAACAGAAAGGCTTCCATCCCCAATCTACCTTTGGTGTCTGAAGAAGCAATTGACAGTGATCAGACATCCCCTTGGGTAGCGGCAGAGTGATAAGAATGGAAGCTGAAGGTGGAACTCTGGAGATGCAAAGGCCCTGTCGATACAGCTCATGGAACCCCCTCTAAACCAAGTTAAACGGCTACCCTGCAGTTTGAATTCAATCAGAGCACAATCGGATAGGAAATTACGGAAAGCAGCTGACCCTAAATGATTAATGTAGCCGCTGCTTCTCTCGTGAGCATGAAGAATTTCATTGAAATCACCTATCACCACCATTGGTAAATCAAAGGCAAACTTCAAAGTGGTGATGTCTTCCCACAGCTTAACACGATCTTGCACAGAAGATGCAGCATATACTCCAACTACCATGCAGTTAAAGGAAGAATTAATATGTTTGCCGCATAGGCTGATCCATTGCCCCCCAAATTCTATGGAGTTAACCTTAAAAGTAGAGCTATCCCACATCACTATGATCCCTTCTGATTTGCCTACAAACTTAATAAAAGCCCATTTAACAGTTACAACGTTCCACAAATTCCTAATGAAGGAATCGCAACAATTATCTTTTTTTGTTTCTAATAAAAAGCAGATATCAACATTACTGTTGAGCAACCTATTCCAGATGGAATATCGTTTGTTCAATATTCCCAACCCACAACTGTTCCAAGCAAAGATATTAATAGAAATAACAAGACCAAGACTGATCAAAACTTAGCAGGGTGAGGAATTTACAATTGATTGGCTGATGTTCACTCGTCTACCTCTCTGTCAATGTTCCCCCGAACTCCCTCCTCATGCCCCATAAGATCTTGATAGATTCCCAAGCCCAGAGCCGCTGCATCATGTAACATTTCCTGAGTCTCCTTGTCTCTATCAAAACCATCAGCCTGATTATCCTTGTAGGCTGTCTGAAACCGAACATTTCCTTGCTTAATTCCTGAATTGAGGGAATCAGAAGAGACACCTTTCTCGATAGTGTTAGCTACACTACCACTGGCTTGCAACAGTTTCAGTTTCCTTGTTTTGCTTCTAGCATTCCTGTTGTTTTCCTTGACCGCTTCTGAGGAGGCCTACTGGCTGCATTGAGAGCTCAAAGGGCTTGGTAGACTAGCTTGTGCATCACTGGTCTCTGTATCCATGGATGCATGGTTAGAGGTAATATCTTCATGTTTATCAGAAGATGACTTAATAGCAGGGGATGAGCCATTGTCTTTTAGATATGTGTTTCTGTAGGAGTCAGGTACAACATCTGCTAAGCCACTGTGAGCCAAAGCATGTCTATCTTTCTTCACTTTCTTCACTTTTATGTATGTATATTTAGGGCCAATTCTTCTGATTTGTCTAAGCTTCTTCCTTTTTCTTTCCTTTAGTTCCATTTCCACTACTTCTTGGGGCTTTGCCAGGTCACGTATGAAATCAGAGTAGGAGTTCTGAAATTGATTCTGGTCTAAATTCAAGGTTCTGACTATTTTGGAGGAGGGCCTTAGAACCTGGGCTGAAGAAGTGTTAAGCCCCATTACACATGGGTTTGTCGCCTTGTTGATTAGCCTTGTTCCTTTCACCTGGCCTGTGAAGCCCTTTTTTCCAAGGCCCACTCCTGTAACTGAGTGTACTGAGACATCTGTGCTGCTATCATTGTCGGCTGCCTCTTGCATGTTTTCCTTTAATTTGTTATCGTGTGGCATTGTAGAGGGCGGCTGAGATGTATCATTGTGTAATTGCTGGTCTTTTGTCTGGAGGGTATGTGTTTCCTTTATTTCAGGAAAAAGGCAGGCGGTTTTTGAAAATGTGTCAGTATGATCCCAGTTGTTTGCTGGTCCAGTGTGCCCTTGACAAAGAATGAGAGAGAAATCGCAATCCGTAATGAGAGAGAAATCGCAATCCGTATCTGCCTTCTGTTGCTCTATTACAGTAATATCCGTTGCACAACGGTCACCGCCAGGGTCAGTGGTCTTTAAGCCCGCTGTCGTAACCTCATCTGAAGCTGCAAATTCGCTGCATGAATCTTCATCTAATGTTGGAATACTTGTTGCATCCATTGAATGTTTGACTGTAGACAGTAGGGGGCAAAAATGGTTTCATTTCCATGATTGAGATATCAAATTCGTCGCCATCTAAAACCAACAATACACGTTCATTTAGAGTCTCAAAGGGAGTTGTGCTCAGCAACACTTTTACTCCCGTGTTTTCAATCAAATCGTGTTTTCAATTTGATCTGAAATGCATCCATTCACCATATTTTTTTATAAACAAATTCTAACTGTTTTAAATTATTTAGTATCTGAGTAATTAATCAGTTCCTTGACCCAATTATAAGCTATGAATTTCTTCTTTTTTTTTGGGCGCTTTACGAAAGAAACTGAAGGGGACTTGATAACTATCCATTATTTGCAGCCACGCATTCTCTGCACTCTGAAAAATCTAAACAGATACGTACCTTAACATTGTTTTCAATCAAATCGTGTTTGCTTCCAAAGAAGTTATTTGTGATAGTAATGCATCTACACCATGCACTCTGTTCAAAGTCTTCGACCCATCTCCCACGTTCATCTTAATCATTCTCTTGTTAGTCATTATAAGAGGGATAAGATGGTTGTGGTGGTGATAGACTCTTCAGAGATGACCAATTAACTTTGGCAATCGCAGTGGAATACTGGAGCTGGTTATCTAGCAAATTACATCGAAATTAATGAAACAAGACGAAGACTTAGACTTCGAATGAAATTGACAGTACTGCTAGATGGACTTTGGAGACGGAGACCATGTGCACTACTTTAGAGTTGAAGATTTATTCTGTTATTGCTTTTCTAGTTTATTATTTTCCTAGTTGGAGTTGGAGATTATATGTTTGGATTAGTATTTAAGGAAAGATGAAAATAATAAAAAAAATAATTATTCTTGGCCATCTGATAAATTTGAGTTGAGTTTTTCTTGGAGTAATTCCAATAACATAGAGAGATTCTGTGCTTTTTCCCAGCCCTTGGTTTCAGTGTGAGGTTGATCCAAGGAATTGGCAACAACCTCTGAAGGTGCCAAGGTTATTTATCCACAAACCTGAGAAAGTAAGTGTTTTTTTTTTCTTATTAAAAAAAAACTTTCATACAATCAATGTGGCCTTCACTTTCTTGAATTTTTAAGTTCGTCATTTTAGCTTCTCTCTGTTTAATAATCCACATGTGGGTTTTATTACTGCAATAGCTATTTAACTCTCGCTGCGTCATGTTCATATATTATGTTTTAAAAAAAATATTATGAAATTTTTTTATATATATTTTTGTAGCTAAAAAAATTATAAATTTAAATTAAAAAGCTTATGTATATAAGTAATCAAATAAATTGAAAACTATATGTGTTAATAAGTAAATAAATAAGTTATTAATAATAACTAAAAATAAAATTGAAAAAATCAAGAGATAGATGTAGATCAAGATATTTAATCTCACAAGATAAAATATTTATCTTATTGTGTTTGCTTAATCTAATTTATTCAAATATTTTTTTTATTTAATCAAACTATAATAGAAATAGACACACATTAAATTGATTGAATAAAATGAAATGAAAAACATTATGCGTATCTATATATATTAGAAATATTATCTAAAAAATATATTTTTATTTTACAAAGTTCATCTATATAAAAGATAAAAAAAAAAATTATAAACCTACATGCTTGGACTTGTTATTTATTTATTTTATATTTAAAAGGTATGTCCGCCCCTATTTATCTTGAAAAACAATATGTAGGTGACGGCAAACGACATGGCAAATACGTGTCGTTTGCAAACCTAAATTCTAGCCATTATTATGGGCTGAAAAATATGGCAACATCTTTTTTGTCTTAAAAAAACTTAATTTTCAAAACATTTCAACCTCAAAACACCTCATTAACACTTTTAGAACACCAACAAACAATTTCATCAACTCAAAATATTCAAAAAAAAATTCAAAAAACATAAAATCAAACTGGGTTAGATTTATCTTTTTTGGAATGGATATCTTTTCTCAAGCAACATTATGGGTCTAAACAATCAATATCAAGCCTCTCTCATCTCATGTAACATGTAGACAACAAAAAAAATTCATTTCTTGCTTGATCAAAAGAGTTATTACAATGTTTTGTATATAAAAAAAGAAAATTATAATAATAATGAATAAAAAATAAAAAAATTATTTCCTTTAAATAAAAAATAAAATTATTAAACTGGATAAAAAATAAAAATAACAAATAAAATATTTATTTAAAAAAAAGCTCATGCATAAATGACTTGTTAAGAAAAGGAAATCCATACAATATTAATTATTCCAAGAATTTTAAAAATGAAAACCTTTAAATCATTAAAAAGAAAAAAGTTATAAAAATACTTTTGATAAAAGTATGATGATGATGATGATAATAATAATGATGATAATGATATTTAAAACCTTTGACTCATTTAAATTTTTGTTACTATTCCCATTTAATTTTTGGACAACTTTTAAAAATATTTTCAATAAAAAGGGAAAATAGTTTTGATAAACATGAAAGCCTATTA
>Ga0325410_1006331_pt1 | contig 13003 bp, 4 predicted proteins | sample PopdelMetagenome_16_FD_206182 | JGI IMG/M metagenome (GOLD analysis project Ga0325410, IMG submission 206182) | Populus deltoides microbial communities from Bellville, Georgia, United States - Xylem-PdIQD-R3 | ecosystem: Host-associated > Plants > Phyllosphere > Stem > Wood/Secondary xylem... | reverse complement strand
CGCCGACTAGCTTCATTAGGGCACGCAACAATGACATGTACATTGTTAAAACGTTCACCATCTTCCTTGATTAATTTTTCTTTTCTCAGCTAGAGCTAGCTTTGCTCTTTGACTGCTACTGAGAAAAGATTGGAACCAGCTATAGCATTTGTGGCGACCTAGGGGTGTGTTTTATAGCAATCGCCCTGACATTTTTTCAATAATATGAGTAAAAAAAACTAAAACAAAACAGGAAATCGACATGTGCAGAGCATTTATTTGTCACACAGCTGTAAGATCTCAATTGAATTCTTCATCTGCCCCTGCTAACAGGTAATTAGTCAGCATTTCTTGTTCCATTTCAGTGATGTCATATGTGCTGTTTATGATGTATGATGACCAAGTGGATGGTATCTGATCAATTTATTTCTTTCTAACATAAAAAAAAAAAAAAAAAAAAAAAATTGGATGTGAAGTGTAATTCTTTGTGAATTAATTCTTAATATCTGTTCGATAATGTATTGCAGATGTTTTAACATATTTAAATTATGAAATCATCAAGTTTGATTCATTTTCAGCCCAAATGTATTTTAAAAATCATTTTTAAACACAGTGCAAATACATTATTAAAGGTAGTTTTAGTTTATTTACATGGATAATTTTTAAGGTAAACTTAATTAATTTTGGTTCCATAGGAGTCGTTATAGATTGATTTTTGAAAATCATAATGTCCAAAATATACATAAATTTAAAGAAAAAAAACCTCAGTTATTATTTTTTTCGAGTAATTTTATAATGCAGTAATTAGTTGTATCATATTATTTATTTTTGAAACTCACTTTAAAAATAAAATAAAATGATACTGCCAAAAGATATTTTTATTATTTTTTATGAATTAATTATGGATTTTATTTTTTATTTTTTTGTCGGTCTCTTTCTCTAAAAGAAATTTTTAAAAGTAACTAATAGAATTTTAATAGTTAATATAAAATTCTCTATTTTTTTTAAAAGGAAAATATAATCAAAGGAATTTAGGCAAAATCCTTGGAATTGTATTCCTAATCCAATTTAACAATGTTTCATTTGAAAGGTTTGCGTAGTGATTAGGGTTTTACTTTTGTGGATATATATACAGGGCACTTTATTTCACTGCACCGCTCGGAATCAATATGCATGTTATGCCTGTTTGTTTATATGGAAGTAATTTTATTTTTTTTAATTGATTTTTTAGAAAATAAATTTTAAAAAAGTAAATTATTTTTTAATGCTTGATAGTGTCATAGAAAATAAGTTAGAAAATATTTTCCAGTGTTTGGTTATGTTATGAAAAATGAGCTGGAAAATAACTTATTGATGTTTTATTTTTTTCAAGTTTATTAAAATAATAAGAAACAAATCTTACAAATTAAAAAGTTGAATGAGAATGAAATTGAAAAAAAAATCTAATTTCATGAATTATCTCAAATAAAATAAATAATAATCAAAATACTAGAGATCAAATCTAACAGATAGAAAATTTAAAAGATGATGAAATTAAAATAATAATAATTACAATTTCATAAATTATTTTAAATAAAATAAATAATAATCAAAAGAATAAGGATCAAATTTGATAGATAAAAAATTTGAATTTAAAAAATGATAAGAGAAAAGTAAATAACAATTATAAAAATAAGGACCAAAGGTAATTTAAAAAGCAAATTAAAGCAAATTTTAAGGGATAAATTTTTTTTAAATAAAAAGATTCAAACAAAATATATAGCAATCAAAAGTTTGAGGATCAAATTTGACATAATCAGCAAATAATATGATATTTTTAAAATTTTTACAATTTCTGGAAAGTGTTTTCCTCCCAAAATAAAAAAAAAAACATTTTCTTAGAAATCAAGCTAAATTTTTCTTTAACAAGAAAGTGTTTTTTGTTAACTAGAAAGTGTTTTCTGTTAATCAACTTTTCTAATAATATACAAACACAAAAAAATTTAAAAAATAATTTTTTAAAAATACTTTTCAAAGAACAAATAAATCCCTGTATTTCCTTTCGGAATGGAATGGGTGGAAACCAAATCCACGACTGAAAGCTTATAAAGCTCACGTTTCCATTTAAATCTCTCATATTTGACCAAACCGCCCAGCTACCCCTCCCTTCAGTATACTATGTTAATAAATTATTTTTAAAGTATTTTTTATTTAAAAATATATTAAAATAATAATTTTTATTTTAAAAAATTTATTTTTTATATTAGCATATCAAAATAATTTTAAAACACTAAAAAAATATAATTTAAAATAAAAAATAAATAAAATTTAATTTTTTTCAAAAATATTTTTGAAATATAAAAATAAACATATTTTTATTTTAAATATTTTTATATAATATGCATTTAAAAGATCACCGAGTTTAATGGGTTGCGTACCCCCAAAAGATAGGGATGGAGGACATGCATGTGATCAGGAAAGTTGGGTACAAAATATTACGTTACAAGGAATAAGAGTAGATGTATTCAAAGTCCTTGTTGGTGTAGTAAATCAAGTTTATAATATCATGGTAATGAATTATTTTACATAAAAATTAAAAAAACTTATTAGATCATATGTGTTAAATTCCAAAAAATTTGTCGGCACCTTCGTGTTCTCGTCAGAGATCCATGGTATTTGTTTTTATTTAAATATCATATAAAATATATACATAAGTTGGATCTAATAATGATGCGTGTGAAGATTTTTTTCAATAAAGTAATGTTAGAATCCTAATAGTTGCGCATTTCAAGATTATTATAAAATTGTTAAAACTTAATAAATGATATAATATTGAATATGCCTCGTAGTCAATCAGTGAATTATACCTAGCACAGATTTTATTTATATAAAATATATTTATTATTGATAAAGATTTTTTTACTTTTAATATTAATTTATATTTAATTAATAAATTTAATGTTTAATTAATGAATCTAGAGTACAGATAAAATTTATAAGATAACATTCTTTTGCAAAGGAAATTATAAAGTTGTTATATAATTATGATAATCTTATTGCATCAAAGCATTTTTTTTTTAAAATGTTTCTGGTCAATATTCTATTAATATTGAATATTAATTCTAGTTGTTGATACCATTGCATATTATGTTTCTTCCTTTATAAAAGGAAGCAGTCGCTCTCATAAACTGAGGTATAAGGGACACTTGGAACTAATATACATGTGCTTGTCAGATGATATGTACACTGAACTAACCCGCAAAAAAATTTCATATAGAGATATCACATATATCCAAGGAAAGACTCTCATGATAGATATGCAAGTGATTCTTAGACTTAAGATCATTAAGTTATCTTATATAAGAAATGTTATGCTTTGATCATGACCACACGTTGTTCCAATCAAGGGTAACAAACAAATATATATTGTGTATAACATAAACTATATGAAGATATTTGAATAATTAAAAGAGGATTTATCACCCTTAGTGAATTAAAAAAAAATATTTCATATGTTCTCAAATAATATTAATTGTGAAATCCTTAGCCAAGATGGAATGAATTTTGAAAAGAATTTCAAAATCTTATTTAAAGAATAAATGACTATAATGTTGAGAACTAACATAAATTGACAAAATAGACATGCTCCATATTATAATATCTAAACAGAATATTCTTTATAAAAAGATAATAATTACACTAAAAACTAGTTACCAAAAGGTATGTCAAACAACTTATAACTTTTCTAATATTTAGAGAGATCATAACATGTTGCTAGACATTATACTTGATCTTCAAATATAAATCAATCAATTATCAAATTATTAACTATATAAATAGTTTAATTTATTTAATATTATTTTATTTAGGATTATGATTTATATTTAGGCCAACTTATCAGGGGACCTAATGGGTCACACACATAAGAACCATTGGTCAGAAATTAAAATGGGATGATTAATCAAGTGTGATTTGATTATGAATAAATTTTAAAAATTGAGGACTAGAATGTGGTTAATACATGAATTACAATTCTAGGTCTAGAAAAAATCAAGTAGGGGCTTGATTGAATAAATTTCTAAAATCATTCTAAAATAATATATATGATATTATTTAAGAAGCAAATTGATATTTTGCTATTTATAGGGTTTTTAAGTTTCCCTATAAATACAATGATATGTCTTTTATTTCCTAAGATAAAGTGAGTAGAGTACAATACCTAAACATCTAAAACACAAAAGAAAAGGAGCTAGCACTCTAAGGTATAACAATCACTCTCTTCTAAAAGGGCTTAAGAGATTTCTCATTGGTGATTCGTGTGAATTACTGTTAAAGGCAGAATACTTGGACAACTTGTGGTTCACAACAATCCAGCCTTGAAGCAATTATTCAAAGCCAAGAAGAACATCTAGTCTTCATGTAATCTTTACATAAACCCTAAACAACTCTACATATGTCTAACAAAATCCTTAGGACTCCTGGAAAAATTTGAATTTACTATTTTTATTGCGTATATGTGTTCTTTAGAAATATGGCACCTCTCAATATTGAATTTAAATGTTGTTAGGGGGAGGCTGAACAATCACTTTTAGAAGACCATTCAGTTGCATGTGATTAATGTAGTAGGCTTTTAGCCTTTCTAAGGTTATGATATGATGCCACATATCCTTCATTTATTGGTGGGAATAAGAGGCGGTGGTCTATATAAACTCTCATATTTCTCAATTCAATTTCTTACTTTTGCCAAAATTTCTTTCTACACTTTCAGTAATAGGAGTCTTAAAAGAAAAGATTAAGTTTTATTTATTTTTGGCAGAAGAGTCTTCTTTTAGGTAAACACATAAAACTTTTCATCTTGTTCTTATTTTCAAGTTTTATTCTTTGTTAAAATGACTTCTTGACAAGGCAAGAAGATTATTTCTTCCGAGAAAGATTTCAGTTTCAAGCCTAAAATTGAAATCACTTGCTAGGGGTCAGTTGCAATTAGAATAGACCTTAGATCTAAACACAGTTTTGGTTAACCCTCTTTTACAAGAAGAAGGGATGGGGATGTCTTTAAAGAGGTTACAAACCTTCGATGACAACTAAGGTTACCTAGGACTCTTTAGGATGAGGCAGAAAGCACAATATTATATGAGTAAGTAACTTTAGCGAATTCTAGACAACTTAGGGACTTTGTGATACTTTTGCCTGAAGCTAATGACCGAGTTACCCATGTCATTAACAAACTTGTTGGGGGTAACTTTATCATTACTGTTCTCATTTATATGTACGAGTTCAGGTACCCATTTCCCTTATAAGGGTTTGTAAGGTATGTTTTTTGTTATTTCACTATGAGTTTGACTCAGCTCATCTCAACAAGTATAACATTTTATCTACTTTTGATAAGCTACTAGGGATCGTTAAAGAGAAATCCACAATTAGTGTGTTCGGACACTATTATTAACTAATCAGCAGTGGTAGAAGAAGGGTTTTCATTCCTTGGTTCTTTACTTTTTCCACTAGGCCAAGAGGGCCTATGAAAGGTACTTTTCAAGGTAAATCTACTCATTCGAATAAGTGGAGGGAAAAATAAGTAATAGTGAGATTTGATAGTGTTGCTAAATCTCGAGAGGGGTATAGTGTTATCTAGGGTTATTCCCATTGTTAAAGAGCACCCCTTGTGGATGTGAACGACAAGTCTCTTCCCAATAAGGAGGAGGAGAGGGTATACAGTAGGTTATAGGAGCTCCAGATCGAGTACAAAATCAATTGCATGGCTCAAGGACTCTATGACGTTTTTTATACCAGTATGTTATTTTCTCAATCATTTATTTTAGCTTACTGTGTTATTCATCATCTAAATTTTCCCTTGTGCAAGATCCATACCAAGATTAACTGAATCAGAGTTCAACAAGTTTACATCATCTATTCCTAACCATGTGACCACCTTAACACCTAAACATCCCTTTTTTTTTAAAAAAAAAAAAGACCTTTTAGTCTCCTCAAAGATAGTCCTGATATCCAAGAGGATAAATATAAAAAAAAAGTTCCTATGGTTATTAAGGAGTTCCTTAAAAAACAACAAAAACAGGCCATAAAGTATATACTTTTGAATTAGAAAGGGATACATAGAACAATTACTCTCTCTTAACTTTCTTTTGGAAAATTTTGCCTCTTACAAACTTACAGAGCTTAAGAAAATTTTTGTTTAGGCTTTTGGACCTCTACATTTATGTTTTTATTGATATTTTTCTTATTTTTCTTAACTTTTCTATTCCTTTTCTTTTCTTTTCCCCCCTTTCTTTATCCTTTTTTTTTTAACTCGATGGGGGATTTATAGGGTTTTGCTAGGGTTTTGGGAGGTCTTGAATTCATTTATGACCATTTGATCTTGAGAAAAGTGTTGTAAACCCTTGATAAGAACTCATTGAGGAGCCTTTGTGTGTAAACAAACAAAAAGCAAATCGGTTTTTGCATGATGATTACACTGTCGGGGTTGACTAATTTGCCCACTTTCAAGGCCCCGTCGGAGCAATTATGATATCATTGTCGCCTGAGATCACCTGAAGCTGGTAGATGGGGTGCACATCTTTCATTTAGATCTAACTTTGTTTGATTTGGAGGTCGGTAGCTCCACATTTATTCGTTTAAAGTTGTCAACTCGATTAACCAAAACTGTCAAAACAGAGATGCAAGCTAACGAACGATGTATCATTCACTTTCTCTTCATTAAGTCTAAACGACACGTTGTTTAGGGTTCTTAATTTGGGACTGATTAATTTCAATTGAGTTCTTGTTCTTTCAATTGCTTTTAATTATACCTGTAATTGCCTCTAGACTTTTAATTTTATGCAATTTCACTCTTGCAAAACTCAATTGTTAGCCCCAAAGTTGATCATTATTTTCATTTTAAGCCTTGGTTTTGAATTTGTGCATTTCGACCCTCAATTGACCTATAAACTTTCAATTTCTTCAATTTAGCCCTTGATTTAGTCAATTTCAGCCTCTACATTCATGCTCCCTTTATAGTTTGGTCCCTGGTTTTGGATTTCTTGAATCAAGTCCCTAATTGTCCGTCAAAGTTCAAAATTTATTCAATTACGCCTCTAATTTAACCAAATTAACTCTTAAAAATTACAATTAGACCCTAGACTTTAATTTCTTCCAATTAAAGCATGAATTCACTTCAAAAATAAATTTTTCTTGCAATTAAGCCCTCAATAAATTAAATTAAACCTTGAGAAATTTCAATTGAGTCCTTGAACATCTAATTTTGAATTTTCTCTTTATATTGAATTTGGTTTTGCCAATAAGGCTTTCATCAGTTGAAGATACACTATCAAATTTTTTAATCTTTTATATTTTGATCTTCCTTAACCTATCTTAGACAATTTCCTGGGCGTTCTGGTATATTCTACTCACTAATATATATATATTTTATTTTTCTTCCAATATTTTTTCAATTTTTTGTATTTTTTTTCTTTTGTTTTTATTTATGTGGGGCTTCAAAATGTGTAACAACATCATAAAATGATTTGGTTTGTTACGTACATAAAAATTAACTTGAAGTTAATTTTACTTGCCAAAACCAAAAAAAAAATGCTTATTGTGGTTATTTAAAGGTAAATATTGAAATTACAAATTAACTCTACGAAACCATAAAGATATTGTATCTTAATTAATTATTTAGTAATCATGGAAATTGTAGGTAATTAATTAAAATTGAGATTAAAAAAAGTAATTTGTTCCTATATGAGATAAAAAAATTGTTTTTTATATAATAATTTATAAAGAATATGGAGTTGAATGTATTGATTTATTTTTGTCCAATATAATCAGCGTGATATTGAATGGATTTGATGAGTTGAGTGTTCATAATAGGAGGAAGCTGGGTATCTTGAATAAGCTTAATTACAACTCCAGGATCTAACTCAACCTCCAAATTCACCCCAAAATGAAAGGACTTTTGCAACTAAACTTTCGGTGCTACACAAGCCCTAACGATGCCTCTGCCACTGCTCGACCTAATGTAGTCCATAAAGTGATGTCTGTACTCAATTTGACAGCACCATTAGCTGATGTTTTCCAGTAAATATGTTGTTCCACATGTGTTACAGCATTCTTATCAAGCATGCTCGTGTGAATTCATCACTGAGCAAAGGATCACCTCAGCTTGTGTAAATGCATTGGAAGGAGGAGTAATCTGAGTTAGGGTCAAATATTGCCTTATTTCTCCACTGCCAAATACACCAACAAGCAGCCCCCCAACCAAGTGTTCCAAGAAGAAATCAAAAGACAACTAGCGTCATTGAATGAATTAATGGAACTCCTGGTTCTAAAGCTCCAAGTTTGGTTCCAATCCTTTCGTTTACTTTTGACAATTGTTAGAAATTAGATTCTTAAATATTAATTCTTCCCAAAGAGAAATTAAATCTTGAACAAGAGTTTTTAGAGGGGTGTTAGAGTTCATCTCTTCTATATATGTGTCATTGTGTAACAATATATATATGTACTCGTTGATGGCATTGTTTATATTTTGGAATTGCCAATGAGAAGTGAAATCAAGCTGGTTAATTTTTCAACATGTCCTGAAATACTGGATTGTTGGCCCTTTGCTCACATATATACTTGAAAATGTGATAACACTAGATCCAAAGGTCGGTAAGATGAAATTTCATCTGACTTAAGAAGGCAAACCAATATTATAAAAACAAAAAATCAGTGATGAAGTCCTAAAAAATAAAAGTAGCTTAGGAATAAGGTTCTTGGGTTAGATAATCAGTTAATCAATTGGTTCTAATAATCTCATTCATTCTCCCTAGTTAAGGTGTTTTTTAGCATATACTTAGTAGGCCAAGATGGCTTATGACTAGTACTTTCAAAAGATCTTTTTTGGTGGAGATGGAGACTCTCTGATGCTTAAATAAATATCTTTTTTAAAGGGAGAAAATACAAGAATATTCTAGAGAGAGATGCTACGAAAATATATATGCAGTAGAGAATAAAGATTATAAGCCTTTGATTTGAAGGTCTCATGGTGTTTTTATAGCCCATGAGTCTTGTCCTTTTAAGAAGAGGAGCGTCTGGAGTGTAATTTTATTTTGATAGCATTTAATGAGATATAAATATCCCTTACATCTATATTAATATTTGATGAAAATATGGTGGGTCCTTAAAGGACTTTTATACTCCTAAAAGGTGTAGGGAGATTAAGGTCCAAGACGTCAATTGTAGTAAGCCTATAGAAGCTGAGTTCTTCCCCTAAGTTAGACCCAAAAGAGATTGATCATTCCCTTAGATGTGCCAAAGGAGGAAGGTCATTCCTATGGGCGTGTCAAGAGAGGATGATCATTCTCTTAGACTTGATAGATGGCCAAATCCTAGTACCTTAAGTCTTGCATGTTTGCCAAACACATGTTATCTTGGACTTGGCTGATTGTCAAGTCCAAGTGTCTTGGATCTGCTATGTTTGCCAGACCCACATCAATATGGGTCTAGCATGTTCACTAGACCCACATTACCTTATTCCTTTAGGCATGCTAAGGAAAGATGGTTATTTTCTTGGACTTGCTGGATTATCAAGTCCCGAGTGCCTTGAGTCTAACTTGTTTGCTAAACATATGTTATCTAAGACTTGGTTAACAACCAATTCCAAATGCCCTGGGTTTGGTATGGTTGCTAAACCCACGTTACCTTGGACTTCGCTAAATGCCAAGTCTATGTACCTTGGGTCTGGTATGTTCACCAGACCCACATTACCTCATCCTCTTGGGCATGTCTAAGGAAGGATGGTCATTCCTTTGGGTGTGCCAGGAAGCATGGTCATTCCATTGGACTTTCTGGACTGCCAAGTCCAAGTGCTTTAAGTCTAGAATGTTTGCTAGACCCACGTTATTATGAACTTGGCTAACTTTCAAATCCAGGTACCTTGGGTCTGGCATGTTTGCCAAACCCACGTTATCATGGACCTGGCTGATTGTCAAGTCCAAATGCCTTGGTTCTGACTTATTTTTTAGACTCACTTTACCATATACTTGGCTAAATGTCAAATCCAAGTACCTTGGGTCTTACATGTTAGCCAAATCCACATTACCTCATTCCATTAGCGTGCCAAGGGAGGACGATCATTCCCTTGGACTTGGCTAATTGCCAAGTCTAAATACCTTGTGTCTTACATGTTTCTCAGGCCCATGTTACCTTGGACTTGGTGGGTGGCCAAGGCCAAATACCTTGGGTCTAGCATGTTTGTCAAACCTACGTTATCTTGAACTTGACTGACTTCCAAGTCCAAGTGACTTGGATCTGATATATTTGTCAAACTCACATTACCTTGTACTTGGCTAAATTCTATGTCTAAGTACCTTGCATCTGACATGTTCGTCAGACTCACATTACCTCATTCCCTTAAGTGTGCCAAGGGAGGATGGTCATTCTCTTGGATTTTTCGGACTGCCAAGTTCGAGTGTCTTGGGTATGTCATGTTTGCCAAACCCTTGTTACCTTGGACTTGACTAACTTTCAAGTCCAAGTATCTTGGATCTTGCTTGCTTGTTAGACCCACATTATCTTAGATGGTCATTCTTTTGGATGTACCTAAAAGAGGATGATCATTCATTTGGGCGGGCCCAAGAGAAGACGCGCATTCCTCTAGGCATGCCCGGGGCTTAACACACTATCAAGCCCAATCACGTCTAGGTCTGGCTAACGCAAGACCCAGTGTGCCCGAGGCTTGGCATACTGCGAAGCCCAACGCGCCTTCGTTGAGGTGTGTTTATTTTTCTGAATATTTATACATGTGAATCTTTCTTGATTCAATGTTTTTTTTTTTGTAAAAATATACTAATAAAAACTTGATTTATCTATGATAACTTACATCACAACTTTATTGAACACAATTTTTTTATGATTATACTGAAGTCAAACTAATACAAACAACAATTGTCAAAATTTGAGAGAGGAGAGTTCCACTAATTTTCCTTCCCATCTGTATACAAAGAAGCAAGAATTTTCTTGAGCTGCCTATTGTAGACGAAGGGTCGCTCCAATTCCGCCAAGTGACCTGCCCTCTCTATGCAATGCAACGTTGCTTTGCCTTGTAGGAGGCTACAGTCAAAGATTCAATTCCCATTATATATAACAAATATGGCTAATTAAATTTATTTCTTGCATAGGAAACATTCATATACTTCTTAATTAACTACATCAAATGTAATACATTTTTGGCAAACAACAACTAAAATATTGAAGAACCAGTGGAGGAATGGACATACTCTATCAGGTTGCGACATTCTTTCATGTCAAAAATTATGTCATCCCCTCCCCACAAAAGATGTATCCTCTGCAATTGAAATCATAAAAAAAAGATGAGATTTCTTGTGCTAGTTAATTAGACCTTTGAGCCAAAACGGAAATAAATATAAATAATGAAGGGTAACCGAACTTTCGATAATTTCTTCGACAATAATCAATTTTGACCGTCTCATTTGAACATGTGAAAGTGTGTGACAAAAATAAAGATCATATTCTTGATCAAATAAATAAATCCTGTCTATGGGCATTGCATGCCATTGGTTACAGGTTAAGTCCCTTTAAGTGGAGTAATAATAATATTCTTAATGTTAATTCCTTTATGACCTGTGTAAAATGAGGGGCAGTGAAGTTTTTGTCTTCTACAATTAACTCCTCCAAAAGTTCGTGTCTCTCCTTCCTGTGGTCGAAGCACATGTCCTGCCACCAATGTCAAAATGTTATAATTTGCAAAAATCAATTAAACGAGCTTAAATTTCACTTTCAAGTATTTCTAATTGTATAAATGTAAAACAGTGAGGTTAATTAGTTGTCTTGATATATATATATATACACACACACAGAAACATCATGAGATAAGATGAATCTATATTTTTTATGCTTAGTTAAAAACTTTAAACATGGTCTAAAAAGATCTAATAATAAGGTAATAATTTGGTAACACACTAATAGATGGGTCTAGCAAGTGTTAGACCCAATATATTTAAGTTTGACCACGTATTGAGTCTAAGTAAGCTTGAATTTAACAAGTTGTCAGACCTAACATACTTGGATTCAGCCATATGTTGAATCTAAGTGAATACGAATATAGTACATAAGCTGCCAGACCCAACACCATTGGTTTCATTCATGTGTTGAATCCAAGTAAAGATGGGTTTAACAAGATGTCAGACTCATCTTCCTTGGACAAATTAGCTACGCACCATGTCCAATTGGTTTGAGGGTCGTTATAGACTTATGTTAAAATAATAAAGCTTTGTTTATTTATTCTTAAGACTTTTAACATGAACTATTCATGTAGGAATAATCATCTCACTATATATATATGTATAAGTGTATAAAAAATCTTTTAATGACCTACTATATTTTCTTTTCATTAATGATATGTAAGAAATATTTATTTTTTATTAATTATGTGTAAGAGATTTTTATCACTAATTAATGTCATTAGAAGAAAATGACTCTCGAGCTCCTCCTTCCACTCCATCAAATGACAAAATTTAAAGATTATAAATATCTCCTGAACCATCCAAGTAAAAAGTTTATAATTTTTTTTCCAAACATTCATATTTTAATTTTCAGAGCATTTATCATATCAAAATAAAAATAAATATTTTTATTCAAAAAATTTAAAGCTTTTTTTTATTTATCATAATATTTTATTTAAAGTCACCAAATACTTTAATCATCAAAGGATTCCTAAACTCTACTAAATAGAGATTGTTTTGAAAGTCGTAAAACTTCTACAACCAATCATATATATATATATATATATATATATATATATATATATATATATTTTAAATTTCAGGAAAGAAAATATAAACTGAACATGTGGTTAACCATTGTTCAAATACCAAATAACTTTATTCATAAGGACAATCAAATTTTAAAACTTCATCAGTATAGATATGACAACATAGCCAACGAAGCTTACCTCCAAAATATCTTTGTAGATAAAATTAGGCATCCATGGCAACTTGTAGAAAGCAACGTCCAACAATGTCTTCACACCCTTGACAGTTTCAGGAATCAA
>Ga0325410_1006329_pt1 | contig 13005 bp, 5 predicted proteins | sample PopdelMetagenome_16_FD_206182 | JGI IMG/M metagenome (GOLD analysis project Ga0325410, IMG submission 206182) | Populus deltoides microbial communities from Bellville, Georgia, United States - Xylem-PdIQD-R3 | ecosystem: Host-associated > Plants > Phyllosphere > Stem > Wood/Secondary xylem... | reverse complement strand
AGGCCTCTCACTCATTCATTAGGGATTAATCTTAAATCTCATGCCTCTCTAATACAATCTTGGACTGGCACAACTCTCTAGTAGAGCTCTTGGACTTTAAGCTATCTCTAGGGATGATCTTGGATCTACCACTCTCAAGTAAAATCACTTTTCAAGAGATAGACTTAGTCTCTCTAATGCGATAACACCAATCTTCAAGGGATGAACTTGGCCTTCCTAGTGCAGTAGTATCACTCTTATTGGATTCATCCTAACCACTTATAAATTTTCTAAGTACAAGCTCCACCTCCAATAAGAGTTCCTCTAAAGTAAGTTGAGTTCCTCCAATGAGTTTGGAGATGCAAGTTCCTCTAAAGTGAGTTGAGTTCCTCCAATGAGTTTGGAGATGAGAGTTCCTCCAAAAGGTTTCTTTCATAGATTCCCCTCAACCACTTAGAAATATTTTTAAGTACATGCTTATTCTCTATAGACTTCTCTTACCCTCTTGGAAATTTTTCTAAGTATAAGATCCTTCATGCCCTATATATACTTATAAATTCTTTTTGAATCATGGTGCATGCCCTCATACACAGGTTCACCAGTATATTATCCAAGGTTTCCATCCCTTTTCTCACACATAAAATTTGATGAACTTGTCATAGTGTCTGAGTATTTTTACAAGTCTTTGTGTTTCAATATCACAAATACTTGAGAGGGAATACTAATGAACCCAAATTTAACGGGCATAAAAACTATGAGGACCCATTTTTCTTAGGCTCGGCCAAAGAAATGACCCAACTCCTCTAGGCTTATCAAAGGGAATGACTCTTCTTCTCTGGGCACAGTCAATGGAATGACCTTTCTCTATTGAGCTCAGCCAAAGGAATGACATCATCTCTCTTGGAAACATCTAAAGGAATGATCTATCTCATTTAGGCATGACTAAGAGAATTACCCTTCTCTCTCGAGCACCCAATCTTTCTTGGGAAAGGCTAAGGGAATAACCCATCTTCCATGGACTTAGCCAAGATAAAGACCCATCTCTTTCAGGCTCAACCAATGGAAGGACCAAATACACTTGAGTTCATCCATGTGCTAAACCCAAGGCAACATTGGGTTAGCAACTTGCTAAACCTAATATAGTTAGGATCAGCCAAAAGATAAGACTAGCTTTCTTAGGCTCAATCAAGAAAAGGACACACCTTTATTAAGCTCATCCAAAGGAACGATGCACCTCCCTTGGGCTCAACTAAGGAAATGACCCACCTCTCTTACGCTTATGACACGACCAAAAGATTCATGTCTTCTCCCAAGTGCAGGAGTGTCGAAGTAATAAATAACCCGGCAAGACCGGGGTCGAACCACATGGAGGTTAATTGTATAAATTATAAATAACAATAATGCAACAGCAGCAACAACAACAACAATAATAGTAATAATAGTAGTAGTAATAATAGTAATAGTAATAATACTACTAGAAGTAGTGGTAGTAGTAGTAGTAGTAGTAGTAGTAGTAGTAGTAGTAAGACTTTGAGATGTAAGATTAATGTGAGGATTAAACAATGATAAAAACAAATGTCAAGGTTAGAGGATCCACTAATGGTATTTGAAACAAGTATAGTATAAACTCTTATTATTCAACTGGACACCACACACAAAGAAGGTTCCAATGGGATTATAAATTGTTAACATGATTACATTAGTTATCTTATTCGAATAATGCTAATACTTGTAAATGTTGTCAGGCATTCATAATTATAACTTATGTTAACAACAAATCAAGTTCCTTTCATAGCACAGGTGTCGGTTATACCATACGGTTTGGGCTATGAAAGTGTCAAGTATTTGTTGTACCAAGGGTTATACAACATAAATCTAGATTAACCATTTAACAAGCAAAGTATTAAAAGTGAACAAGATAACAAATATAAAACATGTTAGTATCAAACATTAAGGTCCATGTTTAGTTTATACTATACTTATTCTTACACCATTAGTGTAACCTTTTCACCTTAACATAATTAACTTAGCTAAACATAATGAAAGAAAGAAACATAAATAAACAAGATAAAAGCATAAATAAGATAAAGTTAACTAAGTAAAGAAAAAGAAATGAAAAGCATAAACTAGATATTAATGAAAGCAAAACTTAAGCATTACAAAAATACAAAGAGAGAAAGCAAGAGCATGATCTTGATCTGAAAACCAAGATGCCTAAATGTATGGCAAATGTCTCCTTTTATAGGCCAAAATTTGGAACTATTGATTTGATGATTAATTATTGAGTGGGTGCCCACATCTTGACTTTGTGACAATCCTTATCTTCTTTTCTGAACAAAATGTCATTGATAACGTCAGAATTTGAACCAACTTTACCCATGAAAGTTCTAGGAAATTGTCTCATCTTTCCAGTAAAAAACATTAAGGTTATTTGAATTTCTAGAACTCAAGATATGGGCTGAACACTGAACAGTGTCTGTTGCAAGAAAGATTTAGACTTCTCCATTGTTGCTACAATTTGGACTTGAAAACAGCCTTTTTAAATCTTGGACTCCCATGAAAGTTGTAGGCCTATGTCTTACCTTTTCATCCATATAAAGCAGACCTAAATCCGAGATCTACAGCTCCAGATATGACCCAATTACCGAACAGTATTCCAGTTTGGACTGCATCAGCATCTCTTTTCTAAGTTTGGCCATCTCTTTGTCCTTTCAATTTCAGTACTTAAACTCATCAATCAATCCTTTCATTTATGTGATAGGCCTGCATTTAAGATGAACATTTACCACAAATTAAAGGTATCTTATATTATTAGATATGGTATTATAAAACATGCTTTAGTTAAGGAGTTATTGATACTTCAAGTGCAAAATAATGATATAAAACCTTGATAAAAATACACTTTTAAATACTAATAACACCCCCCAACCAGCTTATTACTAATCCCAAGTAATCAAAGCGTTAAAATAAAAAAAAATAATTTACAAATTCCACAATGCAAGGCATTCATCATTCAACTTCTATTAATCTATCCAGATAAACAAACTCTCATTAAATTTATATATCTGCTCAATACCTCTTAAACAAGATATTAATAAACCTTCCTTTTGTGCTCAATATATCAACACATAGTTATGGGGCTTTCCTTGGAAGAAAACAAAATTTTTGTTCTAATGTTTAAGGTTAACTTCCTTGGATTGAGATTATTATCTTTTTCTTCTTTTTTTTCCTTTTTTTAATATATATACATATAACTTAAAACACAATGCATCTTTAACCCATGTAACGAGCTTTCGGCTAATGACTCCCAAACCAGTTGGTCTTAGGGCATTAGGTGTTGAGACACCCCTACGAGCTTAGTAACTCGTGTTGCAGATACTAATACGTAGATAGTGCAATGTTTGATTCCCTTAAGCTTTTCTCCTCAACCCATGTAACAAGCATTGAGCCAATAGCTCCCAAGTTAGTTAACTTTAGGGTATTAGGTGTTAAAACACCCCCTTCGGGCTTAATTGCTTAGGTTAGGGAGGCTACGAAACCAAACTTATCTATATTTTTATTACCATCAATGTTTTTTTGTTTTTTTTTTTTTTTGCAAATTATATACTATCTCTTTCCCTTAGTTGTTACCTTTAATAAAAGAACATAAATAATGTAATAATCCAATATGCAACCCACAATCATATGTTAAAGTGTGTGTGTGAAAATAAAGGTTTAAGAATACTTGTTAAATGAATATATGAGCAGAATTAAGTGATAACAATGCATGAGTTTGTAAACCTGAATATTTCAAGAAGTATTCTGATAGACCTTGTTAAGAATGTTTACTAAGATGCGTCTCAAAAGTCACTTTAACAAAAGAACTCCTTTACTCTGTCATCCTAGTGACAACAGTTTTGCAAATGGTTTATGAAATAGAAAACACAGTTAGTTTTTTTTTATAATGTCAACTACTACCCTTTCCCCCCAACCAAAACGAGACATTGTCCTCAATATTCTAAGGTAGAAAGATAGAGTATAAAAGACATCACCTAAAATAACGAACACTGACAAACCTGAAACACACTTAAACAAATATAAAAAACAACAAAACACAATAATAAAACCAAAAGACACAAAGATTCACAAACGAAGGCTCAAATCCAATCTAAGCTTTTTACGGCTTTCCTTAGTTGACCAATTATGCAACTCATGGAGGGATCAATTACAGGAATGAAAGATTGTATTTGGTCAATCAATTGTTCAGCAATAGCAGCAAAGATTATGATTTGTCGTGCCGAAGATGTTAGAAATTCCTGTTCCACAGCATGATCAAGAAAAGATAACAACTTATCATAAAAACCATTAACATTTAACAATCCTATGGGTTTATGGTGAATGTACAGTTGGGACCAAGAGAAAATATGAAAGATCTAAAGATCTCTTATAATATGCCCAGACCACCTGGAAAGGCAATGAAGGCATCAACATGGTTAAACATTGCATTCATTCGATCAGAGATTGTGGAGAACTGTATTTCCTCTCCAATTTTTCTTCCAATGATATCCCATTTTGCTAAAGTGTTGGGGACAACCCTCAAAACTTGACTACCTCCTAAAAATACAGCCATTGACACACCCCCCCATTAACCCAAGGCTACCTCCCCCATACACTAAATGAATCTTTCTCTCAGCTAGTACCTGACCAAAATGATTTGTTGATTCTAAAAACTCCTTTTCTTTCCAGGACTGGATCCACCGAAAACATAAATATTTCTTATTTGACGACTTGAGGAACCTGTCATTTCTACACATTTCTATTTCTATTAAATGTATGGGTTAAGTAGAAATGAAAGGAAGGAAGAGAAGATTTTATAGATGAGAAATTGAAAAGGCAATCATACCACCTATATGTAGGCCAACTGGAGTCTCACACACACACACACTCTCTCTCTCTCTCTCTCTCTCTCTCTCTCTCTCTCTCTCTCTTTCTTTTTTGAAAAAGCATGTGTATGTACAGGTAGTTATGATTGTGGCTCATATCTTCTCATCCAGTTTTCTTAAAAATTGTAAACATGGTCTTTTTTAATCAGATTCCCAAGACTATGTCGAGCATGTTCTTTATGAAAATGGGGTCATAAGTCATGAAATGCACAATGCACATCTCCACCAGGATATGTCTCAAAAGTCAATAGAAGATTATCTAAAGATTCCTTATGTTTTGAAATAAATCCTGACTTTTGATAATTTTCACAAGCTTTGCAGAACACATGTGTGTCTTTGAACATGGTGGGCCAATAAAATCCACATTGTAAGATTTTTACAGTCGTCTTTTTTATGAGAAATGACTCCCACATGCCTCAGAATGACAAAGTTTAATGACACTACTTACCTCATTGTCAGGAATGTATCTTTGAAACATTTGATCAGGACAATATTTGAATAAGTTAGGGTCATCCCAATAAAATTTCTTCACTTTGTTAAAAAACTTTCTTTTGTTTTGGGTATTCCAATGAGCTGGCAAATCTCCTGAAGCAAGAAAATTGATATTTTTAGCAAACCAAGGCATTGAACTAAGAGAAAGTAAGGATTTGTTAGGAAAGTAAGCATCGATCGGTGTGATCTCAGATGTCGAATCTATTGTCAATCTTGACAAATGATCCATATCAACATTTTCGGTGCGCTTCTAGTCCTCGATTTCTTCTTCTTGTGAATCATTATCATCTCCAGGTTGCTTGCAAATGTTGAAAATATTCATCTCCAATGTCATGTTTCCAAATGATAGCTTCATCAGTCCATTCCTACAATTAATCAATGCATTAGAAGTTGCAAGAAACGGACGTCCTAAAATAACAGGAAATGAATTACATGCTTTAACAGGTTATGTGTCCAAGACAATAAAATCCACAGGATAAATGAATTTATCGACTTGTACTAACACATCTTCAACTATTCCTCTAGACACTTTTACAGATCTATCAACAAGTAAGATAGTTACAGAAGTTGGTTTTAACTCACCTAGATTGAGATTCTGAAAAACTAAATATGGAAGTAAATTCACACTAGCTCCAAGATCAAGTAAGGCTCTTTCAATTTTATGTTCTCCAATAAAGCATGAAATTATAGGACAACCAAGGTCTTTATATTTCAAAGCATTATTGTTCTGAAGAATGGCACTTACTTGTTCGGCTAAAAAGACTTTCTTTTTCACATTGAGTTTTCTCTTCACAGTGCACAGATCTTTCAAAATTTTAGCATAAGAAGGAACTTGTTTAATAGCATCCAGTAAAGGTATATTGATCCTTACCTGTTTGAAAGTTTCAAAGATTTCAGAGTTGTGATTAACTTTCCTTTGTTTAGTCATGGCATGAGGAAATGAAAGTGCTGGCGGAGAATCAGTCTTTTCTTTGCAATGTTTAGATTTAACCCCTTCCTTACCCTTAGAGATTGACTCATCATCTTTCTTACAAGGTTCAAGAGTGGGTTTTTCAATAATCTTACCACTACGAAAAGTAATGACTGATTTAACTTGATCCATATGTTGGCTTCCAGAGCTACTTGCATTTACATTATATTACCCCTTGGGATGTTGTTGTGGTTAAGATGGAAACTTACCTTTCTCTTGGAAACATAGAGCAGATGTGAACTTTGCAAAAGTATCTTTAAAATCTGTCATGCTTTGAGTAAGTTGAGTGTTGATTGCCTCTTGCTTTTCAATGAATGCGTGCAATGTTTCCTCAAGATTTCTTCTAGAAGGGGGAGCATAAGGAGGTACATATCCATGAGAATTTTGAAAATTATGGTGTGGTTGAAATGGTGGTTGTGAAGTTTGTGCATTATTGTTATCACTCTTCCAACTGAAATTTAGGTGATTTCTCCAACCAGGATTGTACGTTTACGAGTATGGGTTATGATTGGGCCATTGGAAACTGTTTAAAGCATAAGCTTGTTTATGAAGGCATTCCTTAAAAGAAGGAAAAGTTAGACAACTATTGGTTGAATGTTTATTGGTTTCACAGATTTGACACACAATATCTTGAACAGATTTTAATTGACCACTCTTTTTCAATTCTAATGCCTCAATTGTTTTAGCTAAAGATGCAAACTTGGCTTGGAGGTCATGATCTTTTCTAAGGTTGTATATACCTCTACTAGATGTATGAGGTTGGGTTTTACTTGGTGCCTCATAAATGCATATAGTGTCCTAATTTTAAGCATTTTCAGCTAGCAAGTCTAGGTATTACATTGCTTCATCAGGGTCTTTATCTTCAAAAGTTTCATTGCACATCAATTCAACCATTTGCCTATCTCTAGGTTTAACCCTTCATAAAAATGTGAAACCAATCTCCATGTTTCAAAACCATGATGAGGGCAAGTATTAAGCAAGTCTCGATACCTATCCCAACATTGATAAAATGTTTCTCTTGGTTTTTGAGTGAAAGTGATGATTTTTCTTTCGAAAGAGTTTGTTCTGTGAGACGGAAAAAACTTCTTTAAAAATTATTTTTGCATTTCATCCCAAGCACAAATAGATCCTAGTCTTAAATTTTGTAGCCATGTTTTAGCTTTATCTTTTAATAAAAAAGAAAAAAGCTTTAATCTGATGGTGTTCATGCTACAATTTGAGTCATTATAGGTGTTGCAGACCTCCTCAAATTCCCTTAAATGCAAGTATGGATTTTCTAAATGTAAGCCATGAAAAGAAGGTAAAAGTTGAATAATGTCTGGCTTAAAATAAAAATGAGATGCATCAAGGGGGAAACTATGTATGAAGGTGCACTTATCCTTATGGAATTCATGTGGTCTCTAAGTGTTCTAACACGGTCATTCTCATTATTCTCATTATGAAGCGACTGGTTATTTTCTTCGGCCATATTTTCTGAAAATGATGAGGATACTCTACAAAGTCTACCACTTAATGTACGTGACCAAACTCTCATGCACGTGTAAAAAAAGAAAAGAAAATGACACAAAACAAAACAAAAAATAAAGAAACAAAAGTTAGATAAAGTGAAAAGAGAAAATACAACAAAATTTATAATTTGTACAGAAATTTACCTCCCCGGCAGTGACGGAGCCACGTGGGTGCAAAAGGGGGCAATTGCCCCCTTAATTTTTTTTTTTAAAATGTTTATTATATTAGGATATTATTATAATAATTTGGGGAGGGTTCGTTACATGGAAAGTGGAAAGTTATTGTTTCATTATATTTTAATATAATATATAATATATATTTCCAGCTCATTTACTTAACTTTTTTCCTTTTTTTTTTTGTTTTTTTTACTAATTAACAGATAGTCTTTTTTCCTTTTAAGTTGTTGTTGTCTGCTTCTTTTTCTTATGTAAATTTCTTTTCAAGTCCAGATACGCAAGTAACTTCTTTTGCTTTATGTTTTAGGTAAGAATTTTTTTTTATCTTTTCTATTTATTTCATTATCTAATTTTAGTTTTATTTTTTTATAATTAGTTATTAAAAATATTAGGGTTTATGATAATTTAGGGGTTTTGATATGAATGTGTTCAAATATGTTCAAAATAAATGTTTGAATTTTCTAATTTAATCAATTAAATGTTTTTTTTCTTATTATAAATGAATAAATTAATGTTCATGCAAAATCACTATTTTTGGCATCTCTTGTATTGACATTGTAGATTATTGAAATTATTTAATTAAGGTCTCTTAGTTCACTATATTTATGGATTAATTATTTAATTCAGGTCTCTTAATTTACAATGTACATATATTGATAGTCATTTTATATCACAAATTTATTTGTAATTAATTATTAACGAGATGCTTGGAGTTAGGAGAGGGCATGGGTTTAAATCCCATAAGTTACACTTTCTCTCTCCTAGTATTTTCTCTTATTTGAAACTAGAGTATAATATTAAAACTTGTTTCACATATTTGACTTAGTGAGTTTATACAACTTTTGTGTGTGTGTGTGTGTGTCTAGAAATGATTAAGTATAATTTAATCAACATACTTATTATATATATATATATATATATATATATATATATATATATATATATATATATATATAATTGAAATGAGTTTTGATAAATTGATGTTTATTTTGATATGAATATTATATGAAAGATTTAGAATTATTATGCAACTCAACTGACTTTATTATTGTGTAATTGTGTTAATTCTTATGTAGACACTAATGATAATAAAAAAATTTCTAGGTTCATCAATTACATTAACACGTCACTATAAAAGTATTTCAAGTGTAAATCTCTTAAGGATGAATAGTCATTCAAAGCTTCAAGTTATGTAACTCAATCATGTTAAAAAAAATATATTGAAAAGTCATAGTATTTATTATTAATTTTCCCCCACATAAAAAAAGCTCTCGCTCCGACACTATTCCCCGGCAACGGCGCCAAAAACTTGACACGATCAAAAGATTGATGTTTTCTTCTAAGTATAGGGGTGTCGAAGTAATAAATAACCCGACAAGACCGGGGTCGAACTACAGGGAGGTTAATTGTATAAATTATAAATAACAATAATGAAACAACAACAATAGTAGTAGTAGTAGTAGTAGTAGCAGTAGTAATAAAACTTTGAGATGTAAGATTAATGTGAGGATTAAACAATGATAAAAACAAATGTCAAGGTTAGAGGATCCACTAATGGTATTTCAAACAAGTATAATATAAACTCTTATTATTCAACTGGACACCACACACAAAGGAGGTTCCAATCGGATTATAAATTGTTAACATGATTACATTAGTTATCTTATTCGAATAATGCTAATACTTGTAAATGTTGTCAGGCATTCATAATTATAACTTATGTTAACAACAAATCAAGTTCCTTTCATAGCACAGGTGTCGGTTATACCATACGGTTTGGGCTATGAAAGTGCCAAGTATTTGTTGTACCAAGGGTTATACAACATAAATCTAGATTAACCATTTAACAAGCAAAGTATTAAAAGTGAACAAGATAACAAATATAAAACATGTTAGTATCAAACATTAAGGTCCATGTTTAGTTTATACTATACTTATTCTTACACCATTAGTGTAACTTTTTCACCTTAACATAATTAACTTAGCTAAACATAATGAAAGAAAGAAACATAAATAAACAAGATAAAAGCATAAATAAGATAAAGTTAACTAAGTAAAGGAAAAGAAATGAAAAGCATAAACTAGATATTAATGAAAGCAAAACTTAAGCATTACAAAAATACAAAGAGAGAAAGCAAGAGCATGATCTTGATCTGAAAACCAAGATGCCTAAATGCATGACAAATGCTTCTTTTTATAGGCCAAAATTTGGAACTATTAATTTGATGACTAATTGTTGAGTGGGTGGCCACATCTTGACTTTGTGACAATCCTTATCTTCTTTTCTGAACAAAATGTCATTAATAACGTCAGAATTTGAACCAACTTTACCCATGAAAGTTCTAGGAAATTGTCTTATCTTTCCAGGAAAAAACATTAAGGTTATTTGAATTTCTAGAACTCAAGATATGGGTTGAACACTGAACAGTGTCTGGGCTGCAGGACAGATTCAAACTTCTCCGTTGTTGCTACAATTTGGACTTGAAAATGGCATTTTTAAATCTTGGACTCCTATGAAAGTTGTAGGCTTATGTCTTACCTTTCTATCTATATAAAGTAGACCTAAATCCGAGATCTTCAGCTCCAGATATGACACAATTACCGAACAGTGTTCTAGTTTGGACTACACTAGCATCTCTTTTCTAAGTTTGGCCATCTCTTTGTCCTTTCAATTTCAGTACTTAAACTCATCAATCAATCATTTCATTTATCTGATAGGCCTGCATTTAAAATGAACATTTACCATAAATTAAAGGTATCTTATATTATTAGATATGTTATTTTAAAACATGCTTTAGTTAAGGAGTTATTGATACTTCAAGTGCAAAATGATGATATAAAACCTTGATAAAAATGCACTTTTAAGTACTAATCAGCTTAGCCAAAAGAAAGACCTCTTGGGTCTAGTTTAGAGGAAGAACTTAGCCTCTATGAACTTAGCTACTTTTTGTATCCTACTTTCCTTACAATACTAAGTGTATAAAAATCTCACAAGGGCTTACCATATGTATTCATCATTAAATGTTATCAAGGCAAAATGACACCTCAACCCCTTCTCTCTACAAAAGGACAAGACTCTTGAGCTATAAATATCATATAGACCCTTCAAGCTTCAAATTCACAATCTCTATATTCTTAATATTTTTAGCATATATATTTTCAGAGTTTATCTTTCTAAAATATCAATGCACCCTCTCTCTCTAAGAAGATACTTAAGCATCCAAGAGTCTTTAAATCTATAACGAGGATTTTTTTATAAGTACCAGACACCTTAACCTACTAGGCACCATATACAAACTATTAATCATCTTGGCTAACGAGAATGGATCAAATTTCTAGAATTAAAAGATTAACTAATTATCCAGTACATAAACCATAATATTTTAGGATCTCATTAATACTAAACAGCCCTAAGTTATTCCAATGTCGAGTTTAAATTTTTTCTTTTCTATATGTTGATCAATATGAAAGCCCATATTCAAGAAATTAGCAATTGTCCATTTGCTTTAACATTAAAACATACAGAGGTTAAATGGAAACAAATAGACACACGCAATTACCTATTTGAATATTTATTTACGTATAATGTATATAAAATATAATAGATTTTTCTTATATATAATTGCAGAAAATAGATTTAGCCTTTTGTATCATTTCCTACTCTACCTGTTTTACTTAAATCGTATATAATTGCGCTCAATTCTTCGGTGAAAGGTAAAACTCAATGGAAATGAATAAAATATCATAAACATAAATAAACCATGGTAAGTATGCTAATAAGAAATAAAGACACTGATAGTTTCCTTACCTTCTGACTAGGGTTAGGATATTAGGCTAGATTTCCTATAACTCTGTATTGGCATATTCTTCCAGACTTGGAAAACAAAAGGTCAACTCAATATAACTTTTCAAGTGCATATTGAAATGCAAAATATACAAAAAAAAAAAGCTCAATTGTGCCTCAACCAAACCGAGCCCTATAAGACTCGATTAGGTTGAGGACCAATTGAGCTCCTCTCTTTCTTCTCCTTTTTTATCTCATCTTTTAGCTTGATATAGTCTTTTTTACTATTCATGAATAGTATTTACTATTCATGAATAATGTTCATTATGCAAAGCTCGTTTAGAATAAGTCTCGAGTGCCCATACTTAATCAAATCTAGATCCACCTCTCTCTCTCTCTCTCATTTATTATTTATGAATAATATTTATTATTTATAAATAGTATTTACTATGCAAAACTTGTTCAGAACGAGTCATAGGTCGTTAGACTTGGTCAGATCAAGCTTCACCCCCTCCTCTCTCTCTCTTCCTTTTCTCTCTCATTCTTTAGTTCAATATAGTCTCGTTTACTATTTATAAATAGTTTTTACTATGTAAAACTCATTCAAAAAGAGTTTTGAGTCACCAAACTCGATTAGATCAAGCTCTACCCATCTTTTTTTATTCTCTCTCTCTCATCCCTTAATTCGATACAGTCTTGTTTATTATTCATGAATAGTGTTTACTATGTAAAGCTTGTTCATAACGAGTCTCAAGTCCCCAAACTCGGTCAGATAAAGCTCTACTTTCTTCTCTCTTTTTCTTTCTCTAGTTTGATCTAACGAGCTACCTTCCCTCACATCATTTTACTAGGGGTGAGCAAAAAAACCGATAAACCGATTAAACCGAGAAAACCAGAAAAAAAATAACCGAAAAAACCGAACCGAAAAAAAAAACCGAATTAACCGATTAAAAAATCACAAAAAAATTCCGGTTCGGTTCGGTTTCGGTTTCTAAAGCCTGAAACCAATTGAACCAAACCGAACCGAACCGAACCGGCCACCACTTAAAAAAAAACAAGTATAAATACAATCTTTTCTAATTTCTAACCCTAGACTAACATTTAGCCGTCACCCCCCCTCTCCCCTTCTCTGCATCTCTCCCTTTACTCTCACTTTCTCCCCTCCCTTGCCCC
>Ga0325410_1006328_pt1 | contig 13005 bp, 5 predicted proteins | sample PopdelMetagenome_16_FD_206182 | JGI IMG/M metagenome (GOLD analysis project Ga0325410, IMG submission 206182) | Populus deltoides microbial communities from Bellville, Georgia, United States - Xylem-PdIQD-R3 | ecosystem: Host-associated > Plants > Phyllosphere > Stem > Wood/Secondary xylem... | reverse complement strand
CATGGAAGTGTTGTCGGGAATTGAAAAACCCATTTCACAAATTGAAGACTAGTCGAAAGATGGAGGAGGATCTTAGTTGAAGAGGAGGTGTCATAGGAAAGAATTGAAAAAACCCATTTGTCTGTTTTGGCATAAAAAGAACCATCCATTGTTCTGTGCTTGGAATTTCTTGTAGTGGTTATAGCTAGTAGCTTGGCGTAAAGTCTCGAGGAGGGAGGAAGGGGAAGATCATTAACATTCTTATATGCTATCAAATCTTCAATTTGTCTTTGCACCGCCTCTGGTGAGCTTGAATCATAAAGCATGCAATCACTATGATTGTCTGTGAACTTCTCACTATTAGCAATACAACAGCAGCAGCAAGCAACACTATCCCATCTCCTTCATCTCTGTGCAGCTTCATAAATCACAACTCTGCAGCATCACAGGAGCAAATTCTAAAAGGCAAGAGACACCACAATGAAAACCTGATATAATTGTTTTGCTAATGTGGTTTGTTGGGTTTGAATGGCTGGATTCCAGCTAGGAGAAAAGAATGAGGATAGCGGTTAGGGATTCTTTTAAGTAGATAATTTTATAATGTTAACATTTGCAATAGCTATTTAGTTATTAATTAGAATATAATATAATATAATGTTGTAGACATTTCAAGCTTTTTCATTGGTTTTTTTAGAACGCTAAATGAAGATGTAAAGTATTATGCAACTTAAAAAAATATTAAACTATAAGATGATAAAGGTGATTTTTCCTTTAATTATTCTTTTTTTTTTCATGTTTTATTTTTATATTTTGATTTGTGTTTTATTATAATTTTTCTTTTTATATAAATAGTGATCTCACATTATAGATGACATGTGTCCATTTAATAAAGGCCCCATTAACAATATAATACATTTTAAGTGAGACACTTAAATTTTAAGTCTTGTGATCAATTTTCATGTAAATCAAAATTTAATATCTTTGGAAGGTGACCTATCCTGAAGAATTCAAGAACCATTGTGAATAAATTGTGTTTCATTAACTCCCAAAACTTCTTATAAAAGTTGAAGTTGAAACCGTCAAATCCTAGTGCCTTGGAGCCTTCACTGCTAAAGATGGTCAAGTGAACCTCTTCTATGGTAACATCTCTTTCAAGCCATGTAGCCTGGTTCTCACTAAGCTTTTTAAAGTCTGCATTACCCATAGTGGGTCTTGGAGTCAGGATTCAGAGTAGATGTTTGAGAAATATGCTTTTGCTCCTTCTTTGATTTCAGTTGGAGTAGAGAGAATCTTCCCGTTGTATATAATCTGACGAATATAGTTTTTGCATCCCCTAACTTTTGCTGAGATGTGGAAGAAACAAGTGTTTCTGTCCCCCAACTTGAGCTAAGACTGTCTAGCCTTTTGTCTCCATATTGATTCTACATATGTGCAGAGTTTTCATTGCTTACCCTTCAACTCATATAGCCTTTTTCTTTCAGAGTCAGACAGCTTACCACTTTCAGTCTGATCCTCAAGGAGCCGAAGCAGAGCCTAGTCCTGATTCCCAAACTCAGTTTTATTCCACTGGCCTAACTTCAGTCTTAGGGATATCATGTACAATTTCCTTCTACAAGACCTTGAAGATGCTATGGAATGATGGGTCTATGAGGCAGCAGTCTAGACATTTGAAAGGCTTCCATCCCCAGTTAACTTGATCTTTCCCAACAAGTAGGGGGCAATGATCCAAGAGACCGTGATCCAATCTAATCAGTTTCAAAGAACTAAAATGAGATAGGCATTATGTGTGAGCAAAGGCTCTATTTAGCCTGCTCATAGGGCCACCTCTAAACCAGATGAACCGATGATTCACTAGCGGGTATTCAACCAATTCGTAATCATCAATGAAAGCTTGAAATTCTGAAGTCCCTCTCCTATCTAGTAGACCACTGCTTCTATTTGTCTTAGACAAGGTCTCATTAAAATCACCTATTAAAAATCAGGGATAATCCGAAAAAGCATGTCTAAGTTTAGTAAGCTCCATCCAAGAGGCTGCTCTTTCAGTTCTAGAGCTAGCTCCATAATACCCAGTGATCACACAATCAAAAGCATCATCAACAAAGGAGCCAAATAAGCTAATCCAGTTCCCAGCAAAATCATAACATCTTTTACAAATACGTGCAGCCTTACAAGTTTTTTTCTTTGATTTTATTCGATTGCTTTCATGTATATGTTTGTTTATATTATCGTTTGATTCAATAAAGAATTTATTCCAAGAAACAAAGTTATTAGACACAACTGTGAACATGACTTGTATATATTACGAGATCAAATATATCTTGATCTACTTCTATCTCTTTATTTTTCTAATTTAGACACAACTGTGAACATGCCTCGTGTATAGGTCAGACCCACGTGCATGGGTCTTTTTTTTCCTTTTGTTTTTTTCTTGCAATTTAATTATTTATTATATTTTTTTAATTTAATTTTAATATTTTTTTAACAAATTCTTGTGATTTTTTTGGTAGAATATGATTTAATTCTTACTTAGTTTACAGGTAATATTTCATTGTTTTTCTTATGTTAGGAGGTATTCTTTCTTTGTAGCCCTACTTATAAAAGTTTTCCCTTTATTTTTATTTAATCTCTTTCCTATGCATTTTTTTATTATCATTTTATTAATAAAACATTCATTCTAAGAAACAAATGTCTACAACTACATCTATATCTTAACTTTTCAATTTAATCTTTGGTTAAATATCACTCATGGTTTACGTGGTTTTCACATAAAATCATAACATCTCTTATAAATACGTGCACCCTTACATGTTTTTTTCATTGATTTTATTCAATCACATTCATGTTTGTGTTTGTTTCTACATCTATCTACAGCTACATCTATCTCTTAACTTTTCACTTTAATCTTTGGTTAAATATCACTTATGGTTTACGTGGTTTTCACATAAAATCATAACATCTTTTACAAATACGTGCAGCCTTACAAGTTTATTTCTTTTATTTTATTCAATCGCATTGATTTATGTATTTGTTTCTATTATTGCTTGATTCAATAAAGAATTTATTCCAAGAAACAAAGTTATTAGACACGACTGAGAACATGACTCGTATTGCGAGATCAAATATCTTGATCTATATCTATCTCTTTATTTTTCTAATTTAGTCTTTATTTATCGTTAACAACTTTTTTGTGCATTTTATTGACATAGATAATCTTTTGATTAAATAAAGAATTTATTTTAAAAAAAATTATTAAATGCAATTTTGTATATAAGTCATATTGCGAGATTAAATATCTTGATTTACATTCATCTCTTAATTTTTACAGTATAGTCTTTACTTATTAGTCTTAACTCCTTGAAGTTAAGGTTTAAAGCCAGAAAGTCAAGAAATGAAATATTCATTCTTAATCATTAGGTCAACTCCTTGGAGTTAGGAAGACACTTAATTCCAAAAAAAAGTTCAAACATTCCACTAAAAATTAAAAAAAAGACACGCTTAATTAAAAAATAACTTATACACAAACTTTCAAATAAAAATAAAGACATTAGATTTTATATATTGACACAAATTATTAAATAATTTATTTAATAATTTATACACAAGCTTTCATTAATTTTCTAGTAACAAATCTTATAAATCTCATGCTAAGGAATTGAAGAGAAAACTTTTTAGCATTTATAACCTAAAAGGGTGAGCATTCAATTGATTCAAATTTTGAAGAATATTCAAAATTAAATGAATTTTTGGAAGATCTTCCAAATGAAAAAACTTTAAAGAAACTTTCTCTTTATATAAAAAGATCCAAAACTGTTAAATTAAGAATTAAAATGCATGAATATGTGGTCGATTTCCACATTCCTTGTTTGATTAATTGATATAATTGGAATAATTGGAATGATTTGATTTCCTTAGTTGATACTATTAAATTAAGACTCGATTCTGGAAATAAATGAATTAATTACATACGTGAAACTTTCCAATTATTATACCAAATAAAGATTTAATTGATTTAATTGGAATAATTTAATTTCCGTTATGTGCAATATGGAATTAGGAATTAAAATTGTACTGGATTAAGAAAATAAATCAATTATTCATACAGGTAAACTTTCCAATTATTTCAGTAGCCAGCAGTATAAATAGCAATGCTAACTGCACCCTCTCCCATAGTTATACCAATTCATCCAAATTAAACAATGGCTTCGAAGAAAGTTATTATTCCTTTCGTTCTCATTGCAGTTCTCTTGCTATGCCAAGGTTTGTGTTTCTTATAGAGTTATATATATATATATATAACTTTATTAAATTTCCTAGACAAATTAATACTTTTATATATATATATATATATCATGCATCGCGGTTTGATAATTAATTTTATTTGTGTTTATTTTGTATTTTCTGCAGATTATAAAAATAATGTGGCTGCACAATCTCAGTGCTGCACGGAGCATCCCGAGCTTGGAAAATGTCAGCCTGGTGTCGACGATAAAAGTCCAGATGGAAAATGCTGGCAATACTGCATGAACAACTGCGACGAAAACAAAGGAGGTTTCTGCAAACTAAATAACAAGAAGCATCATTGTCATTGTTATTGCTGATTTTGGTGTTATATCTATCAATAAATTGAGATACGGTTTAATTAATAAAGCTTGATTTCCTCTTCTTGTTCTCTATATATGAGAGGTAATTTAAAAAGTTCCTTAATTGCCTTTTTATTTTATGTGATCGAGTAATTATTTAACAAATCTTTTACTCAAAAGCTTAATTTAAATTAATTCGTAAAGCTTGGATTAAATTGATAAGCCTTAGATTATATATAATTTATATTATCAAGAAAAATCTTTAATTTATATCCATAACTCCACATAAGAGAATTAACTCCTTAAAAAGCGACATTAAAATCAAAAATCAATATTAAAATCAAAAAATTAAAAAAAGTTGAAATAGGTCTATTAAAATCAAAAAATTTAATAAAATAATATCGTGTTAATGTGGATTACTATAGTGATTTACCTAGTTATCTAAGTATATTTTGTAATTTCTCCTAAATAGGATGTCACTCTTTTGCTTTTTTTTTTTTTTATTTGAGTTTTGAGTTTTAGGATTTAGAATTTAACAGAAGAAAAATGGGTGCAAACTTTCCCTCCTCATACAAGATTTAAATCTTCATGATTTAGTTTTGTAAAAATTATTCTCTCATAGTTTAGTTATTTTTTTATTTTATCTTTATTTTTTTAAAAAAATATAATTTATATACCCTCATATATAATATCATCCAATAACCTATTTGACATGTTAACATATCGTATTTCACAAGTTATTTTTGTATCTTAAAATCACGACTTTTTATTTGTGAATCAATTCAATTTTCTTTATTTGCATTTGCCAAAAATGTTGTTAGAAATTAAAATCCATTAGTGGTTTGCATATACAAATGGAGAGAAAAAAAGAAGAAGGAATTAAGGGCATGTACGGCTTGATACATTAGAGAAGTTTAATAAACCTAGCTAGATGCTGAATTTAAGGTTTAAGACAAGGAAGCTAAGAAATCAAGGGTTTTAGTCCTTTTATTTTTTTTTCCTTCAAAATAATGTAATTATTTTGATGTTTTTATAAACAAAAACAATATAACTCTCTTATAAGAGTTTTTTAATTTTACATTGGTTTTATTCTATATTTGGAAGTTGTTGAGGAATATTATTGTAATTGATATCTATTAAATATTATTTAAGAAAAACCTGTTAATACATGCAAAATACATGCCATCGTATGGGGTCGTCTAGCCATTAAACGCCACCTTCATGTGCGGCGTTTGGAAGATCTCGACACCCTCTATCCGATGGTGTGGTGTGAGTACCAGAAATTTGGTGTCGACGGATATTTTTTCTTCGTTCTTCTCTCTCTTCTTTTGCAAAATTTCAGACTAGCCCCTTCAAATCTATTTTCCTTTACATTTGATCCCTATTCTTTTATTTTAGAATAAGCTATAACATTATAAATGTTTTTCAATTTCATCCTGCCATTTTTCAATCTATAAATAATATATCAAATTACAAATACTTTTTAATTTCACCCCTATAATTTTTAATATATAAATAATATATCAAATTACAAATGTTTTTTTTAATTTCACCCCTTATGATTTTTTTAATATTTTAAATTTGCTCCTCATTATTTTAATTGCTATTTATTTTATTTAAGATTATTTTTAAAATTTGTTTTATTTAAACTCATTCACTTTGTGTTTGTTTTTATCAAACTTTATTCTCATTTTTTTGTTGATTTTTTTCTTTTTCAAGTTGTTTTATTAATATTTTTTTACCGACTTCATCCTTGAAAATTAAATTAATTGAGAATTAAGTTTCTTAACTGACATATTTTAAGGTTTCATGAGTTGCGAGTTTTAGAGATTAGACAAAGTTTGGAAGATTCGTCTGAGTTTGTTTGGTTTCCTCCTATTTTTTTAAGTTCTTGTTTTCTTATTTTTATCTTTTGTTTTGATATTTTTTGTAGTTTGTTTTCTATTGGGTTAGCCTCTTATAATTTTTTAAATTTAACCCCCTATAATTTTTAATCTATAAATAATCTATCAAATTACAAATGTTTTTTAATTTCACTCCCTTATGATTTTATAATCTTTAAAATTTGGTCCTCATTCTTTTAATTGCTATTTATTTTTTTAGGATTATTAGTTTTTTTTTCTATTAAGTTTTATCCTTATTCTTTTTGTTTTTTTTTGTTTTGTATTTTTTTATTAATATTTCTTTCACAATTTCATCATTTAAAATTAAATTAGTTGAAAATGAACACGAGTCCAGGATTTCACGAATTGCAAGTTTTAGAGATTAGACTAGGTTTAGGATGTAACGACCTAGTTTTTTCAAGTAAAAAATGGTGGATTTTTTTATTTTTTTTTGTTCTCGATAATTCTCACAATGACATTTTGTGATTTAGTAATTAGGTTCCCTTCCTTATCATGAGATCTACAGAAATAGTTTTCATAAATCGACATTCCTATAATATTATATTTTCATATTCATACATTTACATTGCATCTTATTGACATATTCATGAATTTACATTCCTGTTCTAGTCTCATTATCAACACGAGTTTATACACGAGTGTCGAACGACAATCTTACACAATTAATACCTCCTTTCATACGATCGTCACATGATTTCTCAACACAACATCCTCATAAACAAGAATACCACATAATATATTCATAACATCATATCTACATGTTTGTACATTCAAATCCACATCCATATCCATGTTCCATTACAATTTTCATTACAAGTCTTTACAAAAGTGTCGAATGGCAATATTCAACATAACACTTAAGACATACTATTACATAGCACTTTTCAAAATATGAGAACCCGTGGAATGATTTTTTAATACACCTTGATTGTATGATGTCCCTGTTACAAAAACAACATGGATACAAAAATTATAAATAATCTAAACATAATAATAATAACTAGAAGGACATTATCGTTATTTTTCGTTATCAACTGAAGGTAAGTACAATCTTTCATTCACTTCTCATATACACTGAACAATCCTTATTATTTTGCTAGATGTATTGTATTCATTCATATATCCCAACCTCTTCATAGAAGTGGTGGGGCTGAAGTTTAATATTTAGTTGGAGTTAATTACTTCACCTTAACCCGGTCATCCACCTTGGATGCTTTTAACCATAACTAATCGCAATATCTAAACTCGGTCATTCATCTCGGATGCCATTAACCAAAACTAATCACAAAATTCATACCCATCATCTCTTAGGGATACCATTAGCCGTAACCAATTATCATAATCAACTCGGTCATCCTTCTAAGATGCCATTAGTCGAAGCTAATCAACAATCACAACCCAGTCATCCGTCTCGGATGCCATTAGTCGAAACTAATCATAAAACATAACCTGGTCATCCATCTCGGATGCCATTAGCCAAAGCTAATCATTTATTTATCCTGGCCATCTATTCGGATACCATTAGACGGAGCTAATCATTTATTAATCAACAATTACTCCTTTGACAGCTTGGTGTTTATACTAACATAATATGGTGACATTCATGATAGAACATTTCATAAAGTAACATTATGATAGAGAAAGGTAAAAACCACCTACCTATTCCTCTATTGGAGTGTCTTAGCCCGGTTGAATGTTCGATCCTGATCCCACCACCTAACACATCAATGATTACAATTAGCACATTTGTATATGATAATTACATAACTCGTCACTATATATTTTCTAAAAATACACATGTTCACACTCAAGTGTTTCACATATTACACAATCATACAATGAGATCGTTATAAGCATTTATATCATTTCTGACATAAGAGTCTACCATAGAAAATTGGAAGCGAAACTGCTTCACTGATGACATGCAATTCGGCAACAAAACTGATTCGCTGGTAACATGCACTTCGTTAGCAAAATTGACTCGCTAGTGACATACAATTTGTTAGAAAAAATTGGTGACAGACTCATCAACAAAACTGATTTGCTAAAACACAGACTCATTAGCGAATGATTCGTTTGATCACGAATCCGTCAGCAAAATTGATGACACGGACTCATCAACAAAATTGATTCATTGAAACACAGATTCATCAGCGAATTGATTCGCTGAAGCACAGACTTGTCAGCAAATTGGTTTGCTGCAACATAAACTCGTCAATGAACTAATTTGCTGAAACACAAAATGTTCAACAAACTGATTCGCTGGGACACCACAATTCGGCAGCGAAAATTGTTTCACTGCTGGTACTATAATTTGATAGTGAACATTGATTCGTTACAGACAACACAATTGATTCATTGCAAACATATAAATTATTGATGAAAATTGAGTCACTAACGACTCAAAAATCATCAATGCAACCCCTGTCACTGCCAATTCAGAAATCAACAGCAGCGGTAGATTCATTTATGATTTCACTTCTTCCCTTTGGCCAAGCGTAAGGCTTACGCTAGGCTTTTCTCCTTTATAACACTTCCTAACCGAGAAATGGACACATACCAACAACAATCATAATCCAAGTCCTATCACAAGGCATGAACAACCAAAACCAAATCCCAACATGCATATTTGATTTAGATTCTTCTAACCACTAGCTCAAGTTATACAAATTCATTTATCACACAACAAAATCAACGCATTATCATGGGATGATTTTTGTTTTAGCTTTGACATATTTGACATGTTCCTAAGGCTTAATCATCAATACAATTCTGCACATACACTCAATCTATTTCATTTCTGCAAGCATAATCACCACAATTTGTCACAACCATGTCTTAATTCATTTGACCTTTGTTCATGTAATTCCATCATATTATTTCATAAGCACACTCACAATCATGATTTACAAATACATATCTATTCCCTTAATTCACAACTACACATGTCCATTCATCATATCAACAAAACCAAAGCATTATATGAATGCAATTCTTGTTTCAGCTGTAGCATGTTTCTTCAAGATTTATTAACAACACAAGCTTGCACTTAAATCACTTCAACATATTTTCATATAACTTCATTAACCAAATATGCAAAAATCACACCATTAACACAAGTATAATTCTGTTTCGGTTTCATATGATCTAACATCTCAAACAAAGTTGTCATCTATGCATTTTATTCCTTTATTCCATGTTCTATCCAACCCTCACCAAGGTCAGCCAACTTTCCAAGCTTGTGCATTTAGATTTGCTTTTTTTTTGTTAAATATTTTGGAATTAGATCCCCCCAATCAGCCCCGTTTTTATCCCTATTTCTATACTAGATTTCCTTAACAGCTAGTGTAAAGATCCTAGACCATTTTCTTAGGGTTTTCTTCTTCTTTTTCTGCCTTAAGGTCCCAAGAATAAATGGAGATGTGGCATGATTCATACATCACAAATCTAAGTAGTTTTAGGAAAGAGGTTGACAATATTTTTCCTTTCTTCACTCGGTTTTTCCTCTTCTTCTTCTTCCCTCTCAGTTTCTCCCCTCCAGTCAACTTCCTACCGGTTCTAGACTCCATCGCCTTCCATGTTTGCAGGTGTTCAACCCTCCTTTTAGCTCTCCCTTCTCTCTCTCACGCCTAAGAAGGCACATGCAACAAAGTTTGTTAAGCTCTTTTTGGGAAGGAGGAAAGACTAAGAGCATGCAACTTATTTTAGGAAGATGGAAGGGGGGCAAGAGCATGTAGCTCGTTTTGGGAAGAGAGAAGAGTCACCATTTTTCTCTCCTTGTATTTATAGCCCTCATAAATGTGCTATTGTGTTTGGGCGCTGGACCAAGGTTGTCCTTATCCCCCTTTTGGATTATCTTAAGATGGTTTCTATTCTCATTCTTTCTTAGGATAGGCCAATCCAACATGAATTTTTTTTAGTTTTTACAATATCACTACCGATTCAGAAATTAGTAGCCAAAACCTGTGTCGCTACTGATTAAAAAATCAGCAGCAAAAATTGCATCGCTGCTGATTCAAAAATCAGCAACCAAATTGTGTTGCTGCCGATTTAGAAATCGGTAGCCAAAAACTTTGTTGTTGTCGATTCAAAAATTAGCAGCAAAACTGCGTTACTGCCGATTCAGAAATCGATAGCCAAAAACTGTGTCGCTGCCGATTCAAAAATCGGTAGCGATGGTGGAGTCATTTTGGATTTACTTCTCTTTTTTTTAGTGTTTACATAGGAGGTTTTCTTGAATTTACATTGTTATTTTTGCAGTTTGTCTTTTATTTAGTTAGTCTCGGGTTCATGAACAACATCATCGGTTTCAAAGGTTAGAGTAGGTAACACGAGTTCGCTTTTTGTTTTTTTTTTAAATTAATTTATTTTAATTTCATCGTTTAAACTTTTTTCTCTGCTTTTGTTTCTATGAGATTATCCTAATTCTTTCGCAGGGTTTTCGAGTTCACACGATTTAATAGGATTTTTTTTTGTTAATTTTCTTTATAGTTTCACCCTATAGTATTGAATTGTTTGACAATCCAAATAAGTTCAGGTCTTGCTTTTTCTATTTTTTTTGTTTTTTACCAATTTATTTATTATTATTATATTTTTTATATTATTTAAATTACCAAGTGATAATAACCTGAGAATTGATTTTTTTCCCAAATTATTTTCTTACATGGAAAATGTTTTTTTTATCAAGCCCGCAGCAAATCTAGTGTATAAACTAATGTGAAAATTCCCATGCAGGTCAACTGAAAAAAAAAAGAAAAAAGAATAAACCATAAGTTAGCGAAAGACAGGAAGTTAGCTGTTGGGTATAACGTAAGGACGGGGTTTCCTTGTCTGTTGCCTCCTCATATCCGTGGCCGAACCACCAAAAACACAATCATACATCCGCCTCTCTGTCTTGGTGTCAAGAAATTGAACATTATTCCCTCCATTCAGGTACTTATCATCTTGCTTGTGAATAATTTTCTACTACTTTACGATTACCATACAATTTCAAGTCTTGATCTTTTTCTTTTTTTCTTATCCCTTTCTGCTTAGCTTAGCTTAGCTTAACTTGGCTATCTCTCTAATATTTCTGTTCTTTTCATTATTTTTCTTAACTTAAATAATAATGAATTGATATAAAACATTCTAGGATTTATGTAATTGGGTGCAAGATTGGAGCTTTATGTTAGAAATAAAGATGGGCAATTTTTATTATTAGTGGGTTTGATTTTTTTATTTTCTTTGGTTGTTAAATGGTGTCTCTTGTTGTTTCTGTGAATGCAAAATGTATGTATATATGTAGAATTTGTTTGATGGGTATTTGCTACCTTGGAGATTGGAAATACATGGAATTAATACCCAACTTGGAATTAAATTTGTTCCTGAAAAGAAGTTTCTCATGTAACTCATGACTAAAATCTCTGCCTTGAAAGGAAGTTTTCGTGATTTTCTGATATGATTCTGTGCTCTAGCTGATCCATTATCAAAAGTTTTCATTTCTAACATATCCCTCCTGTGAGACTATAAGAAATGTTTTTACATGGGAATGATTCAATGAGTGGTCTAGTGCAGTTTGTATTTTTTTTCCCTCCATCTTTTGCTAGTTAATTGAATAAAATAGGTTCAAATTCTTCCAAAAGAAAAAAAAAATCTTATAGGAGTGAAGGGAGGCCATTTTTGTTTTAGTATGATCAGTGTAGCTTATTTCAGTGCTAGTTCTCCTGTCAGAACTTCCACACAGACATTACCAGTGGATGGGCTCTTTATGCTCCAATCTTATCACAATTAATGCAATGCTGCATCAGTTTGTGGTCCTGGCAAAGCATAACTAGTTTGCTACATAGAAAAATCTTACTAGTTTAATTATTAATAGGGGAGAATAATTTGGTTGTGTTGTGCTTAATGTCATATATCTTAACACTGCTGTCGGAAGCCTGAATAAAGGAAGTGGACTGTGGTAGGTTCCAAAAGCGGATTGTTTTGTGCTTAATGTCATGTATCTTAATGCTGCAGCATGCAGCTACAGTCACACTAACATTCCCATAGAAATTTTGTGGCTGATGTTAGAAATGAACAGAGCATCCATCAAATACATGTGAGGTATCTCAACGTAATTTATTTAACCATAGTTGCACTAGTTTGGATTGATGCTCAGTCGAACAATTGATAATGGGATGGATGCTACGCAGATGTAATGCAAAACTGAAAAATATGGCTGCTATTAATGCTTTGTTGAGTTAAGGAAATTAGATGTTCTATTAGGGGAGAAATTTTAATGATATTTATAATATAATGAATTTAATAATCATAACATAAAAACCACAGTAACGTTAATAGTAATATAGCAGTCATAATATTTTTTACTCATGCCTTTCTCTTCTTTTCATAAAATTTCGTTGCTTATTTCATTTGGTCTCTTTTTCAATTTGTCTAACTAAGTACTCCTCTTTTTCTTCTTGTTGGACAGTGCAGGGATGCTAGGAAGATCACTGGCTTCCCCTCTCTTGACATTTGATTCTGCAGCACGCTCAAGCTGTGTTACTGTAAGAACCATTTTGTGT
>Ga0325410_1006322_pt1:10000-13009 | contig 13009 bp, 7 predicted proteins | sample PopdelMetagenome_16_FD_206182 | JGI IMG/M metagenome (GOLD analysis project Ga0325410, IMG submission 206182) | Populus deltoides microbial communities from Bellville, Georgia, United States - Xylem-PdIQD-R3 | ecosystem: Host-associated > Plants > Phyllosphere > Stem > Wood/Secondary... | reverse complement strand
TGTTTTTGAGGAGGGAACTATAAACTTGTTTGATTGTTTTTCCATCATCCTTCATCGGGTTGCTATTTGGTTGCATTCTCAAGATTCAAACTTCAATTACACAGGAAATGACCTCTTAAGATCTCCTAATGGCATCAAATTATGGTGTAATAAGAAATCTTAGGTAGTCTTCTTGTTGTTTGCTGTAGTAGATCAGTTTTTTTTTTTTATCTCTTGTATTTTTCTTTGGCTATTCGCTTTATGGCCTTTTCAATATACTCTCGATGATTATAAAAAAAAAAAATGATACATTCTCCTTTTCCATGCAAAAATTTCAATATCTATGTGTATAATATATATAATCACTAGGCAAATTCCAGATATAGTCCTTTACGAGAACTCCACTTAGCCATTGAAAACCAAGCTACACTCACATTCTAGACATGAGGCTATAAAAGTTAATCAATCATGTCATTCTAAGCTATAAAAACCAATTATGCCATCCTAAATCATAACAACCAACCATAAAAGTCAACCATGTTATTCTAGGCCTATTCCCTACACTTTTTCTCTTCATACATGCATTTCTCTTCTATTTCTTTTTATATACACTATACTTTTCTTTTACTTGTTGATTCTCCTGTTTTAATATAGAACTTGTAGATCCATGGTTAAGCACAGTCACAATTGTCACAATAATATCAATGTAGGACATAACCATGAGAAATCAAATTTTTATCCAAAGTTTTTCCAACTCCATCAATTATCATTACTGGCTAGCTGTTACTTTAGAATAGAACAATTGGTTGATTTCTAATTTATTGAGAAGGTAGCTTGTATAGCTCAATTTTTCGTATAAAGTTGAACCTAACTCTTTTACATTAGAAGGAATGTATCATTTTGATAACCTGGTAAATTTGACCTTCTTTTAATTACAAAAATAGCAGCAGAATGGACCCAGATAAATGCTTCACTGCGCAGTTGATCTAGACCGTTGCTTTTGAGATCAAATGCATGCACATCTGTGCACATCATCAATGCTAGCTAGATAATAACTATAGAAATTGATGGTTTGGCTATTCTCAGCCAAATTTGACCAAAATCTTTTAATTTTTAATGTTCGTAATATCCTTGTATTTTGATTTCTTCCTCTTTCTGACACTGTTCTGGGAACAACACTCATGTATTAGCACTGTTAAGATGAAACTTGCGAGGGAGAAGTAACAGTATCGAAGAAGTTGCTTAATGCTTCTGTACAAGATTTTAAGGAAATAGAAGTCCATAGAGTTAAAAGATCTGTCCACAACCGTGTCATAAGAAAGATGGGTGAGGAGTTCAGTTCACCTCAGACAGCTCAACACATAAAATGCCAAAACACGTTCAGAAGATTCCAACTACACAAATTAAAGCCAACGATAACAAGAACAGATGCATAAGTACTAGTCGTGTCAATTACAGTAACAGCATCTTTTATCTAGTCATTTTAACCTCTCATTCACGCTCTCTCTTTCCATGAAAGAGGAGGGAAGAAACAGTAAAAATAACTGTAATAACAGAATGACTGAAGATTAACCACAATAATTCAATCAGTACTGTTTATTATGAACTACATGGAAAAAAGTGTCTAGCTAGGGCTTAACCACCATAAAGGGGTCTTTGGAATTTGTGCGAGCAAGACTTTAAGGGTTCAAAATGGACAGGAACAAGGGATCTACGAAAAGATCTGGTCTTATTTGGTCGGTTCTACATGTCTCTTTGTGCTCTTCATCCATTGGTGTTGCTGCCCTTTATTCATGTTTTAGATGCCACTTTCATTCTATTGGACTTGGAACCAGAGCTTTAAATAAGTGAAGAAGCAAGCCTGAATTCTTCCATTGGAACTTATGCTCGAACCAATGCAGCTTTGCTTTGAGTTTTTCATCTCTTCCTGTTGATTTCTTAGTTTCCCCTGGTTAGTTTTTTTTTTTTTTTATGGCTTTGACATCTCCTTGCAACCTGGAAAGATAGATTCACAGGAGGAACAAAAGTCGCAGGATCAAATTTAAGAATTAATTAATCCATGAATAAATTTAATAAGGAGCATGCTATAATATATATAAATAAATAAATGCTACTAGTAATTGACTAAAGCATCCTGAATATATATATATATATATATATATATATATATATATATATATATATATATATATATTCAGGATGCTTTAGTCAATTACTAGTAGCATTTATTTATTTTGTGATTGCTACATGAGACAGGACATGAGGGCTTACCAGATGTTTGTAGGGCAGCTCTTGGTATCTATTTAATGGAAAGAACACAGGTTGCTGGTGAGCCCAGATGGACTAAGAAACTTTTGTCTTCGCTCATCCACATCCCACATTAGGTTACAACTATCCTGAAAATGATGTGTTTGTCATTGTTAGAAAAATGTCCTTAGCAATCATCTAAAAATCTCCTTTAACTGTAGGTGAAGGGTAAAAAATGTATACCTCAGTAGTGAAGGCAGAAGGCCTCGTTCCTTGAAGTAAAAGTGAAGTTGAATTATCAATAAGAGGATAGTTATTTGCTGTAGCAAAGGAGGTAGTAGGAGTAGCGGTGGTGGTGGCGGCGGCGGCGGCGTCAGCAAAAGCTGTGGGTTGGATTGGACTGCATTGCTGCAGAGATGGCAGTGGTGGAGACATGCTACTTAATCTCTGCATATTCATGTCAGTGACAAAGATCCTCATCGGCTTTATTCATAAACAATAAAAATTGTGGTAAAAGTTGGACCAATTAATAAATGACCAAAATAAATTCTTTTTCTAGCCCATTATTACCTCTGGTCTGACCATGAATGCTTCAAGCTCCATTCCAAAATCATAGATCATGGGATTAACAGAGGCAAGCTTCATGGATAAGAACTGTGAAAATTACAAAAAAACACAATTGGTTTAACATCCATGCATTACTATCATGAACAAAAGAAGTAAATTATCATAGTTATAATTACAAAATAGAACACAGTAATCACCCCACTTAACGTCTATTAT
>Ga0325410_1006322_pt1:0-5000 | contig 13009 bp, 7 predicted proteins | sample PopdelMetagenome_16_FD_206182 | JGI IMG/M metagenome (GOLD analysis project Ga0325410, IMG submission 206182) | Populus deltoides microbial communities from Bellville, Georgia, United States - Xylem-PdIQD-R3 | ecosystem: Host-associated > Plants > Phyllosphere > Stem > Wood/Secondary xylem... | reverse complement strand
CACTCTTAATTATCAGATCACGAATAAATCAACACGTTAAATCAACCATGTTATGGGCTGACCTTTATGCTCGACTAGATTAAATCAAGTTAACTTTAAATTAATTTTTTTTACTCAGCCAGGAGCAAGTTCACCCATCTAGCGGAGCCAGATTTAATAATTACTGAGAGCTTTGCAATAACAACATGCTATTGTTAATAGAATATTGCAACATTGAACGTGCTTGAACTTGTAATTTTTGCAACTGGGTTGCTAAATCCATTACAATTTGTTTATAAAAGAAATGCAATCCCAGTCATTACAAATTGGTTGGAAAATTATGACCCGAAGTGTTGCAAAAACAAAAAACATAGTATAATTATACACTAGACATGTGATTCCTACTATGAAAAAAATATTCAGGTGATTTTAATAAAATTTAAGACTCGAGAAATTGATTTGGCTGGATTCAATAAGTTTGATAATTCAATAATACAATTAACAAAATTATATTAACAATAAATTAAATTAATAGAGCTAACAATAAAAAAGATTTCTGGGAATTAAATTCAATTACAATGATGAAATTAATCAGCCTCTTGCATGCGAACCGTGGTTTCAGTATAGAAAATAATGTGGAAACAAAACAAAGCCGGCTGTTTGTTTTCCCTTTTCTTTTATGGTAGATTGTTTATTTTCTTGAATTCCAAGGCATTTTGTCTTGAATCCCATTTAGAGTTTGAAAATGAAGGCGTGGCTGTGACCGAAAACAAAGAACACATGCCTGACGGCTCAATTATCAATGTATTAAGAGCTTAAACTGCCAATATTGAACAAATCATATCCCTAAACAAAACAAAGAATTCCTTCTAAAATCAGTCCCTTGAAAAGAAAAAAAACTCAACCATATTCATTTTATGATTTACTCATTTAACACACGAGTTATATATATATCATGAAGTGATTCCAAGTAAGAATAATCGGCAAAATCAACACCACTCCTGTTTCGAGTAAAATAATTTGCCATTAGCTGCAAACTGACATCCACTCCAGCTGGTAATGATATGAAATTCATCAACATGTGGATGGCACTAAGAAAAAAGATTCAAGAACAACGAAGCCAGCTATATGTTGCCTCTATTGGTGTTGTACGGGTTCACTGGTAGGCACCCAAAAGAGCGATGGTCAAATTAATATATGGAAAGAATGTCTGCCTGCCTGCCTAAACCCAGACCCATATGGGACTGTTCATGCTCCTGGCAAAACCCGGCAAATGTAGTAGTTTTATGGGTCATGGTTCCAGGAACGAGTCGTGTTGTTTATAATTAAAAAGGAGCCTAGGCTTAGAGCTGAGCCTATGCATGTCTAGCTGCACTTAAGATTGGGTTCAAGCTCGCTTAATTTTGTTTTAAAGAGTTCATAAATGGACAACGCATCATCCACACAGATGATGCGTTGTCCATATATCATCTCCTACCCGAATTTAGAAGGAAATTAAGCATGCCAGATTCTAGCGAGCTGTAGTCTAGGGTATATATAATCTTAAAAATCATGATTTTCTTCTCATTTTTCACTAAAACACAATTATATTATAAACAACCAATAGACGCGAAATCGGATTTAAATCCTTCTATGGAAATTTTCTTTCTTTTTTCGCTCCTCTATTTTTATTTTCTTTTTGTTTAATTAATCCAATAATAAAGAATAATCAACGATTGGGATTTAAGTACATGACCTGGAATATCAAAAAGTTTATAAGAAAAGAGTTGTAAAATATTTTCATATATATATGCAGCTGCTAAAGAAGTACAAATACAAAATTATATTTATAGCATTATTGGTCATCTACTTTTTTGACTACAGGTAGGTAACCGCAATTAAATGATCTTTACCAGCACCCGGGAAAGGATAGTTAAGGTCATCAAGGGTCTTTCTATATTGAAAGCAGCACCAGCTTGAATGCGAGAGCAGCACTTCATAGAAAGGTCACTCAGACCTGCTGATCGATCGATAAATGGCGAGGAAGACTCTGAAAGGGATGGAGGAGATATGTACTTCATGTACATGTGTAAGCAATCAAGAGTCTCTGAGTTGAAGGGCCTATAAAACTATTTTCTCGTATCTTTCTGTGTTTGTCATTTAAAGCTGGTAGTCTCCTTAAATCTTCTCAGACCATGAAAAAGAACACAGTGTTATCATTCAAGTTCATAACTACACAGAACAACAGTAAGGTACTTTCACTTTCAGGAGCTCCACTGTCAATTCTGTGCAGTGAAAACCACAACTCGGTTTTCCCACAGATTCCAGGTTCCTATATGGATTCCTCTTTATGCGGGACCCTACCTGCTGTGTTAGAATTTCTCTTGCCAAATGTCCTGGTCAATGTTTTCATGGTAGAGTCAACAGAATGCAATAATAGCTGGTGAGATATTTTTATTTTACTGTTTCACATAGGAGATCCGAAATTGAATTTTATGTTTTCAAATGAATTTGAGGTTTTTTTTTTTTTTTAGGATTTTGAGGAGGGTTTGAGCCAAATTTTAAAACTTCTACCATAAATAAATAAATTGGATGATATGGGCTATAATAAAAGGATAAGATTACTCCTACATTTTTGGTGGGTATGTCGATTATATGTCAATGAATCTGTCAGTAATAAAATTATTGATGAATTTACTGATGAGAAAAAATGCTAAAATAAATATATGTTTTATTCCGTTGGTATTTTCCTCAAGAAATTTATCATATAATTGACAAAAATACCGTATGCAATTGCAATGATTCTTTAACTCTCTAAAATATACCAACGAATTTAATCCGTCGATAATACCGTTATTAATTATTTAAAAATATTTTTAAAAAAATTTATTTAACAGAACTAGAAAAATAACAATACTCAATAATACTAAAAAATAAACAATAACAACAACATATAAATAAATCGACTACAAAATATTTTCACCTAACCTTGAGAACCTATTCCAAAACCTTTAATACGGCAATAAATAAATTAATTTAATTGAAATTGAACAACAAAATTGATCTCATATATAAAAAAAAAATCCTACAACAACATTCATATAATTTTTAAGAATAGAGAAATTTAAAAAAATAAAAAAACAAAAATAATGCAAAAAAAACACAAAAACAGAGAAGAAAAAAGAAAAATGTTACCTTAATTTAATTCAAAGTGAAGCTGAGAAGAGGAAAAAAAAATTTCATAAATGTTGTTGTAGGATTCTGGCCCCTTTTTATTATGGCATTTTACCAATAGTTTTACCAATGAATAATTAAATATTAATATTTTTAATCATTATATTAGTGATTTTGTTGATATTATTTAATTTAAATTTTTAATTTAATCAAAAAAATTTAGAAACCCTCCAAAAATCACCGACGACTTTTTAATTTGTCGGTGATTACGTCTGTAAGATTTAATTTAAATTTTCAATTTAATTGAAAATTTTCAGAAACCTCTCGAATATCACTAAAACTTTTCAATTCATCAATGATTCTGTCTGTAAAGAACAATAATTAACAGTGCAATTGAGAAGTAAACAGTTCTAGAGCTCTCTGAAAAATACTGATAGAATTAATTCGTCGGTAATTCCATATGTAACTAACAACATGAACAGTGTAATTTAAGAAATGAACACTTCTAGAGCTCTCTAGAATATTTTGACAGAATTAATCCGTCGGTAATACCCTGTGTAATTAACACAATGAACAGTGTTAGGAAAAAGAAAACAATTTACCGACGGGTTTACGAACGGATTTTACCAATGATATTTAATATCATCGATAATGTCGTCTATATAAATAACTTGTCATCGTACTTTTTGTTTTTTTATTCTTTCTTTTTTCATTGTAATTCTTTCAGTATATACTGAGAGAATAGTTTTGTTTGTGTTTATCGATGGATATAATGAGAGAATATTATATGGTAAAATTCATTACAATCTATTAATAAAAAGGTTCAATCAGTATTTCCATTTATACTTATCATTTGCTAGTATAAAATCAAACGTATCAGAGATTTGAGAGCCTTGGTAACATTCTTTATTATTATTATTATTATTATTGACGTGAGTGTTCGGGTCAGTTTATGCGCACCTCGAATAATCTCACAAACCTTGAAATTAACGACCATGTAAGTCTCTAGTGGCCATCATTTTTATAATTATAGAGCTTGAACTTGAGATTATAGAAAAAATAAATTTTTTAATTTCAAGTTTTTTTTTTTATTGCACCACCTGTGGGTAACATCCTTCTTTTCTGTTTTCAGGCTGGGGGTGCATATAAAGCTCTTGAATTGTTCGTTTAATCAACATATCGACCATAAAGGTTTATTTGGACCGGAAGTACCTTATGACAGTGACGAGTCGGCTATACGCGTGATATCGATGCTGGGGTTGTTTCTTTTTTGGCACTATTTCAGAGGTCAGTTCCGATCCATGCCGTTTGATCCTATGGTTTTTAGCTACGTACCCTGCACCCTTCTTCCCAAGATATGCTTGATATACCGCGCGTGTCACACATATCATGCATGCATGTGGCTGAATTCTACTACAGAAATGGTGTTCGTTCAAAGGTTTCCGCTGAACAAACACGATTATGCATGGAGATAACTGGATATATACTCTGTTGTCTACAGTGCCCTGAATATTATTTCAAACTAAGGCCATCAAGGAACTGGCTTTTTTATATCAAAACGTTTAACACACTTTCTCGAGATGCTTGGATGTCTCACGCTCACAGTTGCTTGCATTGATAATTTTGAAGTAACAAACAAGCACGTATATGGTCAATAGCATTATTCAACAGTCCTCTCTTTCTTTTCAAAACTGATCAAATTTGAATTTCTCCGCTAATCACAAGGACACCCTAGTGATTACCAATTGCTAGCTAGCTAGCTAGGACAGATAATTGCAAGCAAAGTCTCTGCATTAATATATATATATATATATATATATATATATATATATATATATATATATATATATATATATATATATATATTT
>Ga0325410_1006321_pt1 | contig 13009 bp, 15 predicted proteins | sample PopdelMetagenome_16_FD_206182 | JGI IMG/M metagenome (GOLD analysis project Ga0325410, IMG submission 206182) | Populus deltoides microbial communities from Bellville, Georgia, United States - Xylem-PdIQD-R3 | ecosystem: Host-associated > Plants > Phyllosphere > Stem > Wood/Secondary xylem... | reverse complement strand
GCAGCACCAACCATCTATATAGTATTTATCTAAATAAAAACAAAGAAAGATGAATAAATTTATTATATTTATCAAACATTATATATTATGAATGGTAGCAACGTCACTAAAAAAAAAAACAAAGAAAGATGAATAAATTTACGACCGCGCATGTACTAAATTTAAATGTCTACCTACATGAGGCTGCCAAGGCTGGTATTTTTATCGAGTTATGATTCTGAAGCCAGATCGTGCTAGCCGGCCATCACATTAATTCAGCCAACTAGATAAACCAAAACTTCAACTAATTAATTGTTTCCAAGTTCACCAAGAGAGGCATAAAAACTCTTCGATTTCCTGTCTCATTTCAATTCTCGACGGAACATGGCAACGACTTCGATTCACAGATTGTTGAATATAGTGTTTCCTCTTACGATAATCATTTCAATCCTAGTAATCTTACCGCCATACCTCGTGTTCAAGTTGCTAAGTTACATAAAAAGATCTATGTTCACTGAAAATGTGGCTGGAAAAGTTGTGCTCATCACGGGAGCATCTTCTGGCATTGGTGAGGTCTGTATCAGTCTCAATTTTTTCCCCTTTCTGATAGATTCGCATGTGTACTGAATTGAAAACCCCCATTGGGCTCATGATTTTCTAAGATAAATTTTAATATGACTCGAACTTTCTTTTTTTCTTCTTTTTTTCCTCGATGAGCAACATCTACTGCTATATCTGATATTGATAATATTACTATTGTATTGTATGTGGCAAAAAACAAAGGGTCTTGCATACGAGTATGCTAGACGAGGAGCTAGATTAGCCCTTGTTGCAAGAAGAGATGACCGTCTTAGAGAAGTCGCCGATAAAGCCCATGAGCTGGGTTCACCAGAGGCTTTTGTCATCCGCGCTGATGTTGCCAAGGTTGAAGATTGCAAACGTATTGTAGATGAGTCAGTGAACCACTTCGGCCAACGTAAGTATCCAAGCAAGGAATGGTTTCTCGGTTGTAATTATCTGCCAATTATGCCTAATAATTCTTTTAAGCTGTAACATGTCATGGCCTTTTTTCTTCTTTAACAGTGGATCATTTGGTTAGTAACGCCGGGATTTTGCGGGCTGAGTTGTTCGAAAATTGCAAGCTGTCTGATTTCGCTCCTATCTTGGTAACTTCAGCATGAATAAAGTTTATTACTCGGAGTCAATATTAACACAACCTTAGGGTATTTCTGTACCCAAAATCCAATAGATCCCTACATCATATAATATTCAAATGGGACTTCTCCAGAGAAAACGGCTACGAGGGAAGCAAGAAAAATCTCTTGTGAATTTTTTTTTCTATAATGAAATTCCCCCAGGGAATTTGTTTAAGTTTACAGAGAGTGTGTATGGGAGTAAGAATGCATTAATTTTTAGTTCTAAGCCTGTCCAAATGATAGTTTTTTTAAACTATTATCATAAAAATAACAACATTCAATTTCCATCCTTCTCTCTAGGATGTCAATTTCTTGGGGGCAACATATTGCGCTCGCTTTGCTATTCCAGTCCTGAGGAAAAGCAAAGGGAAGATTGTTGCGATTACATCCGTGGCAGCTTGGTCACCAGCTCCAAGGGCAACCTTCTACAATGTATGCATATCCCTAGCTAGTTTATGCAATTCTAATGACCAGTTTCTCATTTCCGATCACTAACGATGGATCAATTGCAATGACGTCAGGCAAGCAAGGCAGCCTTGGTAAGCTTTTTTGAGACACTCAGAGTTGAATGCGATTCCCATATTGGTATAACAATAGTGCTTCCAGGATTGATCGAGTCAGAAATGACTGTGCCTGATTCACTGTCAAAGGTAGGCCATTAGCCAAGTAAATAACAAGAATATTCACCATTTTTAGGAAGTTCACTTCTGATTGTGATCTATATATAGTTTCAAGCCAAGTTGCTCCCACCGATTGAGTCAACAAGACAATGTGCCGAAGCAATTGTGCACAGCGCTTGCCGTGGCGACATGTACTTGACAGAGCCATTTTGGTCGAATGCTCTTTTTATGCTCAAGCTGCTATGTCCTGAATTATTTGACTGGTTTTATCGTTGGAATTTTATGAGTGGACCTAAGATTGATCAGCTGTAAACATTGAAAACCTGAAACAACTATCTTATGAAAGTTGATGGGCCAAGTGCACTGTCATGTTTTGTATCTTATCTTCTTAAGCTCAAAGAAGATTCTCCTAGCTTTCGTGGGCATGCAGAAATATGTTCTGAATAGATTTTCGTAGCTTTCGTGGGCAATGTTAGATGCTGTTACAAGATTATATAATAAAGTTAGAAAATTAAAGTGTTTTTCAAGAAATTATTAGTGTTGATCTCTCATCCACGGAAAAGGGGATCCCATCATAATGATTAAGAGAGTAGATGATAATCTCCGGCAAGTAACGAGGGAGGCAGCTGGCTAATTAATTAAATTGTAATGGGTTGAGTAAATTAATGGCCCATGATTGGCTGATTAATTAAATTGTAACACCACGTGGCAGCAACCCTTTGCATCTGGGCCACGCCAGCAAATCAAACTTAAATTCATGAAGTTACCTCGATTTTTAATCATAAAACATTGTCTCAGTTATTATTATTTTTTTTTTTACACAATACAGACCCTACTTAAATTAAGCCACTTTATTTGGGATTTTATCCATTGAAGTTCAATGAAGAATTTTCAAACTTTAAATGGGCATGCAGAAATTTTCTTTTTAAAGTTTTACTAGATTATATTTCACTGTATTAGATTTGATTCTTAATTTGATGTTGTTGTTCCACGAATGTTCTTTTCGTTTTACTATTTTCCTATTAAAGAACAAGAAGTCACGATGAAGTGAATTCGCAATTAAAGGCATTACAATATTAGATGTTGTTAGAAAATTATAGATCAATAAAGTAATTTCTCAAAAGTAAATTGTTTTTAGAGAAATTATGAGATATTTTCACTGAACGTGTCGATCTTATCAGTGGATCTCACCATTACAAAAAATCTAACTCTTCTCTTGGAATATTGTACACCAAGAGAGGTCACTAGGCATTACAAAAGTAATTCAGAATGGTTTATTTTGATATTGTGATATTTTCGTTATTTTGAGTGATAAATTTGTGGACTCGGTGCAGAGCCAACCTTCACCTGATAGTAAACTCTTAGTTGTATGTCAGGAAGGTTTAAGGTTAGTTTTTGCTGCATATTTACCATACCAGTTTGAGGGGCAGCGAATTGAATCAGAGCAGCTGCGATTATTTTCCTTTGGGAATTCTCTTATTTGGTTTCCCTTTTTATGGCATATAACTTATTGTGGAACTTAGCTGTGTAGATTAGCAGTGTTTAAATTCTAGCAAGTGTTGCAGTTTGCTGATAACTCAAGAATATGTGATTTAATAGATTGTTTGTTTGTTAATAATAACACAGAAATGTTAATGATAACACAAGTGAGGAGGTGTTTGATCAATTGCTAGAGGAGAGGGCATTCGATAAGAAATTAAGTGAAGGGGGAAGAGTGGCAGATAACAAGATGTTTCCTGAATTGCTTTACTTGGGGTTGGGAGATCTATAATGGCATCGTATTTTACTCGTTATTTTGATCTCTCTTCTACTTCCTTTCCTTTATTATTTTCTATGGAGGAGGTTTAGTTGTTTCCGGTGTAACTTGCAACACCATGTCTTCTTTCATATCGCTTATTTTCACAACTTCATCGTTTCGAATTTACCTTGCCTGGAAACTATATGACACGACTAGATTTCCTTTTAATGTCAAGTTCTACCGCTGCTGCCAACAAGTTAAGAGGCAACTGGTTTCCAGAATCTAGCGTGTGACAACAGGACTTTAATCGGCAAAACCAGGTTAAATTCCTGATTCCAACCCTTCTTTTTCAAGCAATTTATCAGGTATGCAAAGCAAAGGGAAACGGGGGGGGTTTTTTGTGCAGGAACATTTGATTCTGAAGGTTCTACCGAGTTGCAAATGCTGGCAAAGCCGGTTTGATCGGTTCAAGGCAAGATCTCAGCGGTACTTTGAACTGTCCAGCACCTTGTAGAGGTTATATGATTATGTGGCTGAGCTCTTTCAGCCATTTCTCAATTCTAGCTATCAAATTCGGATAGGCGCTGATATTACCTTGAAAGAAAAGGAAAAAAAAAAAAACTTCGAGCCATTTGAGCATGGCTCAGGCGGTTGACAGTCAATTTTCGCCTTGGTCTGTCTCTGAATTTTCAACTGTGGAGCCTTTTTCCCTCACTAAGATTGATTGGGTACACGAAACAACACTTACAGTCATACATAGCATTCCATCATTCATAAAATATTCTCACGCAGTCACGCTATCTCTGTGTACTAGCTGATTTCACGGCCATTCAAAACACTGTTTGCTACAGCCAAGAGGACACGAGATTTCTTACATCATGAATTACTTGTATAAAAAGCAAAAACTGACCGTTACATATGATTATGAAGGCAAGCTACACTAGCAGTGTCATCCGCAGCCGAACCGACTGAGATCATCTTCTTCGCAAGCAAGTTAGAGGGTGAAATATTCTTATACTCAAAGATACAGGTAAAAGAGATCCAGCTCTTTATGGCATAAAAAACCATATATTTAGTATTTACTTCTAGTTTTCTATACCAAAAAACTCCATCACTAAACTGACTTAGCTATAGGAGGGTTTCCTAAACACACAAGGAACTCTGTTTTGCAGGTTAGTGACACAACATGAACAACCCAATCCATCAGTAGCCATGGAAAAGCCCAACAAATCCATTCAAGTTTTTCTTCTTTTTTTTCTTTTGACTTCATCAGGTGCCGTATCTATTTATCACCTTCTTCCCGGTTCCCAGAGCAAGCAGAAAAGCTGTTTCAACTGGCCCCATCTAGCTACTCCTTGTGAGTTGTGATAATCCCAAGTTTTGCATGTGCAAACTGCAAGATGATCGTAGGTCCTCAAGCTCCCGCAACATAAGATACTGATGAACAGGAGAGAGAAGTTGAGGGCCATCCATTTCAGGTCGGTGGTCATGTAATTTTTAACAATTAGCGAATACCTTTTTTTGGTGAAATCGAATGTTATAATTAAAAGCGATAGTCAGTGATATGAAACCCTAATCGAGCTCATATTTTAGCATGCCAACAAAATTGCAGCCTTGGGTTTTAGAACATCCGAAATTCAGAATCAACAATGAATCTCCTTTTAACATGCGCTCCATCTGGATTTGTTATCTACCATTCATGAACGAATATTACAACGCTTGGCTAATCAACCTTGGTTTATTTTTTATGTGATTGAGCGAAAAAGCATACGCTATAACAATCTCTAGAGGCCATCAATTGTAGCGACGCTAATAATAACTTGATGTTTAAAATGGAAGGAGAAGAGTGAAATGCACACTTTGAAGACAATCATGAAATCCCTAAGAAAAAACACTCCACATTTGTGCATTACGAAAAACATTCCACAGTATTCTGGCTGACCCAGAACAAATTTGAAGGTATGCTTTCTTCGCTTTTTTTCAGAAAGTTCCGCTTTTTAATCCGAGGACTGATACTCCTGTTCATCAAATAAGACGCTCTGTGCCGGGAAATGACTGAATATTATAACCAACTGGGCAATAGGGGAAACTTCAAAGTGTAATAAAGAAAATCTAGATGGTGCGAGCAAAGGTAGGGGGCAGCAACGGAAAAATTCACAAGATTGTGAACCTAAATCAACAAATATTACAGTAAAATTTCCTTTCAAAAAATATTACAATGAGATTAGAGCATAGACAGTGCATTCTCTGCTCCAACGTTACCGGATAAATGTCCACTCCAAAGGATCAAAGTACACAGGATTGATTCTCAGCTGTCTCTATATACTACCATTTGATATATCATTATGACTGAAAGAACACCAGAAAGCTTCCTTCTGAAAACACCCTTGATTGCACCACACAATCATCCATCATTAATCACCTTGTAGGCAGTAAAGTTGTCTGATATTTCCTGAAGCTGTAACATCATAGGAAAGGCCAATGACAACTCAGTTAATATTTTAGAGCTTCTCATAGAAAATCTCCGATAATGTATATGCATTACGAGTTCTGGATGCACAGTTTCACATTAGATAACAGACAGTAACAAATGCAGAGTTGCAAGTGGTTAACATTAACACGGTATCGATATATGGTTTATACTCTTATAATAGATGACGCAGGTATAGATAAGTATTGTAAGGTTGGGGATCACCACGTCCCCGCCAAGCTCTCCATGACAAGCGAGTTCTAACTTCAATTTGTCACGTTAGAATCTTATCTTATACCCTCAGACAGCAAGATATTCCATTCATTGCACATGCTTTCTTTTTTTATAAAAAAAACCCTCTAATGCTACCTTCTTTCCTAGAACGGTGAGTCTTTTGTAAAATCAAATCCTTGATGCATACCTTTATAGCCCACCTTCTAAATAACATAATCTAACCTAATAAAACTCATCCATATTCTAGAATGAAGAATTGATGGAGAAAGGGTATTACTATCTACCACTTATTCCCTATAACAGGAAGAATTTACCTATCTACAGCCCCGCAAATTGTCCTACCAATACGTTCCCAGCATGTGTAAATATCCTCCGCCAATTTGCAGGCCGGCAACACACACTGGGTTGAAACAAATGTTATAGAGATTCAATGAATGGCAATTATGACTTGAAGGGCTGAGATTGCTATAACGAGCTGAATTGCAATTCAAGTAATCAGTGGGAAATTTAACCAATAAAAATGATTCAAAAGGAGGATACATGATCACAGCAAACATATTTCCTCAAACAAATAAACAATGCAAGCTATAACCATGGATCCTAAAAATAAAGCACTAGTGTATTTATTTTTTATATTCAGTATCAATATACACAGATACATAGATCATTAAAATATCCATGCATTGATATTACAGAGACTTTTAACATAGATATGTAAAAATCATGTACATAAATAAAGTTAAATGCAGGAAACAAGATGCTTACATGCTTGTGCACACCCATGCACCCAACATTAGTGTGTGTGAGTCTATTCCTATATATCAAATTTTGATTCCGAAGGTTTATAATGGTTGAATCAAACATCTACATTCAATCACATAAACATATATTTCGAGCATTTTACAATATTAATGAAGAAATAAAAAGAATTAAAGTGATGATTACTACCATATAGCCAGTCCTTAAATAAGAGGTGGAGTGCACTTGACAATTCCCGCTTCTGATTTTCTTCAAGAGGAACTTCCCTCAATAATTGCTTTATCTCTCCCAGATTCTTTTGCTGGAAAAGAAAAGGAGGCATTACACTAAATCAAACACCAAAACCTAGCAATTATTGTACATTGGAAAGAGGCAACAAAGGCAGAATCCAGGCTCATGAACTATATGCAGCACAGCCAAAATACAATTCCTATCATCTTATTATAAATGTTTCTCCAGAAGAATAAAAGAAAAGAAAGATCATCCAGTCGTAATCAGTTTGAACGCTAGAGCACATACATTTCTCTGCTGAGATGCCATATAAGCCTCGGGTAATTGAAATGGATTATCTTTTGTTGACCCTGGGGATTCACCTCCAAACCAGTTTGGAATCTGTCAATCAAGTGGGGGAAAAAAGCACATGAACTTTTTTGCAAGTAAAATTAACTCAAAAAAAAAACCATGAAATTCCATGTGATGGGTACTCAAAGAGGAAGAGACAAAAAAGAAAGAAAAAGGAGAGAAAACCCAAAATGATAATCTCAAATAATCTGGACATGAAACTTCACATACATGCAAAAGATCAAATTAAAACTGCAAAATTCAACTGAAAATAAATAATGATATCAACAAGGAAATTAAGACAAACTAACAAATGGAACATTTCAATAAATTAACACGGGAATGTATTATTCATACCAGAAAATTGGTAAATTGGTCAGGGTCCAGTCGTGCAGCTGATTCAGCTTGAACATCAGAGACACCAGCAGAATGGGACAATGAATCATGGGGATCAACCACTCCCAAGGCTAAAGTTTCATCCCATCTGTTGATATTTGCATCTATGCCTACGTCAGCCATGTGCTCCTCCAACTCTGAATAAAATGTATTGTATGGTGCCACCTGATTAAAATTTAACAGAAAGCCAAAGTTAATCTTCATTAGCACTCGAAAAATAAAAGGGAGAAAGGATGTTCAATTATAGCCAATGAACTGCCTAGAGGATTCAAAGGTACAGAGGTTTCATTTTTTTACTTAATTAACAAATCACATCATTGTGATATACATGTTTTTTGAGAGTGAGGTTAAAGAGTTCAGCAAGGCCTTTCACAGGCCCACATCTAGCCATGACCAATACTATGAAATATCAGCAAAAAGCTCCAAAACTTTAAAATAAAATAAAAAATTGAGGTTCAAGTATTAGTAAATTTTCTTTATGTTCAAAACCATACATGAAAGGTAAGTGGACACTTATATCACCATGAGAATTATCTGCTCTGCAAGTCCTTAATTTATAATGTAGAATAATACAATGGCCATGACAGCTTACAGTTTACTGAACAAAACAGTCAAGCTCACCTGTAACTTATGGTTATCACCGACCATTAATGGTCGTTGATTTACCCCAAGAAAGAACACACACTCACGACAATTGGCAATGCAGACTCGTTTTGCTGCTGTAATAACATGAACTCGCTCACAATGTTCAATCCTCACAGCCTGTAAAAGACATCAAAAAGACATGCACACCATCATTTTTCATCCAGAAAAACCCATAACACATGAGTTGATGATTAAATAACAGGAAAATCATTAGTAGGCTAACAGAGAAAGGGGCATCAATTTATGGGGGGCAAAACAAAAATTCACGACAAAGCATATATGTTTCCAGCAGAAAAAGCACACGCTGCAGGACTAATCACTAAGCAAAAGTAACAACTACTATGAAAAAATATAGCAGATGAAGGAATGTGGAAAGGTACCCTCTCCATACAGAAAGTTGGCAACCATAGATTCCTCAGTAGATGTTCTTCACACAAATATCAAGTGGTATGTCCACACAGGAAGAATTAATAGATGCACTACAGATGCTAATGTAATATATGATAATGCCATATGCACTTGCATATACACTTGTAGACAGCAATGTGGTGAAAAATCAAATTATAAAAATTTAAATCATTCAATTTCTCGTAAGTTAAAGGAGGTGCACTTGGTAACTAAAAAAACTACAACTCAAGAAAGGTTTCCAGCTGGTCCGAACACTAGGTACTGAAACAGTCAATACTCAACAAAAATCAAACATTTGTTACTACCTTGCCAACAGCTCCAAGAACTATAGTGGAATCAGAGCATCCATAAATAGTAGCATATCTCAAAGGTGCTAAGATGTAAAGGATGGAATCATGACAATTCAGAACCTGCAACCACACAACAGTGTCAAAATGGCCAAAAAACAATACAAACTTGAAGCAGAAAAATTTAAAACTATGCTGCATGGACAAAGCAAGCAAAGAAATGTTCACCAAAACAATGGTCAAAAAAAGGCAAGGGCTCTTTTCTCTTCATGAGGTAGCTCACATGATAGATAATAACAAATTGGCATGGTGCAGACTGGTCCAGACAACACATAAATGTCAGAGAAAGCCAGGCGTATCCATGACCAAAGTTCATAACCAAATTTCTAATGTCGGATCCCATCAGCATTGCAAGCAGATATAAGTTTAAATGTGATTTACACGTTAACAAAATTAAGGATTAAGCCTGCCATGCATTTTAAGAAGAAAAAAAACACGCTTTTAAGTCAAGCAGAATGATATTGAACTAAGCACAAAAATCTGCCAGATATCATTAAATAATCACTATTAGAAGCGATAATTTCAAAATAGGAAATCATAAATTCACATAATGCTACCTAGTTATTTTTAAGGAACGCAGACACAGAAAGATAAATATTCGTTTCGAGGCTAACCTTTACAGAAGAAGAACCTTTAAGATCCAATGCTTGCTTTACAAATGATGACTTAGAGATCCCCTCAATAAAACATGAACCCCTAGCACTAGGCGAGGTCTTGATTGAACTTGTACAGGCATCAGCCATGGCAACATCAGGATCAGATGAATTGGCTGGTCCATTTTCTTTTGCAGAAATTCTTTCAGTAATATGCTCCAAAGCAGATGCAATATTCTGTGAAATCCAATCAAGGACTTGTGTGGCAGGAACAGGAACAGCAGGCATGTCAGGATCAGAATTGGCAAAAAATGGAGCAGCTTGGCTTAAGGTGACTACTTCAGATCCCTTGTCACCAAATTGAATCAGAAATCCAAGGTGCTCAAATCCTTCCATGGATAAAACCTAATACAGTGTAGTTAAACAAGCAAATTAATACCATGATGAAAAAGAAAACAACAAGCAGAAAATAAGTTATGAAGTCACCAAAAGATCCAATCATTAATATGCGTCAATAAAACTCCACAAGTTAAAAGCCTTGGAACATTTTTAAAATCATATTTATTCTGGAAATATACTCTCATGAGCAGAAAGTTATAATTCCTAAAGCATGCGTGCATAAAAGAAAACTTTTCTGTGTTAACCTAACCAAATGTAGAGACAACTGAATTGACAAACCAGAGACTCTTCTCCTTCTCCTTCCACAGACTCTGCCAAAAGAGAGAGAATGTTAGCCATGTGTTTTTGTAGGTAGGACAACTGATGAGCCTCTTCATCTGCCTGCGATGGCATAAACCGGCGGCTGTTGCTACGCACAAGCTGCAATCAAAGGAACGCTAGCTAAAAATCAACATGAACACATTACAATCAAATTTTCCAAAAATAGCAATTACAACAAGCCACAAAACGTTAAAATGAGTTTTAAACTACATTATGTACATGCAAACACAACAAACAAAACAAAACATAATCCCTATAACATCTGTTAAATTGGTATTGTTTGAGCATTCTAAGCATTGAAGGCATTAGCAAAAGCTGATGAATCCAAGATTGTAGACAAGCGTTTAGTGCCAACGCTGAGTGAACTCCAGTTAGCTCACCATAAAAAGCGAACACCAGGAGCATCAGCTAGCCAGAACTATAGTTCTACAGAATGAAGCTGTGCACCAGATAATGTGCCAAAACCTATCATCCAATCTCCCAAACCAGAAATTCAGAAAACAAAATCATTATCTTAAAACCCCGAGAAAAATTATCCAGAAATGGAATCATAAGCGAATTCATAGCCCGTTGAAATAACCCAGAACATAAAACAAAGAAAAAGAACGCGCATTTTCTTGATTGCGATGATCATTATCATATGAAACGCATTTAACTCTTTCATAAATGTTATCACATTGTATAATCATCAACCTAATCAACGATGAAATAAAAGATTTCCAACAAATTAATCACAGACAAAACATTTACAATCCCAATTAACATCATCACCATAAAAAAAACACCAGCATTTATACAATTGGCCAAGTTAATCCCTCTAATTACGAAGAAAGAAATACCTGAAGCGGCGATAGAGCCGATAAGTAGCCATCGAAAGCTGAGGTCGACGGCCAAACATCAGCAACAGCAGCAGCATCTTTATGCGTTCTCGGCAACAACTTCTTGTAAGACTGGATGTATAGAAACAAAATCAGATCACGCAAATCGGCACCAGCTGAATCAACCTCATCGGGCGGAGCTTTCACGAGCGGGTCGGACTCGGAATTCAGGACCGACGCGAGCGTGTCGAGGATCAGCCTCGCGTGATCGGAGGGGATCTGGAGAGAGTCAGCGAGTAAGGATGAGTTGACTCGGTTGTGAGGAGCGAGTTTTTGTTTGAGTTGTGTTAGGATTTGTGTCGTGTCAGGGAAGATTAGTTTGGGGATTGGTAAGAGTCCGTGCTCGAATGGCTCCCGTCGTGGGTGGATTACGGAGCTTGAATTCGGGTTTGGAGTTGGAGCCGGGTCTGGACTCGGGTCGGTTGTCGACGTTGTCTCTGCTGTCATGGTTTTTCAGAGAGAGAGAGAGAGAGAGAGAGATTAGTTATTTTGTGTTTTAGAGATCTTGGAGAAATGATAACGGTGGTTTTGTGAGAGAAAGAAGGAGAGTGAGGGTTGCGGTTCAGTGTGGGTGTATACATGGGGAATAATTACGTGCCGTGAGGTGATTAGAAGATTTGACACAAAAGGCAATCAGATTATGACATGTTTAGAGGTTGTTATGGGAGCACGTGGAATGAGGTTTTCTATGGGATCCGCTTTCCATTTTTGTGATTAACTAAATCATTGACCCCAAAAAAACATATTAACCATTAAGTTAGCTCAAAGTTTTTTTAATATAAAAAAATATTTAAATATTAATTATTTTTTAATGAAAAAAATAAATTATATATAAATTAATTTAATATCACTTAATTGACTTTACAAGTTGAAAAACAACTTAAATAACCTATAAAAACATAATTTAATTAAAAAAATTCAATATAATATTATTTTTTAATATTAAGATAACAACATATTGAATTGATTTTGGTCAACTCGGGTTAACATATTAAATCTGCAATCTTGGTTATGAGACTATGATTATAGAAAGCAAATCAAAACAAATTATAAAATTTAATTCTGAATCAACTCAATGTTAAATGATGAAATTGAAAAAAAAATCAATTAAAAAATAAACAAAAAAATAACCCGAGTTAACTTGTTAAACTCATGACCTGAATCATAATACTGAGATAATCTCATAGAAACAAATCAAAATAAATAACAAAATTCAATTCTCAATTAGCTTAATGTTAAAGAAATCAATTAAAAAAGAACATAAAAACAACATGAGTCAATCTATCAAACTCATAACTCAAGTCATGAGACTAAGATAACTTTATAAAAATAAAATTAAAAAAAATAACATGATTTAACTTGGATTATCATGTCAAATCCACGACTTTGGTTATAAGATTAAGATAATCATATAGAGAGCAAATCAAAATAAATTATGAAGATCAATTCTCAATCAATCCTTTTT
>Ga0325410_1006316_pt1 | contig 13017 bp, 8 predicted proteins | sample PopdelMetagenome_16_FD_206182 | JGI IMG/M metagenome (GOLD analysis project Ga0325410, IMG submission 206182) | Populus deltoides microbial communities from Bellville, Georgia, United States - Xylem-PdIQD-R3 | ecosystem: Host-associated > Plants > Phyllosphere > Stem > Wood/Secondary xylem... | reverse complement strand
GCTTGCTCATAGTGCTAATCTAGCAGGGCTTTTGAAGGAGTCTTCAGCAGGATTTGAAGGCCTTCTTGGACCTTCTTTTTTATTTTTTGAGTTTTGGCAATAGAGACAACAGAACCTTCTAATTACCAAAGTTTTTCAGTTAAAATTGAAGTAATTGCAAAACATAATTCGGAGCTTAAATTTCCATAATTGAAGATCTCATTTTCTTCTAAGGAAGAAAAAAAAAGCCTAAAGATACAGGAATAATTAGTCAAACATCAAATGGATCCCACGTATTCTACAAATCCACCAGGCAATTGACAGCAATAAAGTAGTCCGAAACAAATCACATGGACACCTCAAAATATAACAGGAACTACAAAATTTTTTCACTCGAGCTCGCATGATGACACAGCTTGAAATATCTTTGTTGACTCCTATTTTTATCGGTGACAACTAGATAAGCAAAGCAATTTACACTGCTGTGTACGTTGGATCAAAACTGAATCAGCTATCAGCAATATGGCATTTCTTACTTCGCATGACAACTGCGACTGCAAAATGATAAACAAAAGACTTGCCCACCACTATATATTAGAGATAGCCTTTTTTCACATCCAGCCAATCTGCAGAACCAGTCCACCAATTTCAGCAAAGCAGAATCAAAATTGATGCCTCTTGTTTTGCAGCTTAGTTTTCAAATTTCCTACTTCATCTACTGCGAGCAGATTGTTTTGCAGGAGTCAGCTTTCGAAATGCAGCATGCAAGACCATAACTGCGAAAGGATGAGGAAATAGCAGCTCAGATGAGGGGCAAGGAACATTACTGAATGAGAAAGGTGGACCATGAGGGTTTCCCTCAACATACAAGAAAAAAGGAACATGACTAAAAAGAAGAAAAGGAAAATAACATAAATTTTTTACCTGTATAACTAATGCCAACTGCACAAAAGAAGGCCATTTGAACGTTTAAACATATCAGAACAACTGCAGTTACTGCAATGACAGGTTGATATGATGAAGTCAGGTCCAGAAAATAATTTTCATCATCCACAATTTGCCTTGCTATACTCATAAGCTTGGGGGGAAAAAAAAGTCAAATAGGAATGAGCAAATGGAAGTCAAGTACTAAAAAAACATGATGTTTAAAGAATCTCAACCTGTCCAATTCTACCATTTGTTTAGAGGTGCAAACACAGGATTAAAATTGAAGAGCAATCTATTTCCAATTGATTTCACGATCATTCAGTTGGGGTATCATTAGCCCCAATTCTACCTTAAATGCAGGACGTTGCTCAGTTCTTAGCTGAAAACAAATGCTTGTGAAAGAGGCAAAAGAAAATTCCAGTGGCCATGTTTTTATCTTAACAGTCTGCTCTATCCCCAATATTCTTGAAATTACCAACCATGTTCTAGTTACAGAGCAGACCTGTTCAACGATATATGATAACAAAAGGAAATGACTTGATCACTTACCACATTGGGCTGTCCGGACCATAACTTGCCGAAGTACAGGATATCGATCCCATCCCCACCTATCACTACAGAACTTGAAAACATCCCAAAGTGCCAAACTTGATATCAATCCAATAAGAGCAAGTGGCATTTGATACCTACAACCCCAATGACATACAAAGAGTTAATTACCAGATAAGAAAATTAAAAACAAAAAAATATTAACAACAAAGGAAAATTACTTATGCCACAAGCATCCCTATCGCCATTCTTTAAAAAATACAAAAGCATAAAGGTCAGATCAAGAACGATCCAGGTTCAATGATTGTCTTCCATACTGACTGAAGATTGAATTTCTACAGTATTCCAATTTCTATAGCAACTTAACAAATCACTATAGAATCATGCATCATTTGCTGAACAGTCCTAATATAATCGAAAAGACCTATAAACCTTAAGCAATAGGATAGTAGGCTACAAGCAACACCATTTACATACTTGAAACACCAAAAACTAACATAAAACAATAAAACTATCAAAACCCAAAATTCGTTTTTCCCTTTCTTTTCAGTCCCTCCAATTTTCTCAGCAACCAAACGCACGCAGAAAAAAACTTCAATGTTTCTAAATTTTCCGCAAACAAAATAAAAAATTGAAAACAACCCAAATCAAAATACACATAAATGAACATAAAGAAAGACGGAAAACGCTTACAAAGTACAAGCAAAGAAGAGAATGAAAAGGAAGGCATAATTTCTCGCATAACGTTTAACATTCTCATTAACCCGGAGCCTAGCCTGGTCCGACCCGGATGGAAACGAGTAGGACCCACAGTCAGCGAAAAACGACCGGGTCCAAGATGGGGTTTGACCCGAGAAGTCATCGGTGGTGAGTTTAGAAAAGGGGTTGAGAGTGAAGAGAGAGAGGAGTGTTAGAATATGGGAAAAGAATGAAATGAAGAGGCCAGTGGCTGTTGCTGTGGTGGTAGTTGACGTGATAGTTGAGGTGGTGGCGGGGGCGGCGGTAGCGGAGGAGGATGAGTGTTGGTCGAGAATTTCGAGGTAGCCGGAGTCGCGGAGCCATGCGTCGAAGGTGGTGTCAGGGACGCTGAGTGATAATGGGTTTGATGAGAAAACCATACTTCGAGAAGAGTGTTGGTTTTGGGTTTTGGGTGGTTACAATCAATGATAGAGCCCGCAATTTCTTTTCTTTTCTTTTCTTTTCTTTTCTTGTCTTTTTTCGAAGATTTCCCTTTTTCTTAAAGCAAAATTCTCTTCCAAACCATGTTTGTTTTTCGAGTTTTAAAATAATTTAATTTTTTAGATTATTTTAATACATTGATATTAAAAATAAATTGTAAAAAATAAAGAAATATTATTTTAATATATATTTTTTTAAAAAAATACTTTAAAAAAAAAAGAAAAGAAAAGAAAAACCAGAGATTTCATTCTTATCAAAGCAAAGGCCGAGTGTCGAATGACCATTGCTTTTTTCTGTTCCTAATTCCTCAACTATTCAATTCATGTGGCGAACGACCATGGGGTCCACTGTCCAAGAATGTGATTGGATGAAAATGGTATAAAGAAGCCCAGAATCTTTGCATTATTTATTTATTTATTTATTTATTTTTGTAGATCTGCATTGATTCCGCATTTCCTGAATGTGAAGATGTGGCTTTCACAAGCAGCGGATGCCATTGGCTTGAAAGAGATATCAACTTGGGAGGTCAAAATGAGCACTGCTCATTTTGCTTCTTTGCATTCTTTCTACTTTTCGGAATTCTATAGTAAATGGTTAATGTGAAAGCTAGTGATGATTTAGCGTTAGGTGAAATATATATATAATTGGTTCAATTTCAGTTGAATCGGTTCTATCGGTTCTATTCTTTTGAAATCGAACTAAACCAAATGATTTTTTTTATTTTTAAATTGATTCTTTTAGTTTTTTCTTAGTTTGGTTTATTTTTTTTCTAGTTTTCTAAATTAATTGATGAGAATAGTCCCAAACTCTTGTTAATTTTTTAATGCAAGGAATTTATTTTTTTTGGAGGTTGAGAGTCTATATTTGATTTGAAAGTTGAAGGCAACATCTTCAAGTGTTTTTCATTTTTTTTTATAAACATAGATGTTTGGGTTAGCTTGCATGTACCTTGACTAATTTCACGGGCCCTGAAGTTAACGACCATGTAAATCTCCAATAACTATGAGATTTATAAGACTTGAACTGATAATCTCTAAAAAGTAAATTTAGAACCTGATTAATTAAGCTACGCTGCTCAAGATATTTTAGCTTTTATCTATTTTGAAAATGGATTTATGTAAAGTTCCAAAAAGAATATGGTTTCAACTTTATTTTTGAAAACCTCTTTGAATGAGATGCATAAGTAGATTGTTCTTGATTGCCATGGTAGCTTCACTTGCTCTCTTTCAGAGATATTATTATTATTATTATTATTATTATTATTATTACAGAAAACTGATAGTTTGTATTCAAATTTGCTTTAGGTTTGATCTTGGAGCGGCAGTTGAGAGTTAAAGGCTTTGAGTTAAATATATAGCAATTTAACATTTTTCATATTAAAAAAAAAGATTTACATCTTTTATTCTTTTCATAATTCTCAAGCCGTATGCGATATGGATTTTGTGAACTTTCCTATATATTACATGAACAAATACAAATACTTAATCATTGGGGGGAAAGGAATTAGCCTTGTGTAGGCATAGGCCTCTCCCTGTATTCATATATGTCATTATGATCTTGGAAAGCTCTCCTCTCTCAGCTCTGTCAGCGCTCTGTAAGGATAGTTAAAAAAAAAAACATCTTTAGTTTTTGTGTTTGTTTAATTATCATAACTTTGTTTTCATGTAACAATTAACAAATTCTAGATTTAGTTTTACTCAAGTAATTTTAAATTTATATAATTTATATTACAAAGTTATACGAGTATTAAATCCCATTAATTATATATCAATTACCGATAATCTCTTATTTTTTAGAGGTTTTTTCACTATCTCACATCCACAAAAGTTATTGCTCCCTTTTAATTATTTGGCTTGTTACATTTACTTATAGAGTTAATCTTGTATGTGTGTTTCTTCTTCTTTTATATGTGGCAATAACTTTTATTTTCTAAATTTCTTTTAATTAATCCTAATTATTATATAACTCTCTTTCTCTCTTTCGTTTTAACTATTTCCCGTATATTTTTATAATATAATACTTATCCCCTAAAAAAATTGTCCATTAATGAATGCAAACTAATAAGTAATTTTACTTAATGAATATGTTTAGAATCAAATTTACAATCATATATGAATGCAAACTAATAGGTAATTTTTCTTAATGTATATGTTTAGAATTAAATTTGCAATCATATATGTTTAACATGTGTGAATGACAAACTAATGATGAACATTTTTTCCAAGATGAATTTTAATTTTAATTAAGAATAACCCTCTTATATATGTGTGTGTGTGTGTGTGTGTGTGTGTATTTGTTTGCTCATCTTTATCAATAAAATTGTTTTTATATCTTTTGTGTTTTTTTTTACCTTTTATCAAATTACTCTCACCTATCTCCACTTATAAATTCTACCCACACAAACTTTAAAAGATTCTTACATCTTTAACTTTCTTACTAAAAAAAAACTATATCTTTCCAACCTATGAGAGACCTAGATGATCAACTCCACCATATATTAGGTCCAGATGTTTAGGTGGATTCAAACATAATAAGAATTTCTCTGACGCGGAACAATAAACTAAAAGAATTAAAACAGAAAAGAAAGAAACTTTTAGAGAAAGAACTTAAGAATTGAAAACAAAGAAATAGAAGAATAGGGATTTGAAAAATGCAACTTTGCAATATTTTTCATTAATCATAAAAAAATAGAATATAAATATTAAAACCCTAACTAGAACAATCGATTGAGCTTATGGCCCACTAAATAAAATACCCAACAATAATTAAATCAAACCTAACAAATAAAGTCCAATTAATAAACCTCAACTAAAAGTTCATATAAATTAAATTAAGACACAAGCTAAAGCTCAATCTCTCAATGGTTTGACCTATCCTCTATTGTCTATGATTATACGAATGCATAAACAATGTTTTAGGTTTGGTGTCCCCACAAATTCTCTTAGGGTTGGAAGAACTCGACCCCGTCGAGTATAGGTTATGGTGACTCCGATAACACTCTCAAAGATAAGGATCAAGCTACTGTGGTGTCTCTTTTATAATTCAAATATAGTTTGAATCTGGTCGTCTAGCCCATATATTGGGATTTGTTGAAGTTCATCATCCCTTGTAAAAATAACTTATACATTTAAAGTAACATTAATATGTTCCTTTTGTGCCAAAGATAAGAATAATGGGGCAAGGGTTTCAAAAAAAGCATCAGGGATAGGCTATTATGTTTTATATATAATGAGGTTCTTCATGTAAAAAGTAGAGAAATATCAAAGTTTAATGGCAATTTAATGACATAATTATTTGATTCAATCATTTGCAACACTTTAAATGGTCTAGTACTACTCCCTTGTAATTTATGACTGGTTTTTAAAGGACACCGTTCAGGTCTAATTTGTATAATGAAATAATCTCCAATATTAAATGTTTCATAATACTTAAGTAAATCAGCTCGAAATTTGTATTGTTCATTACTTGAATTTATTTTATGATATCAACATGCAAATTATAAATTCTACATGCAAAAGACTCAACTGAATCAGATATTTTAGGGTGAGGAGACATAGAAAGATGATCTATAAGCTTTCTAGGTTCGTAATTATGAAAGTCTTAGTAGATATAGTTTGAACATAACCTAATAAATCAAGATTATCTTCATCTTTCTCACCACGTGTTAGGCGTAAAGGATCATAAAGCTCAACATGTTGTTCTAAACCTATGACATGCTGGGCATCAAGCATAAGAGGGTAAGGAACATGTTGTTCTAAACTTTTGACGTGCTGGATGTCAAGCATGGTGGGTAGGGAATCAAATAGTTTAAGAGGACTAGTATCACGAGACTCTTTTAAGACCGTATTCACCTCTTCAGGCAATTCCATTAAAGAGTTTCCTAAAACTTCTTTCTTATTTTCAGGCTCATGTGGACTTATAATGTTAAGTCCCTCTTCTTGCCCATTCTTTTTATTTAGATCACTAAAATCCTCATAATTGGGTTCATACACTTGCACAAAATAGTTTTTTTTATCACTTATTTTCTTATATTCTTGAATGATTAAGGGTGTAGAGGTGCAATTGAAAAACATATGATCAAAACCTTAATATTTAGCACATTAGACCTCTAAACTCAACCTAGACATTTCATTAACGACTTGTTTGCCCTTATCTTTTTTATAAATCTTAGCACTACTAGGATTAGGTCTACAGGATGGAGCGCCTGATAAAAAATCATTATTTCTAAATTGAGATCTAAAAAGGATCGTAAGAGGGTCCTAATGTTTTGTCCATCGACTCTTTTTAAGCAACTCATAATCTTGCACTATAGTATAGGTTTGGTCAAGAGTGAAAGCACTTATGAGCTTGACCTCTTTTCTAAAATCATCATTCAGACCATTACAAAATCTATACAAAGTCATGACTTTATTTTCCATTATGGCACATCTCAACATGTAATCCATGGTTGTTAAACTCGCGAGTTGACTCGTAAAATCGTACGATTTTACGAGTCAACACAGATATAACGTGTGAAATCAGGTAAAAAACTTGAAAACCAGCCGACTCGATCAAACTCAATTAAAATCGGTCAAACTCGGTAAACTCGGACTGAGTTTACTGAGTTTGACAAAATTAACAATTGTGCCTCACTGCCTTTCATAACTTATGAATGTATGGCAGGGGAGTGGGGTCAGGCGTGCAGATTTAAAAAGGTGTCTCCCTCAAAACGATTGGATGTTGAAGAGAACAACACTTGCTCTTTTCCCCTCTCTTTCCGCTTTCTGTTTTTGTTTTTTTATTATTATTATCATGTATTTATTTTCTCTCTTTTCTTGTCTTTCTTTTTTGTACTTCTATTTCCCTTCTCCCAGTTTTTGGTAAAACATAATACCAGGCATCTGTCTCTCTCTCTCTCTGTTAGGAGCGGTAACAAGTAAAATATATTTGTTATTTTTTTTATTTTGATATGTTAATATTAAAATATTTTAAAAAATTATTATTATTATAATGTCAAATAATTACTTAATATCAATAGTCTTTTGTATCTAACAATTTTTTTTAGAGTTTATTTTTTTATTTTAAATTTATTTTTTAGTATTTTTTTATTGTTTTAATATGTTGATATTAAAAATAAATTTTATAAAATAAAAAAATATTATTTTAATATATTTTTTAACAAAAATATTTTTAATAAATAATAGCTATAGGTGAAACACTACCTTATCATTAATAGTCATTTGGACCTAATAATTGCTTTTATTGATGTGTTGTATCCTTCTATTGGTGAAAACTATCTTTCTTTTTATTGCAATTCCCACCAGAAGCAAAAACTGAATTTCCCAAACTAAAAGTAAAGGAAACAAAGACCAACTCTCTTTCCCAAACCAAAAGTAAGGGAAACAAAGACCCAACTCTCTGACCATGAATCATGCCCTTGTTTTATGTACTTTCACCGCTTTTTAATTGCTTCTTTTTTATGGATATATATATATATATATATATTGGGTTTGTATCATGATAAGAACGGATTGGGTGTATGGTCAGTTTGTCTGCTCGTAAAACAATGAATGATCTCTATATAAACTAGCATAGTTATTTCTCTAATATCAAACAAGATGAACTAATTTGAGCCTTATTGCTTTAGTTTTGTGAGTTCTTTATGCATGCTTCCATAACTCAAATGTTTGGATTGATTACATGATTGATTTGAGTTGGTTCTTGAATTGTTTCTACACCACCAGATTGTTTGTTTTAAATTTGTTAATTATTAGTTAATAAAAAGTTGCTTAAATTATGTTTGAATGTATATTTGAACTATGTATTTTAAGGTATTTGAACCATGCATGAATTTTTATTTGAACCATGCATTTTAAGGTACTTGAACTCTATATGAAAAAAAATTTCCTTACGATTTTACAATCCGAGTTTATTTTATATTTTCCGTGTCGTGTTAAAAATGCATTTTGGACAACCTTGATGTAATCATTAAACTGTGTTATATACTCATTGATAGACTTGTTCCCTTGTCTTAGATTGTTCCATTGGTCTAAGAGTTTATTCCTATAAAACTGGGGTAGATACTTTTTTTATAGTTTTTGTTTCATTTTGGTCCAACCAGTTATAAAAGGCTTACCTTTCATCTCTAAACAATCTTCAACATCTCTCTAATAAAGTTTGGTTACACCAATGAGCATCATCTTAGCAAATCTAATTTTTTTATTATCAAACAAGTGTCACTCAAAGAATTAATCCATATCACGAATCCACATATCAAAGATCCAAGGGTCATAATGACCATCAAAAGCAAGGGCTTCTATTTTATTAAGGCTCAAGACTCTCTTATCAAGGTCATCGTGTTTAGAGTAAAATAATAGTCATACTGATGGCGCTCAGAGTGAACTTGTCCATAATGATTATTCTTGTGATATTTATTGGTTTTTGGATGTCTTATTTGAAAACTCTCTTGGGACTCATTTCTTTTAAACATGTTAATCATCTAAGTTTACAATTCCATTTAAATTGTTATAAAAGTATCATTAAGGGTTGAGTCTACGGTAAATATAAACTTAAGCTTGGACACTAGATGATTATGACACAAATGCATACAACATTAACTTATAAATGGAATTGAGATCATGCATACAACATTAACTTATAAATGGAATTGAGATCACAAATGGTTCTTGCAAGTGAAATCACAATACAAAAATAAAAGTATTTTTTTAATGTGGAGATTAATCAAGAACAAAATAAACCAATAAAATTTTAAGCATGCAATGCTAGACCTTTAAGTGTAAATGATTAATCAAACACAATGTCATAAACAAGAATCATAATTACAAAATAGGACAAGATACTAGATATCAATGACAAAAGAGGTTGACGAACAAAAATTAACAAATAAAAAAATGTTTTTTTATGATTTTTTTAGGCACAAAAGTAATATTAAAATCAATTTTAAATGACAAGTGTAAAACCAGAAAAAGTAAAATTCAACAAATTAAAAGGGAGAGTGATTCATTAACTAGATTGATGGGAGGAAGCTGAAATTTGTTGTCACTGACATGGCAGACTAGATGACTTCCTGCTGATGTGGCATCAATGGGCTGACTTAGCTGGTGACATGGCATGAGTTAATTAATTTGCCTTGAAAGCTGCTGTGAGTTCCTTCTATTGCATACTAGGGCTGAGCATTTTCAGTCCGGTCCGGTTTTGGATCAAAATAAACAATCAAACTAAAATTATTTTTTTTTCAAGTTTTTGAACCGAACCGAACTGAAAACTGGGTCAAACCGATTAATTTTGGTTTGGTTCAGTTTGGTTTTTTCCCCATCCAAACTGGTTCAAACCAAAATTATTCCGGTTTTGTTTTTTCTAGGCTTTTTATTGACCACATTTTTCAGGGCTTTTATTTTTGTACTTGCTTCCATTTTCTAGAAAATCATCCAATTTTCTTTTTGTTAGATCCTTGCCTGGAAGTTAAACCCAGCAAAAAAATACACAAAACAAAAGGAAAGAAAAGAAGTAATTTGACTGCAAAAAAAAAAAGAGAAAATCAAAAGTTATTGAAATGTAAAACCATCAAATCATTATTATTTGAACCAAAGAAAACTGATTGTAAAAAATCTACATAAATCCCCACCATCCATCTTTATTTTCTTTAAACGGAAGAAGCCATTTCTCTTCTTGTTTTAGCTAATTAAGTTCCCTCTCAACATTTCTCTTTTTGAAAACTTTTATGTTAGCCTTCTAATCGGCTTGGATACCTTTTCTTTTTATTATGTTCCTCGTTTTGGTCTTTCCTTTCTAAAACAATCTAATGGTTGTGGAGCATGGAGGAGAAGAAGAAAGATTTGAGAGATGAGAGACAAATAGAACAAAGAGAGGGGGCGACTGAGAATGCTGATTTAAGTTTAGGGTTAGAAGAAAATATGTTATTTATACTTGTTTTTTTTTTCAAGTGCTAGCCTAGTTGAACCGGGCCGGATCGGTTCGGTTCAATCGATTTTAGACTTTGAAAACCAAAACCAAACAGCTTAAGGCTCACTAAATAAAATACTTAACAATAATTAAACCAAACCCAACAAATAAAGCCTAATTAATAAACTTCAACAGTTCATATAAATTAAACTAAAACATAAATTAAAGTCCAATCTCTCAATGATTTGAGCTATTTTTCATCATTTATGATCATACAAATGTGTAAACAATGTTTTAGATTCGGTGTCTCCACCATCCTCGCCATTAAAAAAGCAATTTTAAACTTTTCTAAAATTGTTAGACTTTTTCCTTTTCATATAAGAGGCTCTTTTCAAATTAATTGAGAATTTTTCTCCAAATACTCCAATTACCACTGAGAATAATCTTTATATTGCTTTATTGAAGCACAGCTCTATTGTAATATTAAAAGTACTTTTTGGTAATAATTTTGCTTGTGATCTTGATCAAAATGCAGTCTTTTAGGGAGCGAAAACTGGAACAATTCATATACCATAAGAAACAAGAGATTTTTTCATTATTGAGATATGATGATTGATACAAAAATCAATCTTCTTCCCACTAAAGTTCAGATGCTGATTAAAAATCGGTCAAAATTTAATTTTACAGGTTCCTATCTTATTGTGCAAATATTTTTATTATAAGATGCATGAGCAAAACCTTCACATGCAGTGTCGTGCCTATCCCACCATAAACATCACCGCTTGAGTTGCCTCCTAGCCAATGTAGGGATTCTCTTGGGAATGTAGACCTTCTAATTCACCTGCCAACAACCAAGACTTTCGATTACTGCAATAACCTTGATGCATAAACAAAACAAAAAAATTATATCCAATTTTCACAACTTAAAATATCACAGAAACTAATTTAACGTGCCTAGGACAGGTTCAAACATTAACCTGTAACATTTCCCCACCACGCGTTACAGACGTTGTCTTTAGTTCCAACTGTGAGCCTTCCTTGCCTTCATCAAGCGATTTATCCAAGGTAATATCTCCTGCTGAAGATGCAATGCAGGCTGAAGGCTCAGCAGGAATAGAAACAGAGGCATCATTGCCATTGACTATGGGAGAGGTGGGAGAGGTGACAGTGTGAGCACTATGAGGGGCATTCTTAACTACATTACTCCCACTCCTCAACTTTGCCTGATTGGCTTCCAGTGGGGTAGGTGCTTCTTTCAGGGTGGCACTCTTGCCTAAGCTAGTCCCATTTGCCAACTTTGCCTGATTAGCTTCCGGTGAATCCAGAGTTTCTTCTAGGGTGGTGGTAGCATTTGATAATGCTTGCCTCATGCTGATGTAATCAACCGTGTTTTGTTTTTACTAGAACTAGAAACTGTACTAACCTTTTCTCTGCCAGGAATAGCCACCTGGTCAGGTGGATGAACATTATTCCTAGCAGAGCTAGATTCACTGTCACAAATCCCTCCATTGGGAATCTTCTCATGTTGCAAAAAATGAGCATAGTCTTCTCTCGGCATTCTGGTAAGATTACTCTTGGAGGATTTAATTTGGCCTAGTTCAGGCATCACAGGGGACAGTGCCTCCACCGCACCATCATGTTTATCCTTCTGAATCACAGCACTTTTTGCAGCTGCTTGGGATCGTCCAAGTCCTCTTCGGAAAATTTTTATATTTTCCAAAGCCTTTTGTCTTAAAATTGTCACTAAATCATCGCCACTCACGCTATCAATAATAACCCGTGAAACCTCATTCTTTTCCTTTTTAGCATCATTTATTCCACCCTTGTCAATGTCATAGCCAGGCTTATTTCTAGGAAATTGACCCACTCCAACCTTGTCACTTTCTGTGATTTCATTAGCTTCAATATTGGAAACTGACACGATCAAAAAGTTGATGTCTTATCTCAAGTGCAGGAGTGTCACAGTAATAAATAACCCGACAAGACCGGGGTCGAATCACAGAGAGGTTAATTGTATAAATTATAATTAATAAAACAACAACAACAACAACAACAATAATAGTAACAACAATAATAGTAACAATAATAGTAATAGTAATAATAATAATAATAATACTCAGTACGTGGCGTTGTTATACCTGAGAATGATCTAAAAGATCAGGTCACAGGTTTCCAGCCTATATACTGAGTTTATGAAAAAATCAAAGAGATATATTATATAATATAAACAGATTTCTGATGCGAATGAACAAGGCAAGACCAACAATGTCAGGATCCTTGATCAAACACAGAGCATACTTAAAGTGCATAAAATATAATAATAATAATAATAATAATAATAATAATAGCAATATTAGTAGTAGTAGTAGTAGTAGTAGTACTAATAATAATGAAGAAGAAGAGGAAGAAATTAATGAGAACTTTGAGATGGAAGATTAATGTAAAGATTAAACAATGATAAAAACAAATGTCAAGGTTAGA
>Ga0325410_1006313_pt1 | contig 13020 bp, 7 predicted proteins | sample PopdelMetagenome_16_FD_206182 | JGI IMG/M metagenome (GOLD analysis project Ga0325410, IMG submission 206182) | Populus deltoides microbial communities from Bellville, Georgia, United States - Xylem-PdIQD-R3 | ecosystem: Host-associated > Plants > Phyllosphere > Stem > Wood/Secondary xylem... | reverse complement strand
ACCATCCATGCTAGTCAATGATTTTTAGAAATGTGGAGCAGAGTTTGACAGCTAATAGAAGAGAAAAGAGAATTTTCAACTGTGTGTGGAGACAAAACCTGATTAGATCAGCAATTGAAATGATTTTTAAGTTTTCTGCCTGTGCAAATTGACAAAGCCTTGGTAATCTTGCCATAGAACCATCATCATCCACTATCTCACATAAAACAGCAACAGGCTCCAACCCAGCCAGCATTGCAAGATCAACTAGGCTTCTGTGTGTCCAGCTCTTTTTAGAACACCACCCTCCCTGTACTTGAGTGGGAAAATATGGCCTGGGCGATTGAAATCTTCAAGTTTTGAATCTTTGGAGGCAAGAGTTACTGTGGTTGTTGCCCTATCACGAGCTGAGACACCTGTTGATGTGCCATGTTTTGCATCCTAGAAATTAAGAACATACGAAGTTTGAGATACAGGTAGTAGAAGCTAAATATATAACCAAGATTATGCTAATTACAGAGAAAGCAATCAGCAGGTAGAGCCAAGGTTACACAATTGATAGAGACTGATAGCTTGGATGATAAACTCTCTTGGCATCGTACAAGAGAGCTGGAAGTCACAGATATTTTGACACTTTCAAAAAAAATGAATGACACAGTAAAAAACAAAAAGATAAGAAAATAGAATATAAGAAAAAAAACTAGTGGCACAAGCAACATGAAGATAAGATTTTCAGAATACTCAAAGCTATAACATCAGTGAAACTGCGCGACCACAGAAGTAATTAAAGCACCGAATGCAGATAGTTTGTTAACAGGGAGATTTTAATTGACAAAAATTCAAAATTTAGGGGAAGAGGTTTGATGATGTAGTAAGCCTGATCACAGACAAAAATGGGGTGTCTTTTGAGAGATTAGGCTGCAGAACTCCATCCACACTCTTAATTTGGCTTTGCTACTTCACCAGCTGACCTTGTTAGCCCAGTAGCTAGTGATTCATTTGATATTTGAAGAGGATGATTCCAGTAAACAAGCATTGCAAGTAAGTTACAACTAGATGCCATTTTAATCAAAATGTTTCAACTCCTGCTGCCCAATACACCATACTCAAACCAACCCATTGCTCACTAGTTGCAACGGTGCACATGTAGCAAATAAAACCTTTTGACCCTAAGAATAAGAAAACTGGAACAAGAACTTCCTTTGTCGAAAATGGTTGAAAATATTGACTTTAATCTCCAACAAGGTCAAGAATACATAACCAACCATCATGTAGCAACAGTTAATGGAATATGGACACTTATTAACAACCACCTCTAGTTTTGGACCCACACTATACACACTTCACCTATAAAAACTGACAACAGGAAAAATCACAGAAATAGTGGTCACATACAATGGAAAGCACACTGGATTACTGTTAACTACCATAACCCACAAAATAGAACCTGCTATCTAACCTCACACATTTCTCTCACTACAAAATTACATAGATAGAAATGAAAAACAGGAAAAATAGAAAGAAGGGAGAAGGGAGAAGAGGAAGCTGGCTTCAAGAATATTCTCTATCAAGAGTCCATAGGTAGTTAATGTTTCCCCTGACAAAAACTTTCACATATAATTAGCTAAGTTAAACCCCCACATCTTAAAACCACTATGAACACTAATTCTCAAAGAAAAGAAGATTTCTAGTTTGATGAAAAAGAATATAGGGTCTCAAAGAGGAAATTTCTTCTCTAAATATTATATAACAATCCCATAATTCCTACAACATCAAGCCATTTTCTCATCCATGTCCCTCCTCTTCAGCTGAATAACCTTATTTTCTCAGTCAAAATCCACCTGGACTAAGCTGAACATGCATAGCTGGTGAAAAAGAAAAATGAAGCCTGAGATTATGCTACTTGAAACGTGTATATGCCTTTTTTTCTTTTCCTACATCTGTTGTTCCCCATGTTGCCTTCCATTATTTATCTGGTCAAGCATTTATCTACTGATAATTTGTTAAGACAGAACAGTCATAATTGTCACTTCCAATCTCAATTATTGTTCCTTGATTGTTTGTATAATTATCATGCAAAGGTCATGTTAAGCTCATTTTATTACTTAATTTTTTCTATAAATTGGGAAACAGTAGCTCAAAGATGCAACAATTGAAGTGTGCTGTTAGTTGGAGCTAGTCATAATATTCACCATCAATTTATTCATATACAGGATTAATTATGAATTACTAACAAAACCCAAAAATGAAATTTATTCATGTATGGCACCTGCTTGACTTTTCTTGGTCCATGATCACATTACCTAAGCATTCCTTAATGTCAGTCTTAAATTAGCCTCTTTATCACTCTTTTGGTCGATGGCTATTTAACTCTCAACATATCCAATCCCCCAGGGCAAAACCCAAATCTTCTTACCAAACCTAACAGCACCTCTCTCTTTACTAAGTTTTCTCCATGAAATGGACTGACAATCAAGAAGCGTCACACCAACATTCCCCCCTTTAGGAATACACCAGTGTCTAGCATTTCCTATCAGGGGAAAAATATTGCCACTATCACAACATCCTACTTCCTCACCTCCTCGGATGCCACATACGTATCATCCCACTGGGATTTCCTTCTCAGCTTGTAACACCACGCTCTAATTCTTTTTTACTCTTGGGTATTACTCATATCCAAATTCTAAAGAAATCTAATCTACAAAATGTTATAGAAAACATTCAGTTAACTCTACTTCAAACATTGCCAAACAAACTTAAAACATCACTAGTGATATTCCTACTCAAAGGAAAAGAGATATCACCACCATTCCGATACCTAATCATACCAATTACCCTTTTAAAAAAAATCTAGATCATTTTGGCACAATCAATAGCTTCTGAAAATCCAAGACAGTTGCAAGAAATATAACACGGACCAGGAAGCCCGTGGACATGATTTGATTAGCATGACAGTGGCTGCTAAAGTGCACATCAAAACACGTTACATGGTCAGAAAGCACTTCCAAAGACCTAAAGATGATTCCTAAGACTTCAAGATTTATCTACTTCAAGAGAAAAGGCAAGCCACAGGACATGCGCCTGTGATTCTACAATTGCGATCAATCTATACATCATAGATGATAAAAAGAAGCAAGATGATGAAATAGTTATTGTTTAAACATAAACAGGAAACAAAGACGAAAAGGAATGGCGTGCCCTTAAAACGTGTTAATTACAAAGCAGAAACATTTTACAGCAACACTATAAATCAGACTAACATAATGGTTTCTTGAAAAAGTTTTAGCCTTTTCATTTAAATGAGGCAGATCACAACCCATTAGATAACATAGAAAGCAAAGTTAGTTACGTACCACCGATACAGCGAATGCTGTGCACAGTTTTTCCTCGTTCTCCTTATGAGTTACCATTAAAGGAAGTTCCAATCTTTCTAAATCTTCTGCTTTCATGCTCACACACACTATACCAGTTCCATGTTTGACAATGAATGCCATAGCTTCTGGTGTTGCCTTTGATGCTGCCATTATAAGGTCTCCCTCATTTTCTCTGTCCTCATCATCTACAACAATTATCATCTGCAAAGACCATCACAAATTAGCAACATAAAATCCTTCCAAGTAATAATGTAAGACCTAAGCATACTTAATACACCCAAAAATTTAAATATCAATGAAGAGGACGAACCTTTCCTTGATGAATATCCTCAATGGCCTCTGGGATTGAGGCACATCCTTCCGTAGGACGATCGAGGTCATATTCATCATTATCAGCGAAGAAACCACCAGTGGAAGGAGTTATTTCCGCTGATAATGTTCCAAAACCTATAGCATCAGGTTGTAACTCAACCCCAGGTGATTGGTTCACAAACTTATCCTGTCCCGAAACTATATTATCATTGGGATAAGATAGCACATCACCCTCTCCAGATATGGAAGAGGCTCCAGCTCCAGCTCTACCATCACGTTTGAAACTAAAGCACAGTTTTTTAGCAAGATCCCCAGAGCCCAGATAAGTAAGGTGTCCTCTTCTCACGAATGGACACACACAATGTAGACCAGTGTAGTGGCCTCTAGTGTCCAAAGAGAAACAAAGCAGGTGGTTTAGTCAAACAAGTATGATGATTGACACAAAAAAAACTCCACAAATCACCCAAAAATGCAAAATTTTCACAATTAGCATTGAAATCTTCAATTTTACCAGTTACATGTACAGATTGTTCAAATTCCTAGCACAGTGACATGAATTTCTCACCTATAAAAATCCTAACATAACATGAACATTACCATAAGAGAGATTGGTCACTCACTGTAAACGGGAGGAGGCCAAGAAGGAACAGTAGAGATTGACGGAAGCCATCTTCCAAGCTTGTTTCTTTTTACACACAGAGACACAAAAAGGTAGCAAACCCCCTAAAATGCAAGTCCTTTAAAACATCAAAAACACATAGAGAAGGAAAAAAATAGAGGAACCCAAGTAGTAATTTATTGCAAATAATCAAACTTATTAGCTTTTTAACTCGTCGTCGTCGTCGTCACCGGCCCCAAGCATAAATGTGAGACCACAAAAAAGAGAAGATGACAAGTCGTTTCAGTTTTGTGTGATTTATCTAGTCTGCAAAGGGATGATTGAATTTGATATGGTAACAATTCATTTTTAAAATATTTTTTATTTAAAAATATATTAAAATAATATTTTTTATTTTTAAAAAATTATTTTTAATATAATATTTTTAAAAAATATATAAAAAATTAATTTTAAATAAAAAAATTTAAAGTTTACCGAATCATTTTAAACTTCTTTAGAGTTTAGGGTATGTTGATATATGTGTTTTTTTAAATTTTGATTTTTTTAAAAATAATTTGTTTATATAGTTTTAAATAATTTTGATATTAAAAATAATTTTTTTCTAAATATATTTTTAATATGGTAGTGTTTGAGTCTTGTTTATTTTTGTATTTAAAAAAATTTTAAAAATAGTTTTATTGTTTTAAAATTAATTTTTTAAGATGTTTTTAGAATATTTTAATATATTAATATTAAAATAAAATTTTAAAAATAAAAAAAAATATTATTTTTTAAAAAATAATAATTTTCACTAAACGAGCTCTCTCTGGATAGGCACTTCACTTTTTTTATTATTATTATTATTAAAAAGACAAGTCGGTTCCGTGGCAGAACTGGACTTACAGACTACAATTCATTTGAAGTGTTGGGGAAGGCGCACAAACTCTCTGTGCTCCGAATTCCTTTTCTCCATTAATAAACTTTGTTCTCTTGTTTTTTTGGCGTTGAATTTGCTGCTGTAAATTGGTTAAGAAAGGCCAACATTTAAGACCCATTTTGGTAAGTTTGTTCATTTCTTAGACTTTTGAGGTTTCGTTTGAGTTCATGTCTCCATCAGATATGTACTGGCTGGAAATTGAGGGTTTTCTCCTCTTACTTTACATGCGAGAAATGAACATAAAGAGTTTGATTTGATGTACGTAGGATGTTTGAGGTTTATGGTAAATGGGTCTGTCTTTGAAGTTAGTTCGGTAGGTACTAAGTTTCATTTATTGGAGAGTTGATTACGGGTTAAGATTTATGAAATTGATTTGGTAAATATTGGTTTGAGGAAAGTGGTAACTGATAGGGTTCTGATAAATTTTGAGTTCAAAGGGATTATATATGTGTTTGTGTATATATATACATTGATCTTAAGGTTCGATTGATATGAGATTGCTAAGTTTCATCAAGGAAACAGTAAGATGGAAAAAAAGAGATTGTTTTGGCTGTAGCACACTGCAACACCCGATGTTGCTGGTGAGAATTGAGAACGATGGACAAAGGTCACTTTGGTCCCTTATGTTTTATATATTACAATCTGATCCCTTGAGTTTGAAAAATAGAGTTTAGCACCCGGGGATAAAAATCTGTTTTCATTTAGTTCCTGATAGTTATATCAGATATACAGATTAGTCTTTAATGGTTAATGAAAAAAAGATGCAGGTGATGGATGTTGTGAAATTAAGACTGAAATTAGATTTCTTAATATTTTGTGGCCTTGGTTTTTACATAGTTTAGGCACTTTGAAGGTTTGATCTGGATGTGCTTTGGACTTGCGATCTTTGGTTTTTGAATCCAGATTTGACAGCTTAGCAATTTTATGAGTTTAGTGTCTAATTCAAAATGTGCCTGTAGGAATTATTATTTATAAAATATTAGAGCTTGCAATGTTTTTTTTGTTATAAAAGTACATGCCTACACAAAATGCATTTTTGCATGCATGTGATTTTGATTGTGTTAAAAGGTATTTATACAAGCAAAATTTGTATTTAAAGTGTCATACGATAGTGAAGTCTATTTGTTAGTCTGATTGGTTTAAAGCTTAGGTCTCTGTAGAAGCAACTTTAAGTCTACTAGATATTTCCTTTTCCAATCTAAAGACTTGCTGGTATGTACCTTACAAACTTGTCCTTTTTGCTGATTTGCTCTAGTAATATAGCTGTGAGTGGAATATGAAGTATTAATAAGATCCTCCAACACAGTGCAGAAAGATGTAAGTGTAACACTCAAACAAACAATCCACATATGTCAATCAACTCGCAACACCATTACCGATTCACTAATTCACTAATTTGCATCCCAATCAACTATCCACATATTTTATTTAATTCTAAGAGCTCACATTTTTGCAAAGTAAATCAATCACATAGTATATTCGATTTAATCTAAATACTCACTGAAGAAGTTTCACATTGAACTCATGCCTGCTTTAATGTTTGTTAATTGCTTTCTATTTTTGTACTGCTAAACTGATTAAATAAAATTTACAGTGGAAATGAAGTTTTTAGATTGGTACATGAAAATATCAGCTGCTGGTGCTTTAATTGGAGCTTCTATGGAGTTGTTCATGATCAAGACTGGCTTCTGTGTGAGAACTATCCTTTTATTCCTTTAATTTTTAGTTTATTTTACCCCTTTTGTTCTTTTACACTACATTTTTATTTGTTCTAGTTTTTTCAACTTGACTTTCTTAATTTTGAACTGTAATGTTAAATAGGACTGGCTTGTAGTTTCTGCTCATATATGGTCTATTGTGTTTTAGCTATTACTGTTAGAAGACGAGTTTGCTTTTTTGGTCATTTCAGTTTGTAGAATTAAATAAAATGTGCAATTTGATTGATTTTTGTTGGCATAAATGTGAGCTTTCTGAATAAAATAAAATAAAATGTGTTTTATGTAATGAATTTTTCTCTCTGTGAAATTAGTTGAGAATGAGATGTCTAACTACCATCACCAAGTCTGTTGCTTGCGAATCAGTGGATTATTGAGGGCACATTGCATATTGTTTGACCAATGTGGATTGTATCCTTGAGAGATTCAATTGGATTGTTTTTCACTGTCTTAGATCATCATTAGAATTTAGAGATGTGCACAGCACGGGATACATTGTATTTATTCCAATGGGGAGGTCACAAATACTAGTACTGTCTTAGTGCACTCCGATCGGTTGTTGAAAAAATAAGAATGCGAGATGAAATTTTGAATGTTATACTTCCCATTGCTTCAGTTTACTTAAACACCTTTAACAATATCTCAAATGATTTTTCAAAGTAAAAAAAAATCAAATAAGTAACTGGTCTTCTAGGTAGAAATGTTTTAAATTTGATGAATATAAATTCTCCAGTTGCGGAATGCTTTGCCTTTTCAAACATTCAAGAAGTGTGTGTTTTTGTTATTGAAGTTTCACTTGACTTTATGCCTTTGTTCAGTGACTTAGTTTTGCACTCGCACACACACAGGAACACTTGCATGTATATACGTACCCTATGAAAGAGCACATGGGTGTGGGACTCCTACTTGACAAGGCCTTGTACACCACTCTGACAGTGACTGTAAATGTATCCTTTTGTTTAATGCCAAAACAATGCTCAGAAGTGGTGTTAAAAGAATGCTGATTTTGAGAGAGAGAGAGAGAGAGGTGAACTTTGTTGCCTTTTGACTCTTGGAAGACAGCGCTCCATCAAATGGTCTGAAGTCTTAAAGTTCCTGAGATCTTGGAAAATTGACATTGAATTGAATTAAGTTTAACGGGATATTGTGAACATATAGTAATCGAGTTCCAATTAACATGCCACTGTACAATGGCAGCAGTGTTATTTTGAGGTTGAAGTTTCCAAGTTTTATCCATTTTTATAGCGAAGGGCATATGGTTATTTTAAAGATGGTGATCTGATTGATTCATACATTTTGATGAAGACTCTAGTCAATTTGAATAATAATTGAAGCTCTATTTAACTGTTCTTGTGCCATTACCATCCCCACCTCTCAATTTTGTTGGGTGTCATATAAGTGGATTGCTCTGCTTTACTATGCCAAGAGCATCCACCACATTCTATCAAGTGATTCCTTAGTGTATTCTTTTGCAGATGATAAGGTTACTGTTCTAGAGTCAGAGAAGCGGGCTTGGGAAAGCTCCCCTGAAGCTCAGGCAATCAGAGAAGCTCTAAACCCTTGGAGAAACCATGACACAGAACAAAGAAAAAATACCTAATCTTCATGATCCAGTCTTGGAGGTTCTTCTTGTCCAAGGCTTGTTTTCTTGAAGATTCATCTTGGAGCCTTATGTTTGCCATTTAAAACAGTGCAATTTCTAAGTGAAGCTGAGAACATCTAGAACGTAGAAAGGTCCAGGTTTAAACAACAGTTTTAGAACTAATTTGGCTGCTAGATTTTCGTCTTCTTGTGTTGGCCAGATTTGTTTATTTGTTGGCCAATTCATGTCTGTCCATGGCCCTCAAAACATAATTGGCAATCTTGAGATTTCCTTGGTATTTTTTCGCAAGTCACAACATCAAAACTGGTTATAGGAGAAAAACGTCTGCAAGTTCACGGTCCTTATTTAATTCTATCTTATTATTTGCTCTTACTAATTGGAAAACTCGGGATCCCAGAAGTTGCATTGATGAGTTGGAAGGTTGCTGATTTTACAAGAGTTGTATGTATCTAACTTAAGTTTTCCCTGAAAATTATATGATCTCTTAAGAAACCGTAGACGCATAATAGAATTGTTTCGAAAACCTTACATAAGAACTCGTGCGGACATGATATTGCAAGTGTGTTTCAACTGTCATCTTACTCTATGTTGGGTGCAAGGCCAATGAGTGTCTTCTACCTCAACTAGTATTCAGAATGAGGGATGCCCCCAGAATCTGGGGCACTCTCTTGGCTGTATACTTGATGATTTGTGTGTTCAAATTTGGGCACCTGATAAACGACCATTTGCAAGATCATACCAAGAACTCTAGAAAGGAGAAAAAACATGGGTGCATGCGTTGCTTATGTCATTGATAATAAAGTATCCTTCTATGTCAGCTGCCTGCTGTAAGTGTTATAAACTGGGTTTAGCTGGCCTGCGTGCTCGTCTGCAAGGTGTTAAGCACCCTTCACCATATTATTATCATCTGACATCTGATGTTGTTGGTTTTATCGTTGTAGAATTCTGAAGGAATGTGAAAAGAATCCCTGGTTTCTTGATCTTTGTAGTCTGCGGAACATATTTGAAGTTCAGTTCGACTTTGAAAAGTCAATAGAATGCAGCTTCCATTTTTTTTTTTAAATATATATTCTAATTTAGAAATTAATAAAATAGGTTATGAAAAATAGTGTTCAAGTTTCTTAAAGCTTTTTTGTTAGTGTTTTCAAATTCATTATTGGCAACAACAGAAAAGGTAGTGATTGGTTGACAACGTGCTGTCAATGAACCATGATTGACAACATCTCTAGCATCAATTTCTGCCTCTTTTAAACATCTGTAAGGATGAATGAATCGGTCTTTATAAAGAATGAAGCTGTAAATATCCCAAAATAAGCTATCCTATAAATATTTTAGGATAAGCTATACTGACCAAAAAAGAGTTGAATTTGTTATAAATCTCATTAAAGCTCCCAAAAATACAACACACCACAGCAAGAAGCAGAAGGATTTGGCTTGGATAGGAATCACACTGATGATATACAAACGGCAGAAGAAGCACCCATATTTGATTCACATTTTATAAAAGAAGATGAAGATCCATGAATCCTGTCTATTGAATCTGGATTTCTTTTCATTTTTCGATTTCTTAAAACTAAATAATTAAGCTTCGAAAAGGCATTCTCCTTAAATCCATCTGTGGGTTGCTTAATTGAATCGGTTGCCGATTCAAAACGATATTGAATTTAAGTTACAAACCTGTTTTTTTTTTCCCTCTCCATCTATTCCATGTTCACAAGTTATTTTGCACTATTTTTAATGGATTTTGTATAGGCTCTAATCTTTATTTGGAGGGAAATTAAACGGATAAGTTGTGGGACGTAATAGGGGCGAAAACGATCCATTTTCTGCAGATGGGATCCCGCTAGAGGTTGAAGATGGCAAAGATTCAGCCTCTATTTATTTATTTTATTGATTTTGGAGGAAAACCAAAGTAGTTTTCAATCTAAATTGTCTGATAATTCAAATATGAATGTTTCTTGTTCGAGTCCTTGTTGAAAACCTACAAAATTCTCTCATAATTAAATTTGCAAATTAGAAGAATGTCCTCTTTTTTTTTATTAAAACCTCCCAGTTTTAAACCTAAAGACAGTTTCCATTAATAACCACTCAAAAAAACTATCAATAAAACTAGCTTTATCGGGTTAAAAGAATTCATATCAAGAGATAGAGTTTAAATTCGAAAGTTGATTGAAGAGTAGAAACGGGATTTCTACTGTGTCTCATCCATGGATAGGATTGCAGACTTTAAATTTGATTGCTAGGAACATAGCATGCATAAAGCTTAGATGTTAATGTTTAATGCAAGAGAAGTGTTGTCAATTCTATGCATTGACAATGTTGGCACCCAATGTTTTCCTTATCATAAAAAGGAAAATGGTCAAAATTAATTTTACTTGCCTTGAAAAGTGAAACCAGACAATATTCTTGACGCCCTTTTACTCTGTAGCTGAAGTTCGCCCTGGTGTGCCTTCTAGCTTTGAATTAGAAATGTATAAGCCACCACAGACAAGCTCAGAAAGACACAGGAGAAAACTGTAAAACCCTATGATTATCAAGCTCATCAAGCATTTGCCTTGTATTTAAACCACATTGATCACTCTTTATCCTTTCACCTTGTTTTCGTCATTAGTTCTTGCTCGTGTGACAAGGACAGAGTTTTTCCTGCAAGGCATCATTAGACCTGTTATTGACTCCATTTTCAGCTTCTTCCTAATCATGAGCAACAGTGGCCCTTTTGGCTGGAGAAGAAAGAGGCCGTGCGTCATCACTCAACATTTCTTTACTGGCTCGTGAAAAAGTGAAGGACAGAAGCTGGAGTCCCTCATCAAGATTGTGTCCTTGCCTAATGTTTTAGAATTATAGTGCTTAACTGCTTGTTACTATGTTCTTTCCTTAATGACCTATTATAGTCATACAATTTATTATGTATTATATTGGAAGATCATCCATCTAAAGTGAAATTTGTGAAATGAAGCACTAATAATTCTATCATCTCAGTCTAATGACATTCTAATACGTTGCACGGTTCCATTAAAAAAAGCTAATCCTTTTCCGGTCACCAAAATTCTTGCTGCAACTCTGCAAATGATTATGATGATGATTCTTTTTTCTCTTTCCCCCCTTTTTTTTTTGATAAACCAACAGTGCTATCTACTTTTTTTAATGTCAAGTGGAGCGGTTTCCTGTCTATTGCAACCAGCTCATAAGCCAAGCTCGAGATTTCTCAAACCAAACTTTTTCAGGGATTTGACACTATCATATGCTAAAAGGACATGGAAAACAAAGTCTTAAGCAAGATTCTACTTTCCGTTGCTTTACAAATTAACCTTTAGGCAGCACTTGGAAAAATGGAAAAGAAAGCTAGAAAGAGAGAGAGAGAGAGAGAGAGTTGCCTACCATTAAGGGGTCTACACTCTAATAAGCCCACTCACGAAACCAAACTCTTTTCCCTGTTTGATTACTTTTAAATTTGTTTTCTTCTGTCTTTTTTTTCTTTGTTTTGAACCCATGCTAGATTCTGTGTACACTTGTTGTTGTTCATGGGTCCTAGGAGCTACTCCATGTCAAAAAGACCTCTCTCTTTCCTCCTCCTTAAAGTAAAGGAATTGTTGTGTGGAAAACAAAAATTTCAAGCCCTTTTTACGCCACTTTTAAAACATCTTATTCAGACTTTGTTTTCCATCCCTCGTTCAGGAAAATTGCAATCCCCACATCATTTTTCTTCAGGCCATGTGATCGCCTGCTAATTTTATCAATCAATCTGATAAAAGAGAAGAAAAAGGAAAGGTCTGGTCCATATGGTCTGTGCTTTGCCATCTAGTTGAAGGCATATTTAAAGTTCTTATTGCAGGGTTTTTTTTTAAGCAAAAAGAAAAGGAAAGCTTTTCACTATTGAGGTTTTCCTGCAGCTTTTCGGAGAAATCTGAAGACACCGTAAATCCGGCTGGGAGTGTGCTCGTCCCCTTGGATTTATGGCACCTTCGTTATCGATTAATTAGCTAAATGTAGTTAAATTATATACTTATTTACCGAATGTTTAGAATTGTGATACAAGTGGTTTACAAGAGTGTTATTTTACTTAAAAATATATTAAATTAATATTTATGTTTTATTTTTAACATTAACACTTCAAAACAATAAAAAAACATAAAAAAATAATTTAAAACTAGAAAAAACTTCAAAAAAATTGAAAAGCACAGTCATTTTCCCTTCTAAGTTTTGTTTTAGTCAATTATGCCTATAATGAACAAATTGATTTGAGATTAGTCCAATTAATGGTTTGTGGGAAATTATAAGAGAAATTGATTTCAAATATTAATGCACAGAATTGACGGGGACTAATAACAAATTAACAACCATTATCAATTAGCCTTAGCCTTGATTTGACAAAAAAAGAGAGAGAGAGAGAGAGAGAGACACGGAGTTTAATTTTTAGGCAGTGATCCACATAGATTCTGTTTGTGATTGACGTGCTTTTTAAAAATGTTTTTAGTTTAAGAAAATATGAAGTTAATATATTT
>Ga0325410_1006309_pt1 | contig 13022 bp, 6 predicted proteins | sample PopdelMetagenome_16_FD_206182 | JGI IMG/M metagenome (GOLD analysis project Ga0325410, IMG submission 206182) | Populus deltoides microbial communities from Bellville, Georgia, United States - Xylem-PdIQD-R3 | ecosystem: Host-associated > Plants > Phyllosphere > Stem > Wood/Secondary xylem... | reverse complement strand
TGGCTTGAGGCGGGGTGGCGGCTGGAAGGGGGAAATTGATTTAGGGTTCTGGGAAGAGAAGGGAAAGGGGGAAAAGGGGAAGGCTGGAGAGGGAGGGGGGTTGGCGGCTAGAAAGGGAGAAAGTGATTTAGGGTTATGGGAAGGGAAAAGGAAAAAGGAAGGGGAAAAGGGAAAGGCTGGAGGGGGAGGGGGGGTTGACGGCTGTGGGGGAAAGTGATTTAGGGTTAGGAATTGTTCTTTTTATACTTTTTTTTAAACCGGTTCGGTTTGGTCCGGTTCAATCGGTTTAAGCATTTTTAAACCGGAACCGAACCGGACCGGCTGATTTTTTTTATTTATTAATCGGTTTATTCGGTTTTTTCTATCGGTTCGGTTTTTTCGGTTAATTTTTTCTCGGTTTTTTTGGTTTAATCGGTTGGTCGGTTTTTTTGAACACCCCTAGTAACATCAATTAAATCCAAGTAGTCATCGCAACCATTCCAAAAAAAAAAATCTAATAATGAATTTTTTTCATCTAAATCTAACAAAAAATGGTTCTATTGAAATTTATTATTTAGTTTGTTAACCTGATATTTAATTTAGTTAATGATTTTAAAAAGTAAAAAATAAAATGAATTTTAACAAAATTTAGGCAGAGTTTTTCCTATATAAAAATTATACCTAACATTTTGTCCCGCTTAACAAGACTTGCAAAAAACTACAATAATCAAACTCAATAAAATTTTATATTTCATTATCACAAGTAGCCCCAAGAGGATCTTAGAGAATAAGCATGTTGACAAATTGTAAGGATTTTCTACACTAGTGTGATTCCATTTAACTGTATAAAAAACCCAAGTTTCTTAGGACACTCGAGTTAGCCTCCATCTTACCATGATGTTAGAGAAATATTTGAATTAAAAGGTAGATAAAACAATGAATTTTCTTGAGCAATACAAGTTAGAATAGAAAAAAAAAACAAGTTGTTCGATAATGTCTAATGGATGAACATATAAGAAAAAAACATTTTATTTGTAACGTTTTAGTTAATAGTCCTGAAGGGAAATATATTTTTTTTATCATCAATGAATACCTCTAATATGTCCAAAATTATTGATAAAGTTTTTGAGATGTTGGATGTTATCGTGAAGAGGATTGAGGAGGAAATTTTTGTGCAAATAATCACCGATAATGCTGTAAATTATAAGGCAACAAGACAATTATTGATGGAAAAGAGAAAAATGATGTTTTGGACACCATATGCTAGCCATTGTATTGACTCGAAATTGGAATATTTTTAGAAGAAGCTAGATGTCCATCAAGTAACTATTTATAAGGGAAAAGAATCACCTCGTATATTTATTCAAGAACTATTCTTATTTCCATGCCAAGGTACTTTACAAAAGAAAAGGATTTGATTAGACTCACACCCACTCGATTTACAACTGCATATTTGACTCTAGGATGTTTGAATGATTATAAAATATAGCTAATGACTATGTTTACTTCTAAATAGTGGAGGTCATGTAGGTTTTAAAGAATAAAAGAGGGGAAACAAATCCAAAGTTGTGTTTTAGATAACACGTTTTGGCATGATATCATTATATGTATTAAGACAATATATCCTCTAATTAAAGTTCTTTGATTAGTTGATTCAAATGAGAAATCAGCTATAAGTTTTATATATGAAGCAATGGATCAAGTAAAAGAAAAGACACAAGTGGATTTTAGTTTTGTAAAAACAAGGTATTTATCTTGCTAATTGTTTATTTCACTTGTTATCGTCTACTAATATGAATGTCTTTAGTGAGATACTTCCAATTGAGCTTTGCCTACATTGTAATGATATTCTTATTAATTTTTTGTAGTTATATACCTATATTGGATATTGTTGGCGCAAGATAAGAACTTTAACTCCACAAATCTTTATATGCAACAACTTATTATTTGAATCCTCATTATCATTATAATTTTAATTTTAAGGTTAATGCCAACATTAAAATTGGATTATATCAATGCTTAAAAAGGATGGTGCTTGGTGCAATTGAAATGTGCAAAATTAACTTACAACTTGAACAAAGGGTTGCTTGGCATTGAGGTTACCAAGACAGCAAGGGATAAAAAAAACTCCAAGTCAGTGGTGGGATTCTTATGGGGATGAATGTCTAGAATTTCAATGGTTTGCAATACGAGTTCCAAGCTTGACTTGCACTTCATTGAGATGTAAGCGTAACTAGAGTGCATTTGAGATGGTGAGTTTTTTATCATATTGTTTTTAATGTTTAAATAGTTGATAAGAATCTTATAAGTTATAAATTTGAATTTCTTATTTAGGTTCATACAAAACAAAAAATTCATTTGCACCAGAAAAAAAAATGAATGACTCGGTATTTGTAATGTGCAGTCTAAAATTGAATGCAAACCAAGTCAAAAACCAAGTTGGTTATTTTGGTGTAGTTTTAGATGATCTCTTATCTCGTGATGATTGGATAATTAAGGTAGAAAAACATGATGATTCATCAAACTTTGATTTGCTTAATGTTATTGATAATGCAACACGAAGAAAAAATGTTAAAAAAGATGAAAGTGAGAAGAAAAAAAATTCTTCTGATTCTTATATAGAGAGTCATGGTACTAGAGATGATTTCGAGATTCAAATTGATGTCAATCCAGAGAATTCAAAGAGTTTTGAGTTAAAAAACATTGACAATGTTAGTGTTGGTACTAGTAGTAACACTAATGCTTACAATATTGGTGTTGTTACTAATAGTAACACTAATAATCCTCTAGATGGTAATGTTATTGATGAATGTCTGAGGAATAATGAGGAAAATAAAGGCAATGAAACTAGTTTTAATTTACATTACACACTAACAAATTGTTTGTTTTAAGCTTGTTAATTGCTAATTAATGAAAATCTATAGACATAAATTATTGTATTGTATTTTTAAGTTACTTAAATTATGTATAAATTTTTATTTGAACCGTGTATTTTAAGGTACTTGAACTATGTATAAAAAAAAATTCATAATGATTTTACAATCTGATTTCATATTTTATTTTTCATGTCGTGTCAAAAAAATATTTTTGACAACCTTGACAATACTTATATGTATAATTTTCTAAATTTGCTCAAGAAAAGGAAAGTTAGAAATGCAAAAACACTCCTCATGTTATTAATTTTTATTAAAAACAATTAGTTTTTAAATTAAGAAAATTCATTATAAAGTCCAACAAGTCTTTAACAAGTCCAAGCCAACAAAGTTTTGACAAGGTTTCTTTGAGCTCATTCTTGCATCAAAAGGGCTCAACCTTATAGTCAAGGAATTTGATTCTTCAAGAAATCTTAGTTTAAGTCACTAGAGTTTAAACCAGTATCAACTTACATCACTAGAATTCAAACCAGTATCAAGAATTTTAAGCTCAAATCATTAGAATTCAAACTAGTATCGAAAATGTGATCTTGCATCACTGAAATCCCTAGTATCAAGAAGTTTAAACTTGAGTTATTGGAATTCAAACAAATACAAAAAATATGATCTTGCATCACTCAAATTCAAATCAATATCAAAATGTTTAAACTTGAGTCATTAGAATTCAAACCAGTACCAGAAGTGTAATCTTGCATCACTAGAGCTCAAACTAGTACCAAAAAGTTTTAGCCTGGGTCACTGGAATTCAACCTAGTACAAAAAATATAATGTTACATAATTGGAGTGCAAACTAGTATAATGAGATTATCCTATATCGCTGGAATTCAAACTAGCATTAGAAAGTATCCTTGTGTCACTAGAATTTAACCTAATACCAAGAAATAATCTTGTGGAATAATTCAATCAATTTCAGGAGATACAATCTTACATTAGATTTCAGCCCATATCAAGAATCTTACTATTTCAGAATTTAAGTATTGGGTCACTAGAATTCAACCTAGTTCTAAGAAATTCATTCTACTATATAATTCCACCTATAATAAGATAAATCTTATTCTATTATCAGAAGTTTTCAATTCAACAATCATAATGGTCAAGTAAGTCATTACTTTTAATAGGATATGTTACCTCTCGAAATGACCAAATTTAAAAATTACTAGGTAAGTCACTTCTTGAAATAACCAAATTGCAAAATTTCAAAAAACAATTATGAGGTAGGTCGCTTCTTGATTTGATAAAAAAATCAAACTTTTCTAGTGGGATTATCTTTCAACTCTAATGCTTTTTTATTTTTTTTCATAAATACCATTTTTGTTTACAAGCTTATTAGACAAAGCCTGTAAAAAAAATATTTTTCATGGCTTTGAATTGTAAACGTTGTAAAAAGAGTGGAGATGTCATATCACAGTTTTGACCCTTATTTTTAATATATATTTCAAAAATAGACAAAAATCCAAAAATAACCTTTAATAAATTCAGTTAATTTTAATCATTTCAATTATTTTTGTCACTTTTATATAATGTTATTAAAAAACCATAACAAAAATAAAAATCATAAAAACATGAAAAAAATTTAAAGGACAAAAGCAAAGAAAAAACATAGTTGTTAAAGAAAATTAAACCAATAATTGAGGTTAACAAGTCAATGTTTGAGCTTGGAAAGTTTTTAAAAATCCAATAATGGTTTGGGTTGCTATTGGAAACTTAATTAAAGAGAGACCGAAGAAAAAAAAAGGCTTGATTTGGTTCAATATGTCTCATATTAGAAAAATTAAATAACAAATAGCCAAATTAAAAAGTTAATTCGGAGCTTAATTAAAAAATAAATTCAACATTAGGAGTCAAATTGATTAAAATTGCATAAATTTAAGAGCAAAAGATGAATTTGTAAGAATAAGTTAAATCTTGGTGTCTAAGTGATTCAATTATGGATACAATGGAAAAGAAAAATGAGATTTAGGGAAAAATTGATCTAAAATGCATCATTTTGCAAACCAAGGACTACACTGGAAAAAGCTCCTAAATTCAGGGCTTTGATTAATTCATTTAGGGATTGAATTGAAAAGAAGATCTAAAATTAAAACCTTGAATAAAAATTGAAATATCCAAAAAGAAAAGGATTGTAGTGAAAAAGTTATAAAATTCCAGAACCAAATTGAATTATTATCCTCTCCAAAAACGACGTTGTTTTTATAAGCTGAAACAAAAAAAAAAAAAAGAAGAAAAAGAAGAATAAAAGAGAGCAAGCGAAACGACGTCGTACCACCTGAAAAACTCGCTGGAATGCATCTACAGCCCCTTTTCAAGCAATCTTTAGCCTCGATCCTCAGTTATGATTGAAATTGATTTTCAACATTGCAGCTATATTTGTAACGTGGAAGATTATGTTTTAACGCCCGAAATCACTCCCCAGATCCTTGCAAAGCATCAACCTTTAAAGATTATTCTGAAACGTTCCATGGCTTTAATGTGATGATTTGAGTGACTGCAGCCCTGGATTTCTTCTTTTTTGTGCCTATAAATAGTAAAGATGAGGAGAAAGAAATAAACGGAGACACAGAGGTTAGAGGGGAGAAGAAAAACAGTGCTAGTAAAGAAAAGAAACAGTAGCATTCATACTGTTTGAGAAAAAAAAAGACAGCAGAAAACTGTCCCTCTGGTTGCTGGTTGCAGTAGCATTAGTGCCATAAGGGGAAAGATTTTTTTTGAGATCTACAATAATATTGAACATTCTCGTTGTAGCAGCAGCAACATTACTAAGAATAAGAGTTTTTGAAGTCTGTGAAAAAGGTTCTACAAGCCAAAAAGGGGTGACAGCAGCAGAAGTTTATCACCAAATTCTAGATCGTAACAGCAAGTTTTTGATTCCACTTTTGCTTCTCTTATCCTGGACTGTAGATACCCAGGAAACACAACAAACCTACTTGTTCTTTACTAATGTATATAGCCTTACATTTTGCTTGGTTGCTGGTGTTTTAATATTTTCATTTCTCGTGAAGATTGCCACAAAAAAAAAATCATAGAAAACTAAAGCTATTGCAAATGTTGTTTTAATCTTCTGTTTAACACAAATCATGAAAATGCAGACGAAATTATGCAAAATCAATACTTGGGTACAGTTGTTGGAAACACAGGTGTCATTCCCATCTGCAGATTTTCTTAGGAGTTTTGAGTGATTTTCTTTTGGATTGCATCTTCGTAGATAAGAATCTTCTTTTGATCTTCAATGACAAAGTTGATGATCATTACATACCCTCTCAAAGTCCCGGTTCAATTCGGAAGAAAGCATTTCTATAAACCTTCTCAGCTAAACCAGTTGCATCATGTACGTTTAGCCTTTATGCCTTATCCCATGTTGCCATGCTTTTGAAATTACAATGTCATAATGGTTAATGAGCATATTTGTTATCAAATTAAAAATGTGATTTATTTATTTTTTAGATTAAAATTTTATTGAAATTTAATCTTACTCTTTAATATAAAATATTAACATGATTTAAACAAGTCATAGGTAAATAAAAAATTGATCACAAAGAACTCTTAGTTGATATATTTTGATAAAATTAAAAATTCTCTTAAAACTTCTATCCCATATAAAAAAGAAATAAAATTTTTTTATTGTTTATAAAGTGAAAATTTAGAAAGTTCAAATTATACTCAAAGATTACCTAAACTTTTAGAGGATATATGTCTTAACTGAAGTGGGCTTTAGGCTAGCTTAAACTCACACACACTGGCTTAAGATTGAGTTTGAATTAATTGTAAAACTAAAATTTGGACTGAGGCATGGTCTAAGAATAATTATTTCTTTCAGCCCATGAATATTAACAGTCTATTCCAGAAGTATTTTATGGTGGCTAATCAAAAGTTAAATAATATAAATTAGTTGTTTAGTATTTTAGCTTTCAAAATTCATTATAAAAAAAGAAGGTGAAGAAAGCTTCCAAAATTTACTATAAAAAGGGTCACCTTGTATTTTTGTTTTTTTTTTAATGCTTTGATTGTCATTCCAAATTTAAAGTCATGTTATTGAGGGGTATTTGAGTTACATAATCTTTAGTTCAAAAACCTTGATTGGAAGTGCATCTAAACCAAGATGGTGGTGTTGGAAATTTAGGAGCCTTATTACAAACATTCTAGTTGTAGAAATGAAAAGTAATAATTAAATCTTAAGGTCAAAGAACTCATATTTGATAACAACAAAAATTTTATTACTTTAAAATGTTTCAACAAGTAAACACTCTTTTTTTGTTTTAATTTAAACATGGTTATTTTTATTATTAGCATGCATGGTAGATCTTTAATTTTACATCAATTGTAAGTATTATATAGTCCATTGAAAATCTCATTATGATTTTCTATAAATTGCTTTTCATCTACTTGTTATAATCCCTTATCCAACCTAATTATACAATAACAACATAACTTATTGAAACCACAACCACAACAATAAATACTTAATAAAAAAATATGATGCATTATAAAGGACCAATAAATATCTTAATTACACAATATTAATTTTAATATACAATGATTTTTTACATATAAAGTCAGTTCAAAATCTTTTTTTTCAGAATCCTCCTCATCTTCATCTTCATCATCGTCATGTTTATTATTATATTCTTCATTTAATTAAAGCTGGTAATTAATCTCATCAACTTTATTATGTCTATTGGTACTCAATATATCATACCAACATCAATATAAGTATGCTTAGCAATATGAAAATTTGAATTTTCTCCTAACTCAATAGATAGAACAACTCGATATGGATTAATTAACCCATCTAATTGAAATACATCGTCTCTCATTGTTACTTTATCATTACAATCTTTAACAACTTTGAAACGACTTTTAGGTTTAGTTTTCACAATGAATAACCAATCGACTCTATTACTATCATTTGTAAAGGAATGAGTGTATGTGTAACACACTTGTTGGTACTGTTTGGTAAAAACAAAAACATTATTTATATTGTCAAGTCTATTTTTTTTTATTAATTTTGACCAAACCATGGTAAGAATCTACTATAATTCCTCTATTGGTATCATATCAATATCATTTGAATAAAAAGATTGTATTTTATACCTTATGATATTGCAACTCAATAACCTCTTCTAATTTACAATAATAATTAACATCAAACTCATTGAAAGTTGATTATTTAACACAAACCCCACTAATATAAATATTTTTACCCTCACCATACTCTTCAGTATGAAAGATATATCCATTAATAAAATATATGTTATAACATATATCTTTCTTTCTGATATGATCAAAGTAAAGGTTAAACAAGGAAATTTGGATTCTAGTATAATTGTGCATATTGTCAAGTTTTATGCTATCAAACACAACTCTCAATTCAACCATTAAGTTGGGCTAAAATTATACTAGGAGTTTCCAGACATATTGTTCTGCATTAGGTTTAACTTTCAGCTCAGTCCAATGGTTGGATTGAAAATTATACATTGGGTTGAAATTTTAGATCAATTAGAGTTCAGAAACGTCTTGTGATACAGGTCAGTAGAAGCAATACATATGTATATTTTTTTATTTTTCAACTTTTTATTTGGAAAGAATTCTTTTTCTCGTAATATAAGGATATTCAATAACTTATTTTTAGGAGTTTTCTACTTCTAAAAGATCTTTAATAGGCAATAACATAGTTTTCAAGTGTGACAATGATTCCTTTAATGTTCTAAAATCCTTTTTCTTACAAGGATTCCTTATCTATCTTAACCACACAAGAAAAAAAGAACTTGTGGTATTTAAAATTCTTTTTTATAAGGATTTCTTATTTATCACAGTTACATAAGAAAAGAAGGGTTGATGATATTTAATGACAAAATATTTTAAGATTTTCCATATTCTATAAGGAATCTAAAGGGTAACAACTATTACAAAAATTTCCATAGGGTTTGTATCCTTTCTTTGTATAGTTAGGATAAATAAAGAATCCTTATAATAAGAAAAGGATTTTGGAACATTAAAGGAATCCTTGCCATCCTTAAAAATTATATTGTTGCCCATTAAAGATCCTTGCAGAACTATGAAACTCCAAAAAATAAGTTGTTTAATATCCTTGCATTATAAGAAAAAAAATCCTCTCCAAATAAAAAGTTTACAAGCCAAAAGAAAACAAATAACAAAATCCATATTGCATCTATTGTCTTATATTACAAGACCTTTTGAACTTCAATTGAATTACAATTTTAACCTAATGTATAAAAATATGTCTAGAAACTCTTAGCAAAATTTCAGCTTATCTGAATTCAATGTTTGACAAATATCTTCTTATTATTGCATTCTTTGACAATCATCATCCAAGATGGAAAAATATTGATAAATTCTAACTCGAAGACATTTCGCATTCACTATTGTATCTTAGGATGCGGTTGATTCTTGTTCTCAAGTGAGACTTAGAATAATATAAGATATATGTTGAAATCTCTTCAATAATATAAGCTTCACATATCAAAGCATCAACATGTATCTTATTTTTAATATTTTTTTAAGTTGAATAAGTATCTGCATAGAAGTATATAGAGATTGAATAACCAAATGTTTTTTTTTTTTTAAATATAGATGATTATTTAGGATGCATATAATCTCTAACATCTTGAATGGATACATTCATTTATATTGCATAGGATCTCTAACTTTTTTCTCATATGCTAAATATATAGGCTGATGCTCCATTGAGTCGACAAAAAAAAAAGGAAAGATCATCAAGATTATCTCAGTAATGTTCATTTCAAGTTGCTCTATGTATTGGATATGCAACTTATTTGAGTAAATATATCTAAAAAATTACTAGTATCCTTGAATGCATCTTATATCTCTTTTAACAATAAATCCCTATAAGCAATGAAATGAGCTTTTGTATAAACATATAACAATCATGACTTTTCATTCATTCAATATCCATTCCTCCAAATTCACCAATCTAATTATTTTCAAGGCATATCTATTAGAAAATCATGGACTCTTAAGTCATTTGTAAATAAGAAATTATGTATTCTTATATAAGATAAATATGGTTTTAGGCTTTGTGACATAATGTTTGCCAATTCCACATAACATAGATCTAACATGCTTGTCAGACCCAAGATGCTAGACTTAGGCAGCTTGGGTCAGCATCTTGGGTCTGGTGTGGTTGCCAGACCCATGGTGCTTGGGTCTGGTATGGGCGCCTGAGTTAGGGTGGTTGCCAGACCCAAAGCTATTGGGTTTGGAATGGTTGCCAGACCCAAGTACCTTAGCTCTGACACCTAGGATTTGTATAATTTTTGTGAGCCAAACAAAGGTAATGATTTTGTCAAAGATCAAAATACTCATGCAAATATGTTGAATGGTATCTAGACATCTAACTAATAATTTCTTGTGAACTTCTTATGGATTGTTAAAAAAAAAACAACAAATACCTCTCTATCAAACACTGCTAAATTTCAATAAATAGATGCAAAATTTAAGCTAAACTATGTTATGTCGATACCAATTGTTCTTTGCAAATTCAACATTAATCTTGTAAAATATTACAAAAGTAAGGTAATGATTTATCCATAATGAGCTAATGAACGCCAGGAAAAGAGTTTCTAGATCATGGTAAAAATAAAGCAGTGTTGAGGCAAATAACGAACTAAAATTCCTTTCCAAAAGTGAGAGTCAAAATCCATTTCGAGCTAGTTGCCTTGCGTGAATCAGGTAAGCCGGGCTAGTACGCCAAACTAGTGAATTGGATTATAGACTCCACTATGATTATAATTTGTTTTTTTAATCTATTTTTTCTTTAATTACATGATATTTAACTACATGATAACAAAAATAGATGATTGCAAAATCAAACATCATCTCAATACCGAGATATTTTTTAGATCACGATAATCTCATAAAAGGCAAAATGAAATCAATTATGAAACTGAATTTCCAATTAATCCAGTATCTAAGGATGAATATAACATCAAATGATGAATTATCACCATTATTACTATAACAATTACTATTCTTATCGTTATTATTATCATTACTAATATTGTCACTATTATTATAGCTACCACCATTACTACTATCATCAAGAAATAGTATCATAATTGTTATTAGTATTACTATTGTGATCACTATCACTATCATTATTGTTATTATTGTTATTATTATTGTTGTTTATATTATTATTGTAATTATTATCACCGTCACTATAACTAATAATATCATTATTTTTATTCTTATTACTATCATAATAATTATTATTATTACTGTTACAACCACAATTATTGTTGTTGTTATTGCTTTCACTCTGCCGCGACATTTTGTTTTATGTCATTGCGCTGAACTTAGTCCATGTTTGTGCTAAATATGTAAGATAACATAAACTTCAACAGCTAATAATGTAAAGAGAAATTAACACAAACTATAAGTAGTAATATAGATAGAAAGGTTTTAAGATGTAGAGAAGTTAATACACAACCAAGACAACAAGAGTGAAATCCAAATAAAAATCAAAGCTTGTCCATTGCAATTTTTGCCAAGTCCACATAACATGAGTTCAGCATGCTTGCTAGACCCAAGATGTTGGACTCGTGTAGCTTGGGTCTGGCTTGGTTGCTAGACTCATGACGCTTGGGTCTGGCATGGGCATTTGGGCCTGGAATGGTTGCTAGACCCAAGACGCTTAGGTCTGAAATGGTTGTCAGACCTAAATAGCTTGGGTCTGACGTCCAGGATTTGCATAATTTTCGTGAGTCAAACAAAGGTAATGGTTTTGTTGAGGACTAAAATACTCATGCAAATGTGTTGAATGGTTTTAGGATATCTAACTAATAATTCCTTGTAAACTTCTAATGTATTATTAAGAAAAAAAACAACAAATACCTATGCCAAACACTGCTGAATTGCAATAAATAAATGTAAAATTTAAGCTAAACTCTATTATGTTGATACCAATTGTTAGATACATGCTCGCACTTTTGTAACTTTAAAAAACTCTAATCAAATATAAAGAAAAATTACTCTTGCAAGTTTTCTTATTAACAACGCAATGATATACTTATTGTCCTCCAATAAAAATGTTAATTCAACATACTCAAAGTTCTCTTGTTCTCCCATTAATTTGTTGTTTGAACTTTCAGTTACCCATCTCTAATCCTTCTAATATTATTAAAAAAAAACAATAAAAACATGTTAGAACTTTGAAAAAGATACTACCTTTAATGTTAGAACCCATAAAATCCACTACTTTTCATTAAAAATTTATGGGTTTGATGGTGAGATAAAAAATGTTCTCATTAGATACATCTATTTTGTTAATGGAAGAATAATTAATTACATCAAACTCTTAAGAACAGACATAAGTAAACCACATAATTTTCTCACCATTAATCATACCATAAAATTCCACACTCTCTTTGTTGTCTTCTTCTCTCCGTCATGACTATGTCCTTTTCTCTGTTAATTCGGTGCCCTGTTCTCTTCTATTTCTTTTATCGATTTGGTTGAGAAGAAAGACAAGTACTGAACATAGAAAGTACTATTTTCATCATTTCTTTGCAGTTTTCTATCGTCCGATTCACTTTCAGTTTCTTCGTGATCTGAGTTGTAAAAAGTTGAAAGAGAAGAAACAATGAATAAAAAGAAAAAAAAGTCAAATAAATGTTTTTCCGTTTACTATAAGATAAGAAATTAAATTAAAAATACTATTATAATCCATAGTAAAAGATCTATTGCTCCACATAATTTTCTCATAGTTTTTGTTATAATTTTATATTAAAATATTTTAAAACACTTCAAATAAAACAAAATCCAAATAAATTATAAAATTTATAATCATATCAACATAACATGAGAGTACGAAATTAAAAAAAAAAATTAATGTTCATTTTTTTAATAAATTTTAAAGAATAAAGAAACAAAACAATTGCAATATAGCAATTAACAGTTGTCTTCCAAGTTCAATGCCCGTTTCTTTATAATATTATATAATACTAATATCTCACTCTGATGTAGTTAGTCTTAACTACCAGTGCTCCATTTTAACTCCTAGGTCTCAACAACAGCACGCGCGCACAACTCCCAAGCCAAACCCACCGCCATGTCAACCACCACCACCGAACC
>Ga0325410_1006306_pt1 | contig 13026 bp, 7 predicted proteins | sample PopdelMetagenome_16_FD_206182 | JGI IMG/M metagenome (GOLD analysis project Ga0325410, IMG submission 206182) | Populus deltoides microbial communities from Bellville, Georgia, United States - Xylem-PdIQD-R3 | ecosystem: Host-associated > Plants > Phyllosphere > Stem > Wood/Secondary xylem... | reverse complement strand
AAAAAAAAAACGGAAAAGTGGACCGCACCAACCCAGTTGGGGAGACCCGAACATAACCCGGTCCCAAAGAGCTAACCGATCCCTACGCAAGTGGGACCAATATTAGAAAGATCAACGGCATAGATTGCACATGAAAACATTCAAATGTACAAGAAGAAACACGTAAGCGAAGCTATTCTTTGACAAAAATCGCTAACATCGCCGTCAATTGCACCAGAAGAAGACTCTCCTTCACTTCGTTTCAATTCACGTAGAGAAAAAAGAAGAGAGAGATGGGAGGAGCACAAGCTTTGAAGAGAATCCCTCGCATCAAATTCCCTCAAAGACACTCCAACAAATCCTCTGGTTCATGTCTTTTATTAATCTTTGATTTCACCTTATTGCTTCTTTTTTTATTGATTGATGTGATCTGTTGTTAAAAATTGTTTTGGAAGTACATGCCATTACACAATCCATTGAACTGTAGGTCCCATAAATCGAATGATTGTGATTGTTTTCGCTATAATTAGTATTAGTCGAGATCCATTGCTGCATGTTTATTTGCGATCATGAAGTATAAAATATGCAATTTTCGTTAACTTATAATATATGCTTTAGGAAATATGAACTGAACTGTCTCCGAAGGCTGCTACATACTGAGTGTTGAGGAAATTGATTGTTAGGTAATGGGTCGCAGCCGGAAGAAGCATTGAGATCTGGGAGTGCTTATCAAGCTTTTTTTTCTAGCTTGAAGGCTTCAACTGCTGTTGGAGGAAAAGCTTCTCTTCAGCCCAAGCGAACTCCGGTTTCGAATGAGGAGATTGAGGCGATCTTGGTATGTTAAAATATTTTTTTACGTGTTGTTTACGTAATAAGCTCACCTGTATTCTCAATATGGTCATCTGATTACTAATGAAACACTGAATTATGCTACTGCTGGGTGCTAATTATTTAGCCTTGGTGGTAAATAGGTTGCTAGTTTGGTGCAAGTGCTAGAAGAGGCATTGAAATTGAAATTTGTTGTTATGCGTCAAGTAGTAAACAAATTGTCATAGATTTTGCTTCTGATATCTCGAGCATTTTGATTTTGATTTTTTTTTTAATCTTCTAAGCTTGGTTATGAAGCCTAATAAATATTGCAAGGGTAACGTTAGAGTTTGTTTGTATTCTGATTTCATGTTTTCTCCTTACATTTGACGCAATAAAACAGATTGTTTTGTGTGTCTCTTCTGGGTTGTTAAACAACTGAATTGTTAGGCAATCCAACAGCTAGTAAGTCATGCATAGCATGCATTGAACAAGACACGCACAATTCACTTCACAAGCATGATATATTTTTCTTGCTTCTCATTCTTTCAGTTGCTGGCTACTAATTTACCTCTTTATGCAATCCTTTGGCAGTTGGGTGGATGTATCTGAGCTTCTCTCGGAGCTCTGAAAAGGGAGCTGCAGCATTCGTTTTTACTCTTCTTTTAGTTTTCAAATACAAGAGTTCATTTCAACCAATACCCATTGCTTTGTATGGAGTTCACTGAAACACAATCACTAATTGAATTTTCAATGTAATTGAGGTTTTCTTGGCTCACACATGGTTTGTTGATTATTGATACTTTGATGGTGTGAGATTTTTACAAATAATTGAGGGTTTCTTGGCTCACACATGGTTTGTTGATTATTGATACTTTGATGGTGTGAGATTGTTACAAAATGGAGTTTATTGCTCTGTCTAAACTGGAATTGATACATATTCAAAGGATTTGAGCAAACACTATTTGCAACAGGAAAATGTAACTAGGAAGATGATTGTGATTCAGCTTCATGGAATGCTTCAATTATTGCGGACCTGGGATTTTTTCCTGGAGGGCCCTTCTCCCTACGTTCCAGCTCTTCCAGGCGGAAAGTAACTAGCTTATCCCTGTTTCCTCCTTCAAAGATAACTCCAGGCTTTCCGTCAGTGATTCGTTGAACAATGCCAGTGTACATGTAAAATGGGTTATTCGGGTTCTTCACAATGGCAATCATACCAGGCAACAGCAGTGGCAGTTCTGGTGGTTTTGGCCTGCTTGTGATTGTAAGCTTCGGAACTGATTGTTTCTTTGGAGATGGGTTTTCCTCAATGAATCTTTTCAATCCCTTCTCTCCACCTGGAAAACCCCCTGTTAATCCCATCAGCTTTTTTCAAAAGCATCATCCGGCACACTTGATTTTTCCAAGCTACCTGAATTTTCTTCTCTACCAGCAGTTCATGATGCTTGTTCTTCAATGTTTCTCTTTAGTTCTTGTTGCACACCTTTTTCTCCATTACAGAGTCCTCTGCCTCCCAGGATCTCGAAAAGGTCAAGTTTGGCACATGTTTTAAGTTTCAGCCTATGATCTTTAGGGATCAAAGAGTATGGTTTATGAGGATGATTGAAGCAGTTGTTTTGACCAAGAAAGTTGGACCTAAGTAGAGTACTTTGAAGGGTGATAGAAGAAGCCATAGTTTGGTGTTCCATAAGCCACCAGCCCTGCAGAAAGAAAGGAGAGAGCCTTCACTTCTAATCTTGGCCACAGATGCTATTTTGATGGATAGTCCTATCACTTAATGTTTGCCACTAATATATTTCTGTCACTATTGTGTTATCTGACTGACCCATCATGCATTGACATTATGGACCCAATTGATAATAGCTATATCACTCATGCTCTACGGGTCGAATGAGAGAAAAAAATTAATATTTAGTCAACATAACTGCGTTTTAAAAAAAATCAATAATTAATGAGAAAAATTGATGCTGAGTTAGTTCTGCCCGAGTTAATATACTGCGGTTGAAATCCCAATTGTTTAGCACAACTCGGAACATCCTGGTTGGTCCTATCAAAGTTACGATGCACCACTGTACTCAACATCATGCCACTTATAATTGGTGGGAGGAAAATAGTAATTGAGCGTTGAATAGACAAAGCTCCATGATGTCTCTTATCACGTTTATGCTCTAATTCTTCCCTTCTTCCAGCAGATAGAATTGCTCCCGTAGCAGCGGCATTGAAGGAAGAGAAGACGGAGTATAAAAGCAACTTCTGAAGAAAGGATGTTCTAAGGCCTCCTCAGCAGAGGACCTATTGAAGGATTCCAAGAACAAAGCTTCCTGATCAGGTTGATTGCATCCTCACTAGCAGATGGTATAAACGCAGAAAGCTGGACACCATCAAACTTTGAAAATTGGTAGCTATTAGTCCTTGCAAGATGAATTCCATCAGCCCAGGAACCCGTTGTCGGACTGCCTAGTACACTACATATTTTATACACCTGGTTTGCTTCAGTAGTACCAGGAAAAAGCGGACGGAGAGCGAATAACATGGCCATGATAGCACCCATAGCCCACATGAACCTTAGAACTATAAAAATCTGATTGTAGTATCACCTCAGGCGCCCGATACCAGCGTGTGGAGACATATAGTATATATGGTGGCAACGAATTGATTTCTCTTGCAAGACCCAAATCAGCAATCTTACGATGTCATTAGTAACTAACAAATTCTCTGGCTTCATGTCGCGATGAAAATATACTTTTTGATGCATATAAGCAAGACCCTGAAACACCTGACAGCTCAAGTTCCAAACTTCAGCTTCTGAGAACATGGTTTTCCTGTGTCCAGGGACTTGATAAAGGTTCTGCAAAATGCTGTTTTCGCGAATAAGTTCTGTAAGCATCACGATGTTTGAATGATTTAACTTCTTCTGTAAGGATTTCACTTCTCTTAAATTCAGACATTCTTCCCAGAGTCATTCTTTTTCTTCATCAGCTTTGGCAACAGCTTCACCAGACTCTATTAATTCCCTGTTTAACACTGCCAAAGTCCTCCTCCCAAGTTCTTTAATCAACTTACACCTCTCCAAGTGGATATAAAATCAAAAGACCTAAAAGAACTCCAAAAAAAAATAAAATCCTAGTTGGATACTTCTTGAATTGAGTAAACAACATGATAACAATATTTTAGGTTTTAGATCTAAGCTAGTGCACAAGACTCTGAAAGCAAACTGAACAGTTTCTAATCAATTAGTACCTGTTCGTTCTCTCGATCACTTCCTCTGCTGTCAAAAAAAACAAAGACTATTAAACTAAATAGGAAACCTTGATATTTATATTATTGTAGCTGTTTGAATCATGTATTATCCATGGGGCTATCTGATTTGAAATTCTTGTATAACAAGGACAGAAAATAGGAGGGCGTTTTTTTTAAAAAAAAAGGGAGGACACAGGAACCTGCCAAATTCCTATGCCATAGGAACCATGGCCAATAATGCCAGTGGCCATAGCAAGAAGAGCCTACGAAACGAAAGGCCCAAAAGGATAATTATGAAATTTTACCCTTTACTACTAAATAACCAATAAAAAGCCCACTTTTGTTCATATTCTTATTTTATTTTTCTATCATTTTTTTCTCTCTCGCATGTTATAATATCTCATAAAAAATTTTAAATTTTTTTTCTCTTTCGCATGTTATAAAAAATTATTTAATGATTTTTGCCTAACATTATACTTTTTTGAAAAGTAGAACGATAATATTGATGAGTTTTGAAATATATGGACAGAAGTAGAGGATTGATGAATATATAAGAGCAAAAATGAAGTTCAAACAACCAAAAAAACTACTATACCTAACAGTCACGATGTTGTATATATACTTCGATGGTGGGTCAAACCACTTTCCGTGTGCTCAACAAGAAGAAGCAAAACACAACATAACGATATCCATTAATCTTTCTTTCTCTGTAATAAAGAAAACCAAAAAAAGTCTCTTTCTACGATAGACAAAAGGCATACATACGGTAAGTAAAGCAGTCCACTTTGTCTTTAATCATCTATTCTTAAATTATTATCTTATCTGTTTGATGATCAAGGAAATTCTTTTTTCTTTTTATGTGAGCTGCAGCAAGGCTATGTAATTAAGTTCGTTTTTTGTTTCAAAAGATTTTTGTTGTTATGAGATTTGATTAGATTCTTTGAGTATGACTTGATGGGTCGGTTGCCTTTTCTTTATGATCCTCTGGTGTCGTGTAGTTGTTGATTTTAGTGTAGAAATTGGTGTGATTTTGGTGGAGCTTTGTGCTATCTGGGAAATCTCAAGCACTTCTTTTATTGGTGATTTGAGGTTGATGAGGCTTCTTTCTAAGGGCTTAATGGAGAAGAACTTATGGGATTGGCGATTTACGTGTTTGTTTATTTTGGTAGCTTTTATTTTAGATTTCCATCGGAATGCATCCATTGCAAGAATGCTCCGATTAATTTTTATGATTTGCTGGAAATTTAGTTTGATCGAGTCCTCTTGAGTTTTTTGGTGGTTTTTTTTTTCCCGTGTGATTATATATATGTACTTCCCCTAGGCAATATATTCCAAGCCTTTAAAGCATATTCAAGTATGCATTGATTGGAGGGATTGATTTTTATGTGCTGAACTTTATAAAGTTAATCGTTTGTTCAAGTTGAATTATCTAGTGCATATCTCTCATTCTGATCTGTTTTTCTTTTCTTGCCACAGGTTTTGTATCAACTTGATCAAGTAAACACGTAGCTTCATGGATGATAGTCCTGGGAGATTAAATATTATCCCCGATCACTTTCAAGTCTCAACCTCTGGTGATGACACTCCTCAAACCATAACTTCATCTACTCAACAGCCAAAAATTGATAATTCATCCAGATACTTATTTTTTCCTTGAAGAAAAGGAAACGAAGGAGAGAGTGATCCGCAGGCTTTGTATCGATTTTGTTTCCTCCTCTGATTTAGAATAGGTCAAGTAGCCATTTCTGGTTTGGGAGAAAACTACTAAGTGCTGCATTCATGCTGAATTTGTTTAGTCTGCGAAGGCTGTCATGGGGTGCTAGCACCAATGGTCAGGAAAAGGTTTGTCAAACAACCCTTTAAGACATGCTTATGGATTATTTTAAAGTTTTGGTGTATAATCAGGAAATTGTATTTTGATTTGCAGGTTGAGTTAAGTGTGGTAGAGTTAGAATCACTTCGATCAGAAATTGCTTACTTAGAAGAGAGGGAAGCTCACTTGAAAGCTCAGTAAGGACTGCTCTATCCTAGGCTGGAAAACTGTAGTGGTCGATTTAGCACAGCAGATAATAAATCTATTGATTAGATAATTGGCAATAATCAGCAGAAGTGAACACAAACAAATGATGCAGTTAGGGAAAACTATGATTAAAATTTAATTTTTGTCCTGAATATTGTCAAGAAATTGTTCTCAATCTTCCATTTTGTATGAAAGTTTTAGTTTCAAGAATTAGTAATAAAATGAACTTAGACATTCCTTTCAAAATTGGTTGCGTATTTATAATGTTTATTTACAATAATTCATATTCAACTCTTGAATATCTCAACGTGACAAAACATGAAATTCAGCATACTTGGTTTCTGATAAGTTGGAATAATGCTCTTGGTTAATGCAAATCAACAGCAAATTCTTTTCTGTACAGGTTGCAACATGTTGATGAAATTCTGCGCTCTGCTCGGTTCTCTGGTTATTTGTACATCCGAACTGTAATGAATTTCTCCTACTTGCTTACGCCACTCTCTTTTCAGATTTTACTGCAATTTTTTATGGACCTAGCAGTTAACAGTTCTTTTTTCCACCTCTTTTCTCCCTCCTTTACAGAGATGGACAGCTCTACCTGGGGAGCCTCCACCACTTGATGATACTGATGTAGATGATTGGCTTCCTCGCTTTGTTGTCCTTAATGGACCGTGCATCTTTTTCTATTTGTTGTCCACAGGTAACTGGTTTCCTTTTTCCCTCCCTAATGTCACCCATGCTTTTAGCCACGTGTGGGTTTTTAGAGCACCTGTGATGATTTATGTCTCAAAATCAGCGAGTATGATCAGGAGGGACAACCATCACAATAGTACTCATCCTCCATATCCACCTTTCTCTTCCCTTCCCTATAGCTTATAGTATGTTGTACTTTTTCCATCTTTTTGTGTTTTCTTTTTCTGCCAATAAATGGTGATGCACTAGCATGGGAGACGTCCTATATCCAGGAAAAATATGTTCAACAGAAAATTTGAAGTTCTCAGCTTTTACCTGCTCCACTTGTGTTGGTGATGCTACTGCTACTTTTTTTTTTCTTTGGGTTTCAAATATTACTTAAGTTGCAATCTGATTTTGTTATTTGAATCTGCATTCAAATTTCTTGCTGATTGAAAAGAAATTTATGCAGATTTGAGTCCTCAAGATTCCACTCTATTATCAGATATTGTTGAAGTAGGTTCTCTCCCAAGCCTTACACGAGAATCTGATCAGACATGGCATTCCTTTTATATCTTAACTTGTCAAGGGCTGCGATATGAATGCTCAAGCATTTCTGAAGTACAGGTAATTCCATTATTGTTCATACGCTTCACAGTATTCAATGCAGTTGATAGGTGCCAATGTATTCTATTTTCTAATCAAACTAAACGAAAACTTCTGTAAACATATGCAAATGGGGGCATACATATGCACACGCATCCACACCCACATAAATATGTTATCGTTGCTTGATCTACTGCATCCTTTCCAAGGATACGGTGACTTTCCTTTTGTACAATTTCTTGGTATGGCCCTATGTTTTTTCCCTTGATTGATAGGGGGTGATTAAGGTGAACTTGAATCTTTGTCTGCATAAGAACCTTCTATCAATACAAGCACGTTAGTGTTTCATTTGATGCCATGTAATTTCTAATTTGTTTGATAATTGAGTGATAAACAATTTTAGGGAGGCATGATAAAATAAGAATGGCCTACAACTGAGCTTCCTGCTTGTGTTTGTTGCATCCTGTTGTGTGCCTTCATGTGCTCATAGTTATCATTGAAAATATTGCTCACTTGAAAGTGCTTTGAAATTTCCCTTGCAAACAATTTATTCAGAGATGACACCAAATAGATTCAGATGATAAACACAGCACCGGTTAATGTTTTTGAAAACCATCTATTAGAAAACCATTCTTTTCCATTTTGACGCCAGAGTTTTCCATATTAAGAGAGCTCTCTTGTTATTTCCACAAGTATCAATATATTTTAAGTTGATGTTTCATGTCCTCCCCTCCTTCCTCAGGTGGATTCATGGCTGAAGGTGTTGCAGACTGACATCAAGTCGGGTTCTGAGACAAAAGTTCCGAATGGCTCCAGGGATGTGTAAAATATGCTTGTTTTTAACAGTAAGCTCTGTACATTGGAAAAATATACTGTTACGCTTTAGATTCATGAACTTTAGACTGGATTATGAAATCACTAACTCATTCGTTGTGTTTGTGTACAGAACAATTGACAATTGAATCGAATACTAGCTAATGTTTGTACCAACTGTTCCTGTCAGAGTTATATTTAACCTCTACTAACATGAAGTTGCTATTCTTGCATTTTGAGAATGGTAAATGGTCCTTGTTTCATAAATGTCAACATTTTGAAGCGCAAAGATTCCAAGCTTGGAAAACTCTCGAATTCTCTGGCACCGACCAAACACGAATATCCAGCTACAGAGACGATGTAAAGCTTGCATGTAAAATTTTGTTTTTTAAAGGTTTTTTTATATTAAAAATATATTAAAATAATTTTTTAATATATATTATCACACCAAACGATAAAAATTACTAAAAAATATTAATTTAAACTTGAAAAAATAAAAATTTTGAAAAGTACAATTGAACTGCAGTCTCAAAGTGCTGTAATATGCCAACGGACAACCCGAGGAATTTTATTTTTTTTTTAAATTTGAAACAATTTAAGGTTTCAACCCTGAGCTAGACACTAGTAGTGAATGCCTGCTGATCACTTGCGCTCTGTCTTTAAAAGGTACTGTGCTCCTTGTTTAAGGAATCAATCTGTCATTAAGATGAAATTTGAGAGAGATCTTCACTCTTTGATGAGAAAAAAAAGGTTTCCTAGTGAATTAGTAGAATGAAGTTTTTCTTTCTATTCCAAAGTATCATAAATGAAAACTTTGAACTCAGTTCTTTTAGGCGTTGGAGCCCCAGCCACGACCACAAGGCAAAACTACTTGAACTTACAAGCGAATCACAAAAAAAAAAAAAAAAATCATCAGTAAAAGGAAAACATAATTTCTGAAACCCGTAAGAACATTTTGAATTGAATTCAAAACTTGGTTAGTAAAGTGTTTCTTTAACCCTTTTCTTTGTTTTGAAAGTTTATTATGAACAATTACAAAGAACCCCAAATTTCTTATTCTAGGGTTCACACTCAAATTGAGGAAAATGGATGCATTTTAAGGATTTATGTAGGAGATATGGTCTAAGTGATTACTAGTGTAAATACATGACAAAAAAATTAAAACAAACCAGGGAGAAAACTAGTCTCCTTGGTTTCGGCCAATAACGCGCAAAAAGGAGGGGGTGATAATTTTAGGTTAAAGTTTTTGAAATGTGTGTTTACCTACTAAATAAATGTAAATAATGTGCTTAAAAAAGATTTTAGGATTTATTTATGTGAATTATTTACCTTGTGTGCTTAGAGAAAAGAAAATGAAAATGAAATTGTATAGTTGAGTTGAGATGTTGAAAGTGGATGCACTAAAGAGGAAACTTGTACTTTGAAAACATAGAAGGAATTTTGAAATAAATTGGATGTGGTGTATGGTGCCATGTATTCATGCTGAGAAATTAGGAGTTGGCAGTGCCAATGAGGAATTTTGAAATAACCATGCTTGGTTATGGTTATATGATTTGTTGAAACTAAGAAAATATATTTTAAAAGTTAAAAATATTAGTTCTAGATTTGATAATGGCTAGTTCTATATCTATGTACTTTTTAGGTTCTAAAGTATGTTTTTCATGTTTCTAGAAACAATATTGTCTTAGCCTTATAATTTGGATCAATTTTAATTTAATTCTTTGCATAGAATTCTTCGTGTGACTTTATTAGTCAATAATCTAGGATTTATTTGCATCAATAACTTGTTTTTGGTAGGTTTTCATCCTAGAATTTTGGTTTCGAACTGAAACCTATTATAATAAAATCTTGATTTATGAGTGATAATCAAAGCGTATGAAATGAATGCTAGATTATTGATCCTCGTATTATTTCTTCCATGTTTATATCCTTGGTTCGTTCATATCTAGTCTAATTTAAAATCTATGTAGTTGGGTTCATGTTGAATGTTTTTTGGTGTTCTTCATGTTTTTTGTTTTTCTAGGTTTTGATTAAAAAAATTAAGTTTTTATATATTTCTAAGTTTGATCTTATTTAGAATTTTGGTTTAGATTTTAGTTTGTTTTTTTGAACCGTAGACATATCATCAATTAGAAATTTATCAATATTTTTAAACCACATCTAAACCATACAATGTAATTTAAATAAAATCCTCTAAAAATGTTAATATCTTTCCTGGTCCACTACCATTTATTTACCCTCAAATTTTAAATAAAATTAGTCTATCTAAATCTCCTAATAACCCTAAATCAAGTGATTTCTTGACGTCGCACGCGCTTGCAACAAATCTAATAATTTTATGAAAGCACCACTGCCATCACTAACGGCGTCGTTGCTTACAAGGTGGCCCTCTATACAGGAATACTGGAGTCGTCGTCGTTGTTTAACCAGAAAGTTCGAAAACAGAAGATGAACTGTAGAGCATATACAAAATCCTCATTGCTCGTAGCACCTGTCAAAACTTAAAAGAGTTAAATTAAATTAAATCAAAATAAAAATGTTATTGTCTATATCTAGTGCAGGGAATTTCCAAATTCCCTTGCCGGTAGCCAGACATCTCTAACAAGCTGGCGAAGAGGATCAACTATATCATGTGCAGGAAATTATAGAGGAAAAAGAAATAAAGTTTTGGCATTCTAAGCTAGAAAAACATAAAACGATGAGGACAGTATTTAGGGACTAGATCAGTTTCATGTAACTATTACGTTTTGTGTGGTTCGTTTAAAAGCATCAAACTGCTTTTTAAGGTACAAACTTATTAGTGGCCAAGAACATAAAGCAAAATATTGTTCTCTCTTTTTTCTTTTTTCTTTTTTCTTTTTTCTTTTTTCTTTTTTCTTTTTTCTTTTTTTAAAAAAGGTTTCTGGTTAAAGGGCGGGAATAGGTACCATTTGTCTCCATCGACAAGCTTGCACGCCAAGCAGTGGCCAAAAAGTTCATTCCTTGTTAACTCAAGCCTAGAGGTCAACAAAAAAACAAAAAGAGCTTCCTCTCTTTTTCTACAAATATCTTCGCAATGTCAAAAAAATAAAAATCCCAGATCATATATGTTTGTTTTTTTAAATACCTTTTTTAGTTGTATGTATTGAGAAAAAAACTAAACTTGCTTAGTATGTCATTGTGTTGTGCTGTGTTCAGACAATATTTTCTCTTTCATTTTAGTTCTTTTTTTTTTTGTTACTTGGTTATTATTTTTTTAGTTTAATGCTTTTTTATTACATTAGTTTAGGATTAAACTTGGTTATTTGTTTCATTTAGCTTGGTATTGGCTACTCGCGGTTTCAAGAAAGAAAATCGGCTCTTAATTGATGCTCCATTTTAAAAAAATAAAATTGAATTGAATTAAAATAATTAAAGCAATGGGGATTGAATTTGAATATTGAACAAGTATTGAGCTCTTTTTTCTTGCAAACATCAAGTACTGAATTGTATGGGTAAAGGGGGATTCAACCTTTTTTTTTGTTTCTTTATTTTTTATGTTTTAATTTCATCTTTTCACATTGAGTTTTTTTCTTTTATTATTATACTAGATAGTTTTTTTTTTCTTCGTTGGCTATATATGGGGAACCCATGATATGATGAAATTTTTTTGCATGTGTTTGATAATTAATTTTGTAAAATAAAATAAATATTATTGATATAAAAATAATTCCAGAGACTAGAAAGGACGGGCAAGACAATTGTATTGGTGCGTCCATTGAAGTCATCACAGTTTAGTGGCACATGCGACTTCATCTGATAGTGTAACACTGCTACCCACAATTGAATTCAAAGTGGTGCACACGAGTTCTCTTTTGATAGTCTGGTGTGTGTCGATGACAAATCAACAACAAGGCTCTAACAACATTTAGTTTTATTTAATTTTTATATTAGACTTGATCATCATTCTCTTGGTTACTTTTTTTGTTTTGTTCTGGATCCTTTTCTTAATTGATTTTTTTTTTAATTTTAGCCCTCAACATTTGATTTTCATTTTGTATGTCAAATTTAGTTCTCATTCTTTAAATTATTATTTGTTTTATTTTTGGATTGATTTTTTTTTCAGTTTCTTCCCTCGTCATTTTATTAATTGGAAATTTTTTATCGTGATTTGTTTTTTGGATTTGTCTTCTATGAGGTAATCCCGACCTCATGATTCAATTAAAGACATGGAAGAGTAGCCCGAGTTGACTTTTATCTTTTTTAGTTTCTTTTTTAAAATTATTTTTTTTTCAATTTCATTCTTCAACATTTTATTGATTAGGGATGAACTTTGTTGATTTCTCACTTTTTTTATATAAAGTTATCTCGATTTTATGTCGTGGGTTGCGCATCTAGCAGGTTAAGTCAAGTTGACTCAAGTTTTTTTTAATTTTTTTTTCAGTTTTGTCTTTTAACATTTGGTTGGTTTTAGAATCAAAATCTATATATTTATTTTATTTGTTTTATATGGAGTTATTACAGTTTCATGACCAAGTTGTGGATCTACTTGGTTGAATCGGGTGGGTCGTTTTTTTGTCTTTTTGTAAATTTTTTATTTCAACTTCATCATTTGATTTACTGGGAATTAAGCTTTAGATTTTGTTTTTCATTTTTCTTTCCATGAAGTTATCTCCTTCTCATTTAATTTTTACTTCGTTATTGAATAAGACAATGAAGACCTTCTAAGAACATTGAGAATATATATTTTCATTATATTGTCAAGTGTTTATTTTTATTTTTTTTTGTAGTTAATCATTGTTAATTTTTTTCTTGCAAACATTATAGCAATAGCTAAAAGGAATCAGTGTTTTACTGTGGACTGCACAATGCAATCCACAGTAAAACGTGAGAAGTTTGTTTTTTTTTTTTTTTTTCTTTTTAGATTTTTT
>Ga0325410_1006304_pt1 | contig 13027 bp, 4 predicted proteins | sample PopdelMetagenome_16_FD_206182 | JGI IMG/M metagenome (GOLD analysis project Ga0325410, IMG submission 206182) | Populus deltoides microbial communities from Bellville, Georgia, United States - Xylem-PdIQD-R3 | ecosystem: Host-associated > Plants > Phyllosphere > Stem > Wood/Secondary xylem... | reverse complement strand
ACATTTTAATTACTACCTTATCTTTTATATTAGAATTAATGAAGGCTTGCTTTGGAAGCACTTTTATATTTTCATTATTCATAACAGTGAAATCACAAGATAAAACTTTGCATGTGCACCTTCATTCAATGACCAAAACATTCATTCCAGTATCATTGGATACCTCATGATATCCTCTTTTATCTTAAACAACGAATGATTTTATTTTTGATAGATTGTTGTTAGAGATTTTTTTTTTCTTTTCTCTCTTTTTTCTCGAGATTCGCTCCTGACATTTAAAATTTCAAGGCAACCCTCTTGGTTGAGTATATTTGTGTATCAATCCTTATTTTTGGATTTAGTTAATTTTTATCCTTGGATCTTTTATAAGTTTTTTTTTATTTTTTTATTGCATCCTTCAATCTAGAATTTTCATTTAAAATTTTTTCAAATGTGGTCCTAGTTTTTTTCTTCATTTTTTCCTTGCTTTTTTTTTTTTGTAAACTTTCAATTGTTTTTAATTTTATCCTTCAGTCAATTTTTTTGATTTGTTAGCTTTTTAGGTTTGATCCTTATTTTTTTTATGGTTTGTTTTATGAAATTTATTTTTCTTTTCAATTTAGCCCTTCAATTCAAAATTATCTACCCTCTCAATTTATTTCTTTCAAATTTTATCCCCATTCTCTTAATTTCTATTTTTTCTTTTGAATTTTTTTGTGATTGTTTTTTTTTTCAATTTCATCATTTTAACAATTTATTTTTTAAAATTTAGGAATTGTAGTTTTTTTTTCGGATTTGATGCCTCCAATCAAATGACTTAGGTCACGAGTTTTATAAGCTAACATGGGTCCCCATCTTTTTTAGACTTTTTTTTCTTTTTCGGTCTCGTTACTTGATTTTGGTTTTTTTAAAAATAGGATTCATGATTTTTTTTATTTTTTATTTATAGAATTATCTTGATTTCATGACCTGACATGTGGGTTTGACGGATTAACTTAAGTGGTTCACACCCTTTTTTTCCTTTTAATAACTAATTTGTTCTTTTGGATCATTTTGTGTTATTGATTGTTTTTTATTTTTTCTTTCAATATTTAATTTATTAAGAATTGATCTTCGTGAGTTTTTCATATTTGATGCTTTCATCAAATGGCTAAGGGCTCAAGTTTTATAAGCTAACAATGGTAGGCATTGTGTTTTCTTTTTACTGATTTTTTTTCCCATATCATAATTTGACATTTAAAAAAAACAAAATAGGGTTTGTGATTTTAATCATTTTTCTTTCGCTGTAGGGTTATTTCAATTTCATGACCTTAATCATGGGTATGGCGAGTTCACCCGGGTGGGCTCAAGTCTTTTTTTTTTTTTACTTATAAATGCAATTTTTCTAATTTTTTTTCCATCTCATGATTCAACATTCAACATTGTTTTTTTTTTTTAAAAAAAAAAGAATAGGTTTTATTATTTTCTTTATTTTACTTTTTATCAGGTTATCTCGATCTCATCACCTGACCCATAAGTTAGGCAGGTTGCCCGAGCAGCCTGAGATCTTTTTTAAAAAAACTTATGATTGATTTTTTTTGTATATTTTTTTTACATCAACACATCAAAATAATTAAAAAAAATTAAAGAAATTATGAAACACAAGTTGCATTGCAACTCCTTAGCTAAAATGAGTATAGAATTAAACAAATTTGAAACCTCCAAATTAAGCAAAGTTTCGAAACCTGGCCCGGCAAGTCGACCTGGGGCTGGAACCAGACCGGGTTTAAGAAAAAATAGAAAAAGGTAAAACTCGGGGTGACCTGGTTACCTAGTTGACCTGCCCAAACCCGATCAAAAACCCGGTGCAACCCATTAACTGTTTTTTTCTTCTAAAACAACATCGTTTTGATTTAATAAAAAAAATAAATTAACCTGGTCTAAACTCGATGAACCTATCCAAACTCAAAATCCAAATCTTGAAATAGATGGGGCACCATCAAAGCCACAACATTGTTGGAGTATGATTCTATAATCCAGCTAACCTGCAGTGAGAATAAAGATGCAGCACTAATTTCCATAGCCTTTTTAATTGCAGTATAGCTCAGCTTCATTGGATTCCATAATAATTGTTATTACCTCATTTCTGACCCTATTTTTCAAATTTTTTCAAAAGAAAAACCATTCGTAATTTCAACTTTTCATTGTGGATTGCATGAACACCATTCGTAATTGCTTGGAAATTTATCGCAATAATTGGTTTATAGTCTCTTTGAAAAGATTGACAATTGACATCCAAATCGATAATGGTCATTGAGTTTACTGGCAAAGAACTTTCCTCGGCCGGTGCAACTACAAGGGTTCAAAAACACCAACGTAGGAGGCAAGAAATTATTGTTGGTACCTAGGAATTCAGAACAATCTTGTCGTACCTTGGTTGGGGATCGTCTCCTGCCTCGGCAAGTTGTGTTCTTATTGTTCACATCAACTTAGCATATTTAGAATAATTTAATAAATTTAACCCAATACGGGTCCTAAAGTCTCAATCTAGCAAATCAATATATATACACACACACACGCCTTCTTAATGATCAATCAACCTGTTAAAGCTAACCAAATTAGTGTGTGTTTGATGATAATGAATATGTTCAAGCTATTTTACACATTAATTCAAATTAAAACTTTTTTTTTTTAAGATTTTAAAGACTTATTCTTCAATCACCTAACTTATTCAGAGTAATTTAATAAATTCATCTCAATAATTTAATAAATTTATCTTGATATAAGTCCCAAAGTCTCAATCGAGCAAATTATAAAAAAATATATCTTCTTAATGATCAAATCAACTCGTTAAATCTAATTAAATTAGTGTATGTTTGGTATTATAGTAGTTTTTTGTAGTTGTGATTAAAATTTTTTTTAAAAAAACACTTTTAATTGCAATTTTAAAAACTATTTTAAAAGGATGTTGTTTAAAATTATTTAAGTGAATGACTTCAGAAATAAGCAGGTTGATTTCTCAAAACAATATACATTATCTGCATAAAATTTAATGCAACAGATCAATAAAATATTGCACGCAGTCTGAGAGATACAATAAACTTGGTTACCTTGCCAAGTCATCACAAGTTTGCACTACTTGGAAGACTTGAAACTCCAGAAAAGCATCCCTCTTGCCCAAATAGAATAACAAAATAAATTGTATGATATGGTTTAAGCTTATTTGAAGAAAAAAAAATACAAAGAAGCCAAAATAAGTATTTTTTGGAGATGGATCGATAATTTTCAGCTAATTGAAGATAGTTTTTATAATATATTATATTCAATAATGTTTCTTTTATGATAATCAAGAAAATATGTATTATTCATATAATGTTTTGTATCTCAATGCAATTAAAGGACTATTAGAAGTCAAATTAAAATATTGTAAATGCATGTAATTAAAGGATAATTAGAAAGGTTAATTAAAATAGTGTAAATGCATGCAATTAAAAAACAATTAAAATTCATATAAAATGTTGTAAATGCATGCAATTAATATTAAAAAACAATTATTTTATTAATAACACCATAAAATTTTGAATTTTTGTAAAAATATTCTAGCAGTGAGGTCCCTAGGAAAGCGATGCATGCACTTATCAAAATAAATACACGGATGCTTTGCGAACACGCCGATGATTATTCTTCCTGCCGACGACAACCAGTACTCTTTTGTGCCCGAAATTATACATTGTTAACGGTCTTCTGTTTCTCATTTCGGTGACCAAGCCTCAACTAGTAATTATTAAGGGTGTATTTGGGACCGGGTTTTCGGAAATTTTAAATTTTTTTTAAATAATTTTTTTATGTTTTTGGATCATTTTGATATGTTGATATTAAAAATAATTTTTTTAAAAAAAATTTATTTTAATGTATTTCTAAATAAAAAAACATTTTGAACCATCACCACTATCACAATCCTAAATAAGCCTTAAGCATTCAGAAGCTACAAACTATATAATTGAATGGCCTTGTATATAATACAAAACAAGGAATTTTCATCATAATAGTTACACAACTCGGAAATTGATCTGAAAAATATCATAAATAATTCAATCAGCATATAAGTCATCAGATTAACTCGAAACAATCGTTATTATTAAAACAATGTTTTTTATCTTGTTGTTAACCCGACTCGAAACCTGACTTGGTTGAGTTTCTAATTAAATCAGATAAGATATTGATTGACAAAATCCAGTTGACCCCTTGAATTTAATCGAGTCAAACACATTATTAAAAATCTAATCAGATCAACTGAATTTTACTAAGTCAATATCCTACCTTGTACAACTAAAAACTTTAGTACGGATCAAGCTTAGATCTCGAGTTTGACATGTAAACCTAACCCACCAGAGCCAAGTTGTAGAGTCCCATGCACAATAAAACCGAACAAAGGCTTCACTATCAGGGGGGTCATTTTCTTGACTTTGCCATTTTTTTTTGTGACCTGGCAAAAATTATTTGAGGCTCTTCTATTTCTCATTGAGTTAGTATTTAAAATTATGATAAAAACTAATTTTTAAATTATTTTTTTAAAAAAATATATAAAAATAATATTTTTTTAAAATTTAATACTTTAAATTAAATTTCAAAGATGCTTTTTGACAAAAATAAAAAAAACAAACAATCACACTCTAAGTACCAAAGAGAATGACATCCTTGTTCCTAATTTGCCAGAATTTCAAAATGCAGGACCCCAATTTTGTAACTAGCCAAGTGCGTGTGTGATCTCCTCCATGCCCATAGGCACCAGACAAAGCATGCAGTAGTATTTGCTTTAATTAGCTAACTCGAATAAAGAAGAACAGTTGAACGAGGAATTAATAGGCCGCAGTGTAAGGTGGATTTTGAATATGTTGTTCGCTTCTAGTTTTTGTGTTGTGTAGATGCTGGTGAGTCTGTTCTTCGCTGGCTAATTGGTTCCTTGGCCAGTTCATGTTATATTCCTTCTTGTTTTCCTATTTCATTAATATATAATATATACATCCTATTCATCAGAAAAAAAAAAAATTGGGTTTTAATATATTTTTCTGTTTTTTTATTTATTATTATTTTTTTCAGTTTCAATCGTCGGCATCGGTCACTTCTTTTTTCGAGTAAGTCAGATGGAGTACCTCAGCAGTGGTGGAGGCAGGCTGGGCCACTGGATTACGGACGGATGGATATTAGTGATGGAAATAATCTGTTCGTTAAATATGGACAGAATTAGCGATGAAACTCTGGCGTAATAAATTTCATTGCTAATTACAAAAATAAAGAGACTAATTTTAGTAAGTAATCTTGTCAGGAATGTTTTAAATAACTTGAAAAAAATGCTTTTTAATTATTTTTTTTAAAAATAATCTCTATCCGTAGTTATATGTCATAAATATTTTAAAATTTTGTAATTTATTTGCAAAATTTTACTTTTCTGTTAACAAAAATTCTCGTAAAAAAGAATTTAAACTACAGATTAAATATTTCATCATTAATTCCGTAACTAATTCAAATTTTGTCTAGGATTTAGTTTCCTCCCTTCTGAAGAAAATTTTCCTCCTGTGAAGGGTATCTCTTTATAACCTCAAAATCCCTTCTCTCTCAATTCGTTTCTCTTATTTCCTCTTATCCCTGGTTTTGTTCTATTTAGGCATGCCCAAGAGTCTGATAGAGATTATTTGTTCTATATTATTAAAAGTCTAGGAGATTAATTAGATTACTTCAAGTCAATAACTTGTTTAATATTTCAACTATGAACTCGATAAAAGTTAGGTTCCAGATCTTGACCTGTTAGATCAGGTTTGACGAATATGATTGCACTAATAGTTGTACCTTCGCACTCCCAAATAAACCGAACTTGGGCTTCACTATTATTTTCTTGCCTTCGCCATTTTTTCTGAGATCTGGCCAAAATTGCGTAGATTTAAGGCTCTTCTGTTTCTCATTTAGTAACCAAAGAGGATAACATATACGCACTTAATTTGTATAGTTCCAAAACGCAGGGACCCCAAGCTTATTGCTAGCCAAGTGTACGTGTGAGCACCAGACAAAGCAGACTGCTTAATTAAGCATCTCCATTAAGCAGTAGTGTTTAGCTAATTAACTAGAGTATAGAAAGGAAAGTTGAACTGGGAATTATAGGCCACATTCCTACTGTAGTCCCATTACATTAAGTTAATTACTCGTTCAGATTTTATTTAGAATTAGTTCTAACCTCAAAATTCCTTCCTTCTCACTTCCTTTCTCTTATTTCCTCTCACACTCTCTTTCATTCTATGTAATACCCATATCTTATTTTCTCTCCGTCATCTCTCTCCTTCTATTTTCTTATTCTTTTCATCTATCAAACAAACCCATTTTTACAGTTTTATTCTCTCTTCAAATTTTTTATTAATTTCTCTCTTTGTAATTATTTTACTTTGCTCTTATTTTTTCCCTTTTTATATTTTTTTTCCTTTTATTTTCCCTTTACAGTTTCTAAATAATTTTTTTTGTATTGATAAATATTAGGGTGAATTATTTGGATTATATGTAGTACGTAATTATTTTGTTTTCTTTTTTTTGTTATCCATTATTTTTTTTCTAATTTTATTGTTGTTCTTAAGGTGTGTAATGTTATGTGTGATGATGAAAAATACTAGTTTGTTTTACTAAGAAATGTGATGAATTTGTTATTGTGGTGGGGATTATTATAACGATGTATTTGTTTAGTTTTTCTAATTGTTTTAATTTCTTAAATGAAAAGCAATATATGATTTCATTTTATATTAATACCAAAAATTAGAATATTTGGATTTTTATTTCTTAAGATTTTATTTCAATTAGAAATGGAATTAAAAATCCAATAAAAATAATAATAAAATCTATTATTTGACTTCAATTATATTTATACATCTCATTCATATATAATAAACTCTCAACATACAACAGGTGGCCCTAGCTATGCCAAGGAATTTTTTGATCTGTGCCCAGAACTAGAAAATTAATTATTTTCAATGGTAGCAAATCTTTCTTTCATGACTTTTGTGATTATAATGCACAACTTCCTTGCAACGAAAAATATTCTTATTGAAACTGATGCACCATGTACAGTTGTCTTGCTACTAGCTACCAAGACGACCACTGCATGTTAGATAAGCACAAGAGTCAAGCATAATGATCTGCCATGACAATGCTCAATGTCTTTTATCACGAAGAAAAAAAAAAATTTGTATTATAAGTGGTTTCAGAGGCACAAGAGCTGCAAACAGTTGGATGTGGGGACTTTTTTCCAATACATGGAAGACAGGCAGAAAATTAATAACCCCTGAAATATTTGTGGACAGCAGATTTCCCAGTGTTCTTCTTTTTTGTTTTCTTGAAGACTTTTTTTCCCCTTCCTTTTCAGGTCATTCTTAACTTGTGATTGTAATCCAATTCAAGTTTTGTAGGCTTAAAACATCCAAGAATATATATATTATTAATTAATTAGAAAGCAAGCATAGTTAGAGTAGGTTGTAAGATTCCAACTCACCATAGGATTTATCAAAACTTTAATATCATATTAAAAATTAATTTAAAGAATTACTTAACCATACAAAAATAATTTTATATAGCTCACCCTGTCTATATAAGGAAAGCCCACAAATCCTGCATGGTTGTGCAAGCAAAACATACTCTACATCTCAAGCAAGATTCATTGAGCTCTCTCTCTCTGTCCTCCAACACAGCCCCACCTAGCTTTCCATGGAAATTATTGATAATCATTTTGAGTACCAAAATTACTGGGAGACTAACAGGTTTTGGAATGAAGACCTTGATTATAGGTACCCTTTCTCACATTGATTCCTGCTTTTGACGTTCAAACTCTTCACTTATTTTGTAGTTTCTGTTAAGTTTATCAGTTTTTCACTACAGAGTTTTCAACTTAAAAAACTAGTTTACTTTTGATACAGTTGGGAAATGAATCAGCAATTTAATGTCGGGTACTATGATTCAAGCTCACCGGATGGAAATACTCAGACAATAGCATCCAAAAATATTGTTTCAGAGAGGAGCAGGAGGCAGAAGCTTAGTGACAAGCTCTTGGCACTTAGAGAAGCTGTCCCCAAAATCAGCAAAGTATTTCACTAATCACACACACACACACACACACACATATATATATATATATGCATGTCATAGACATATTCAAGATTTAACCCAACATATATTGATCAATAATTCCAATGTCTATTACTTCGTTTGTATGATTTGAAAAGTTATTAATATTCTTTTCTTTCTGGGTTTGCAACATTTAGTTGGATAAGGCTTCAGTAATCAAAGATGCTATTAAGTATATCCAAGATTTGCAAGAACAAGAGAGGAGACTCCAAGCTGATATAAGGGAACTTGAATCCAGAAGATTGGAGAAAAATCATACTTTTGACATTGAGGATGAGCTACCAGTCCTGTTAAGATCTAAGAGAACAAGACATGACCAAATTTATGATCACTGGCTGGCCAGAAGTACTTGTCCTATTCAAGTTCATGAAGTAAGTGATTCTCTCTACCTTGCAAAATAATTATCCCACAATTTCCTTCTTTCTTTATTTTATTTTATTTTTTGTGAAAAAAATGATGATTATGCATTGAAACAAGCAAAAGCCAACAAGAAAGTGACTACTGCTAACAAAAAAGCAGAGATGACAACCTGGAAACATCCTATCTTGCCTTCCTATGCTTTCTTTTGCTAAGCTATGAGCTAAATCATTTTCCTCCCTTGGAACATCTCTGAGAGTGACTTTACCCTTTAATGTAATTGAAAATAGATTTGAATTCATTCTGCACTCTCCATGGTCTTCCACTAGATCTCTTAAAAAGCTGATAGCATTAGAGGAGTAAGTTTCTAAAATCCACTCCACTTCCTTTGCCAGCCTACAGAAGATCAAAGAGTAGATATCATCCCACTAATTGTACCTCAAATGATTAGTAATAAGCTTTATTATGTGTTACTTATGGTACACTTTTTGGTGTTGTTTTCCAGCTTAGTGTCACTTCTATGGGAGAGAAAACTCTGTTCGTGAGCTTGACATGTAGTAAAACAACAGACGCGATGATTAGGATTTGTGAGGCTTTTGAACCTTTGAAGCTGAAAATTATCACAGCAAATATCACAACTCTCTCAGGGATGGTCAAGAAGACTGTCTTGATAGAGGTCAGCATCTTTTCTTCTTCCTCATCTCCATCATTTCAATTCAAGTGACACCAATGTGTGGTGGATAACATACTTCAAGTACTGGAAAAAACTCATGGTGCCAAATTATAATTTATAAAATAAAAGGTTGAAAAAGTTTTATGGTTTTGATTTTAAGAAAACAAGAAAAAGCTTTCCCATAGAGAGTAAAATGGGGCCAGTGATCTTGAGAATAGATAGATATTCATTTAAAAAAATATTGACATAAATTGTTCAAAGAAAATATTTAATTACAGCACAATTGAAATTCTGCCAAGAAGTTATATATTCAAACTTCGTCATGGTCATGAAAGTTGACAGCAATTTTGTGTCTTGCAGGTAGATGAAGAAGAGAAAGAGCATCTGAAGATAAAAATTGAAAGGGCTGTTTTAGCTCTTAGATCCGCATATAATCCTATGATGAGCATCTAAATAATGGCAAATCGAAGAACAATTTCCCTAAAGCCTTGTGTTGGAATGCTAAAATCTAAGAACAACCCTATCCATGAGTTGTTCTTTCTTTTTTTTCTTTTTCTTTTTTTGGTATCAGGCAGGAGCTGTGCCTTTTCCAGAATAACTGATTGGCTACTGTGATGGATATTGTACAATTATTGTTTAGTTTTTCTCAGTTTAAAAAGTTTTTGACTGTCAAACAAATTAACCAGTTGCACCCCTTTAACCCTTCACTGCTTAGTTTCTTGTTTCTTCCTCCTCCATGGACGTGTACAAGCTGATTTCTTGGTTCAATCGAAGAACGTTTTCTTTCCACTCAAAGGTCGACGTAGGGAATTAACTAGGCATGTGAAAACAGAATCGATCACTTTATTTAGAGAAAGCAAAAGAAAATTATGGATTTAACGCATTGTTTAAGCTACATTATTATGACCATGTTTGGGAACACGGTATAAGTCATAAGCCATGTTTTTAAAAAATTTAAATTTTTTTTATTAAAATTTAATATGGTTTATACGTTTTAAATTATTTTGATGTGTTAATGTCAAAAATAATTTTTAAAAAATAAAAAAACATCATTAGTATGTATTTCGGCACAAATTTTAAAAAAAAACAATCGCTATCACATTGTCAAACATCCTCTATAATAGAGAAAAGTTTGTCTTTTTTGTTAGTCAAAGAATCTTTCAAGTTTACGTAAATAAGACCACACTATCTCTTCACATTCTAGACTTATTTTTTAAATGTAAATAATTCAAGTTTTATAAATTTTATAGTAATTAAAAATTTATATAATTATTAATTTTAAAATTCATGAAATTAATTAAAATATATACAAATCAATCCAACACTCATATTAATAATAATAAAAAAAGAGCACACCGTCCAAACTGGACCCCTTTAATTAATGGTTTGTTGTTGCTTACACTCCTCTAAGTTATTTTTCATGCCAATTTTGTGTCCTGTTTCTTTCACTGATTTCAACAAATTCTATGAAGCTTCTCATTTTGCAAAGCTAAAACTAAAAAAATCTACGTCTCCACATCACTTTTGCCTTTCCGAGAGTGCTTGCTCCAATGGTGGTTAGTCATGTAAGTGTTTTTTCAGACTACTTTAGGGTTTTATTCTTGTGATTATTATTTGGTTTTTTTTGTTGTTTTTTTTTTAATTTTTTTTCTCATTAATTAATTTCATTTAATTTTTATATTAAATTTAATTCTCATTCTTTTTTTTATTATTTTTTTATATAATTTTTCTAATTGAATTTTATTTTCAATTTCATCCCTCAACATTTGATTTCAAATTATTTTTACATCAAATTTAGTTCTCGTTCTTTTTATTTCTATTTTTTATTGATTTTTTTCAATTTCATCCCTCAGTATTTTATTAATTTATAATTTTTCTTTGTTATTTTTAGGGTTTGACTTCTATGAAATTAGTTCTAGGTTCATGACTAGGGTTACAAGTTTCAAAGGTTAACATGAGTTGACTTTGGTTATTTTGTATGTCTTTTTAAAAAAAAATCATTTTCATCATTTAACATTTGATTTATTAAGAATTGATATTCGTGATTTCTTCTCACTTTCCCTTCTAGAGTTATCCCAATCATGAGTCCACGATCACAGGTTTAACAGGCCAACCCAAGTTAATTCGGATCCTTTTTCTTTGCTTTTTTTAATTATTATTTTTTAATTTTTTTCTTTAATATTAGATTGTTTGATAATTGAGTTTCATAGTTTTATTTAGTTTATTTTCAATAAGATTATCCTGATATCATGACCAAGTCATAGATTTTGCATGCTAACCCGGATGGCTCGAATCAGATTATTTTTTTATTTTTTACATTGTTAGTTTTTTTTCTGCCAATTCATTTATTGTTCATTTTATTTTTTATTTTATACTGGAGTCTCTATTTTATATATATATATATATAAACATTCATATCACTTGAACATAAGTTTTTATGTCAAAAAAAGAGAGAGAGAGAGACTGCAGCATTGCACCGGCCTATCTAGTGTCTGACGAAGAGGGAATGGTAAGAGATCTTCGAAGACATAAATGTCCCCTGGACGTTTGTGCAAACACCACGAGTCAAGTCAGGCCACAATTTTCAAAGGCAGACAACACCACCTAAGCAAGTGTGGGCAGAGTGAATCTAAGTCGCGCCGGATACAATGGAAAACCATCGACTCTCCTCTTTCAATAATTTAGTGAGGTAAATGGATAACGTCTTTTGATATAGGTAATTATTGACATTCAAAGATGTCCTTCAAGGTAAATTATTGACATCACAAAATAACTTTTACTCAAGGTATTATATCATTCAAAGATGTACTTTAAGAAGAATAATCAGAAAATAAATCTACCCCATTGATCACTTCCAAAAATATTTTGATCAAATTGAATGGAAGAATGGCCAGGATTTATCATTTTCATGTGTAAACAATTCAAAGAAATAAAGAAAAATACAAAAATAAAAGAGAAGGAAGTGAGGGTTTCATTGATACTGCATGATGTGATCACATTAATCCAAAGAAAAAGATTTAACCTAAATACAAAGAGATTATATACAGGATAAACTGAAAAGAAAATATAAATATTATTCTATTTTTAATAAATAAAACAAAATAACCTTATATTTCTTAACATCTCCTCTCAAACTCACGATACAACTGTTATAAGCATTGAGAGTTTGCCAACTAGAAAACAAAAACGGAAAATATAATGCGACTTAGTAAAGAAATCTATAATCTGCAAAGAAAAAGAAACAAAAGGCAAAGTAATACGAAATACCAGTTGGATCTGTGAAAGCTGTGTTTGAGATTAAGTCTCATTTCATCAAAAAGTGCTTTGATATCATGTTAAACAATCTAAAGAAATACAAAAACATGCGAGGAAAAAGCTAGGATTTCATTAATACTACATGATATGATCACATTAATCTAAAGGAATAGGTTTAACCTACATATAAAAAGATTATATATAGGCTAATTAAACTAAAAATAAAATAAAAATATCATTTTACTCTTAATAAATAAAACAAAATAACTTCATATTCTAAATAGTGGACATCCTGCTTGTCTCGTGAATGAATTCTCAACCTTTTTAATGATAAATGCACAGAGAGGAGGTCATTTAGGATTTACTATACGAACCAACAACCAAACAATTGGTACATTGGATGAAACATATTGGGATGAATGAAATCTTTTAGTTGATTTGATTATTATTTTTACGTGATTCTTATTGGATGATGATAATGAATTGTATAAAATCGTTGTTAGAGCTTTATCTTATAATTTGAATTTTGAAATTGAAATGACTTTTTTAATATGAGATTTTAGAATCTCAATGAAAGAAAGAATAGGAGTAGAGCTACACCTCAATCCTTCCTTGATGTGCAGAAAT
>Ga0325410_1006303_pt1 | contig 13029 bp, 4 predicted proteins | sample PopdelMetagenome_16_FD_206182 | JGI IMG/M metagenome (GOLD analysis project Ga0325410, IMG submission 206182) | Populus deltoides microbial communities from Bellville, Georgia, United States - Xylem-PdIQD-R3 | ecosystem: Host-associated > Plants > Phyllosphere > Stem > Wood/Secondary xylem... | reverse complement strand
AAACAAAGCAACACAGTTACCTTCGCCATTTTTTCTTTTTTGGCAAAACTGAAATGTTTTTAATACGAAGGGGATTTATGTCTAGATTTCGAACCAGCAACACCTGAACTATATACCTGTTGGATGCTAAAAGTGCTCGCTTGAATTGTCATCCGTTCACTGGGATAATTATATCTTGAACTTCGGAGTCAAAATGACTTCTGGCCTGAGCTGTTGTCTTATCCACGCCACATGCAGCACTACTTAGATAGAGATAATATTTTTTTTTTCTATTTTTATTCGTGCTCTTATATATGGTGTGATCTTAAGGTGTCCAGCATATATGGTCTCCCTGGTCAAATGGGTAAAAAGCTAAAATTAGAAAAAACTTGGATTAAAGAATAATTAGATCAGAGTTATTCTTGTCAACAGACGAGGCATTTATTTAAAGCATAATAGTTATTAAATCCGGATCAATTTGGTGGATTGATTTGGAATCAAGTTAATTTATAACTAGACCAGTTCGGATAAAATAAAAAATCAAGATGAGAAAAACCTTGGCAAAACCTAGTTGACTCGAGCAATCCGACAAAACCCAGTTAAAACCTATTTTTTTCAAATATGTTTTTTCTGTTAACCGAAGACCCTTTTTCATATATATTTTTTAGTTGATTATTAACCATTTTCAAAGTTCATTACATAAATAATAGAAGAATATTTTATTTTTTTTCAATGTAAGATTTAAAACCCTTTAATATAAGAAAAAAATTATTTTTTCAATGTGGGATTTGAAACTTTTTAATATATATACTCAATATTCACAAGAAAAAAATTATATTTTTTCAATGTGGAATAAAAAATTTTTTTAGTTTAAATACTTCAACTTAAAAGGATAACATACTAAATATAATATCTTTTTAATATAAGATTAAAAAACCTTTTAAAATAATTTTTAAAAATTTATTATTTATAAGATGTCTAACTTATATTCAAATGAATTATTTTTTAGTTTTTTCATATCAAATATTAAAATTTAAAGTAAATATTGTTTTTAATTTTTTTAAATTAATTTGATTTAATTTAGATTAACCCATATGATCTAAAACCTGACTTTTTAATCAGGTTAATCTTTAAATCGGGGGTATGATAATTATGGTTTAAACTTTAAAGGAAGTTTTCCTGGGATAATTGAGAAAATCTCAAAATAAATCTTTTATATAAAAAAAAATCCAAAATCTAACTCTCGTGATAGACACGCAACACCCATGTGGGAGTTGCATGTGGCGCCCCTTGGCCAAGAAGTCTCTTTCCATCAGCCTCCGTCCAGTTCTATGATTCTATCAGTACTGAAGGGTCATTTTCAAACCCCTATGTGTTGATTTATTTGTTTGGTCTATAATATTTTGATTATATATATATATATATATATATATATATATATATCAATTTCTATGTTTATAATTAACTATTCTTTCTCTATTAACACCATCCCATCAATACACACAAATAATTACATTTATCCAATTCTTCGCAAAACAATACATGGTTGGCCAAGGTTTATTTTCATTCCATAATCCAATCTTTAATTATTTATAAATTTTCATTAAACATGTTAAAATAACTCAATTTTTTAATTATAAACCATTAACACAATTTTTTAATTTTTGTGCATTTACCCTAATTCACAATATACACACACACTAACAAGAAAATCAATTAAAAATTGATAATTTATTTAATCTAATTATAATCATCATCGACACATCTTCATGTGCTAAATATATACAATAATCAAACATTCACTTTAGTTCATAATTTCCTCACTGTTTATCCATTACAGTGACACAAATTTAACATAAAAATCTATTTATCTAACAATCACATGAGCTTTAAACTTGCATAATTGAGTTTAGAACTCCTTACTCAACAATCACATGAGCTTCAAATGCTAATCAATAAAAAAAAATTTTCACCCTTTCTTTCTTTTTGCTCACTTTATCGTGATTTCTCTCATTAATTTCTAATTCTCTCACTTGATTTCCCTTCTTAAAATTATTGTGTTTAAATTTTGATCCTCTCACCTACCATGCTCTAAATCATGATTTTTTCTAAATTTTCTAAGTAAAAACCAAGAAAGATGAAAAAGTCCCTTCTTCTTTTTCTTTTCCTCTTCCAACAGAATCAGCTATTTTAAGGAGAAAAAGAAAATGAAAATTTCAATTTATTCAACTTATTTATGAAAATATCATTATTAAGTCTACATGTTTTTTTTTGTCCGGCTGTCAACATTATTATACAACATTCCTAAACCTAGATTGTCTTAAAATATTAACCTAAGATAGAACAATGTGTCATAAAACTCATTATAAGATTTCAGCTCGATCTGACAGTTAGGTTGAGAGTTATGTTTGATTATGTAAAACTAGTTAGTAGGTGAATTTACATCAAAAATCTAAATTTTCTTGTGTCGTCTTTTCTTGGATTGTATTATTTATTCCACTAAATTCTTGTGACCATTTTTTTATTTTAAAATATATTTATTTTATTTTTTAATCATTTAATTTATTTATTAACTTGTTACTGTATCACAATAACATTATCGATTTTTTATTAGGGTTTACACACCAATATGTTTTTCTTGTCATTCTTACTTTTCTTACCTATTGATTGTATATTTAAACTCATTTTAATTAATAATTTTTTTTACTAATTATTGATTTTATTTTCAAACTTTAATTAATTAAAATATTACCTTTATCATTACTCGGAATTCAATATATTTATAATTTATACATTAATTATTTGTATGCCAAGTAAATATTTTATATAAATATCTCCATGCCCGATTTTTTTTTAATTTTCCTTTTATAAATCATTTAATTGGCAAGTAAATTATTTATAAAGTGTAGTATTATTCCCACTCAAAGTCTAAAATAGCCTTATTTAATGTGTTTCTTTAATTTTTATTAAGATCTTAAAAGTAATTGATTTTAAAGTGTACCTTCTTTATGTTCTTAAAGAAAGAATATATAATAAAAATATGTAATAGATTACGCCTAAATAGTTATAACTTCACTTACTAAAAATACAAGTAAAGTTTTTTTTCTTACTAAATTTACGCTGAGTTGACAGATATTGAAAATTTCATGTATAAGATACTATATAAATCATGATTATAAATCTTTTCAAGTATCAAATATTATAAACTATAAATCATAAATTATATATTATCAATATTATAAACTATAAATCATAAATTATATATTGTTTTCTTAAGAAAATAAATCATAAATTATATATTATATGCATTTCCCATCTGCATATGCTAACAATATTAAACAAGGGCTCGTAAACACAATTATCTATGACATAAGGAATGATTTAAAAATAAAAACAGTAGGCTGGATATAATTAATAGTTAAAGTTTCTGCATATAATTTTTCATTATGCGTCATTGTATGAACAGATAGCAATTAGCAGAAACTTCTAAATATTTCTTTTTTATTAATATGGTATTCAGGCCAGCTTGCGCGTACCTCGATTAATTTCACGAGTCCTGAAATTAATAATTATATAAGCTTCCAATGATCATTATATTAGCAATTATAGAGCTCGAACCTGAGACTACAGGAAAAGTAAACTTTTTAATCTCAAGCTGTTATTATTGAAACAACTAGTAGATGTTTCCTTCTAAGAGTGTATTTGGTATTGTGGTAGCTGTTGTGGTTGTGGTTTGAAAAAAGTTGTTTTATAAAAAGTACTTTTAGTTGAGGTTGGTTTGGAAAAATATATGTTTGGTTAAAACTGTGGTTGAAATTGAGGTTGAACAAAAAGTAGTTTAATGTGTTTGGTTAAAAATACTTTTCAAATTGAAGTTATAAAATAACTAAAAAAAATATACATTAATATTAATATTTTTAATTAAAATATTATATATTTAACTACTGCTATTATATTATAAAATAAATAATATTTTATGTAAAATATTTTTTATTATTCTATTAAATTATTTATAATTTTATTATATATAAAATTCATCCGATAAAAATTATTATTTTCATGTTTTTTAACCGTATAACAAATTAATAAATATAATGTGATCGTTAGACGCACCAATCACATTTAATAATTTTTTATTTTTTCATTAAACTTGCACTCCCTATCTGAAGCTGAAAGCAACCACTACACCCCGCGTCTCTCTTCACTGCCATCTCCCCCTTCCACTGTGTCCCTCTCTTGGCAGAACCTCAACTGGAACCAAAACCAACACTGCCATTAACTAACCCCCTCACCAATACTAGCCCTCACCTATTTACCTCCACGAATCAGCCCTCTCCCTCACAAACCCAGTAGCCTCTCACATCTTCCACTACCAACACGCCCATAGTGAACCAACCCAACCATCAAACCACCACATAGCCAGCCCTATGTCTTCCTCACATAGACCCAAAAACCCATCTCATCCAGTCACCCAAAACCCATCTGCATCTTTGTTTCAAACCATCAACCCATTAGATTCCCCTAACCAACGGTCAGCTAAGCATCCCCCATCGACCCAACACACACCAACCTATTCGAAAGAACCTAGACCCAAACAACCATAGACCATTGCCACAACCTCCAATGCTCTCCAACAACACTTGTGGTTTTCTCATCTGGACAAAGATACACCCAAAACTCAAAGCAAGATCTTTGCTTTAACTTAGACGATTCAAGGATGTGGCTGATATGCTTCAGGACAACATTCCTAGCCTTAAAATGGAAAATGACGATTCGAGCTCAATTTTTGCTTCAGATAGGTCTTCCCGAGCTCAAGTTAACTTGTTGCTATATGAGAAAATTGATCCAAGTTTCCTGAAGCACTTGTCAAGGAAGAGGAGAACGATTTTTTATACTGTGTTTATAAACATAGTTGCAATAAATAGAGAACGTAGGATTGTAAAAAACATGTAGTTTCTGCTTCATCAAAACTGAGGTTCAAACGCAGTTAAAGGTGGGATCCATACATAAAAGTTGCGGCTCGTTTTGTAACCAAACAATATATTACTACTGTTTTAATAAAAACGCTACCGTAAACGCCAAGTCAAACGGGCTCTAAATAATTTATTAATGCGTGATATGATCATTTCCGCATACCTTAAGTAATTTCATGTTTCGGAAACGTCATTCCCTTTACAGCCACTGGGCAGCATTTAGGTCAAATATTACGTGTTCATACTTGCGGCTCAAGCTGCTACCACGCAAGCAAGCTCAATCTTTAATTATTTTTTCTTTATTCAAAAAATCAAGATTTATTATCTATTGGATTTATTGTAAGTTGAATAATTTATCTTATTTTAAAGTTTAAACTTTGAATCTTTGTACTGTATATATTTGCTGGTGTGAAAAAATGTAAATACTTTGGGGTGCAGTTTGTAGTTAATTAGCCCTCGCATAAAATAAAATAAAAATAATAGAAGCTAGCAACTGCTGATGGGTTGGCAGTAACTAGGGGTGAGTAAAAAATTTATAAAATTGATTAAACTGAAAAAATAAAAAATAATTTAAAAAATTAAATCTTGAAAAAAAACTGATTAAACTGATTAAAATTTTGAAAAAACTGGCCGGTTCGATTTCGGTTTTATAAGCCCGAAACTAAAAAAATCGAACCAAACTGAACCCAAACCGGAAAAAATAAAGTCAAACCGGTTTGAACCAGTTTTTGTCTTAAAACACTGAACCAAAACCGATTAGTTTAAACTAATTTCAATTTAAAAACAAAAATTTCAATTTAATTATTTTATTTTATAAAAACTTAACCCAACAAAAACTAATCACCTCTCGCAGCAATAGGTGCTAGCGATGGCTAATTTCTATGGTCGACTGCAGATCGATCCTAGCAATGCCACTGCTCCTGGACCGTTTAGTTTGGCTAATGGTGTCATTTTTGCTGGCTCCACACTTCGAAAAGGACCCATCTATGCAGTTGAAGCAAAGACAGGAAAAGTTCTGTGGTCATATCAAACTGGAGCCACTGTGTACGATGGTGTTTCAGTCGGCAATGGGTGCATTTATCTTGGTAATGGGTATACGGTTAGCGTCGGAGCTCTTGATCCTTCATTTATGCTATTAAAAAATCATTTTAATTTGATGGCTCTGGATACAATTAAATACCTGAACATAAACGTGTTATGGGGTTCCATTTGCGTTCTTCACTACTAATTATTGCTGAAATAATTATATTAAAAAAAAAAAGCAAATAAAAGCTCTCTGAAATGTCTGCAATTTAAATTTAGACATTACTTGTCCGAAAATTAATTTTTATTATACTTATGAGGGAATACGTAGTCTTTAATTCCGATGATTAAATTAAATCTCTGTTGTCAATGATGGGCTTGAGCTGGTAATGGATTCAAACAACAGATATTAGCATATTACTTAGAGAATAATTGTACAGATATGAAGAGTATTATTCTAATGGAAATTACATAGGATTAATATCTTAATATCAGTATGATGTGAAAAACCCGCAACTCAGAAGTTAACTCAATTAAAAATCAAGTCGGTATTGACTCGATCAAATTAATTGACTCGATTATATTGACCTATAATCTGATTGACCTAGTTAAACCCAATCTAAATCTATCTAGATCAACACCAAATAACTTTTAAAAAATAAAATAAAACATTATTGTTTTGAACAAAAAAAAAATAGATCCATATTGATTAGGTAACTTTTGAGTTAAGCTGACAAGACAGTAACTCCACTCTGTTTCTAGACTAATACTAGAAAATTATATAAAATTATTCTTAAAATTCCATCTAGCAGTTTAAATTTTTAGATTAAGATAGTTTTTTTAAAAAATTATATTAGTCTTATTGATCAAATAATCATATAATTTCCATATAGATGCATGCTGGATCAGGAAATGGAAGTGGTGTTCTAATTAACTTGGCCATTAATGGAGAAGGGAGTTCTTCTTCTCTTTACAAAAGGATTAGTCTTAAAAGCTGGCTTCTGGGGTATGAAGGAAGGAACCATTCAAAACTTGATGCTTCCCTGCTTGGAAAACGAAGTCAACTCTGTTGATGATAGAGGTGTAGAGAGTTGACTATTCATATTCTAATCATTTGAAGATCTCGTAAACGTCGACCTAGTTAAACATTAAGAAAAAAGAAACATCATACCTTTACGTGAGGTTCCCATTCGGACTTCATAAAGAAATATGCAATTCGAACTCACGCAATATAACTCGGCTGGAATCTTATTGCAATTCGAACTCACGCAATATAACTCGGCTCGAATCTTATTCAATTCGAACTCACGCAATTTAACGTTAAATTAAATTAAATTAAAAAGCCCCAATCCAATTTTACAAACCACCTCTCTAGTAACTAGATACTAGGCAAACAAATAGGTGTGTCTACTCTGTTTTTTTTAAAATTAAAATAGAAGGCAACACAATTTGAAAAAAAAAAAAAAACTCAAACACATAGATTGAGCTGTGATCCATCAAGATATTTATGTTGTGCTATCCAAGCCCGTATACTTTCTTGACTTGTTTTAAGGTTCTTTTTTCTAAACTATAAACTTAAAATTTAATTTCTTTAAAATGAAATAATTTAAAATATACTAAATATATTATTTTTTTAAATTATTAAATTAATTAAGAATAGATTTTAAATATTTTTTTATTAAATACCATTAATTTTTACTTTTTTTTTAAATAAAATTATAATTGTCTTTTGATAATATTAGTAAGTACTTTTTTATAGCCCAATATGATCAATTTTTTTTTTTAAATATTGTTATGTTGCTTTCTTTCAAGTGTTTATTTTTTTTTTTATCATTTTGTTAAATAAAAATTAGTTTAAAAAATGAAGTTATCAAATCCCATCAAGTATATAATCTGATTCATAGGATTAGCAAGTTAATCCAAGTTGATTCAAGATATTGTCGTCTCAATATTAAAAAAAAAATGTCTTGAATTTTTTAAGTCAAACTAGATTTTTCTACTAATTCGGGTTACTTTTAAGCTTGTCAAGTCAATTGAGTGACATCATATCAACTCATATACAGTTTAATTTGAAACATAAGTTAGGCAAAGGGTTAGGTTGAGAGATTTTAAGGTTGACTTATTGGATCGGACTAACAAAATTGCGAGATAGTTTTTTGAGAATGCACAAGCATTGTATTATTCTTATATTTTTAAATTCAATCGCAACAAAATCATTATGATGTTATTTTTTTATTAAAACTTTTTTTTAAATAATGATAGAACGTCGTCTTAGAAACAAATAATTTAGAAAATAATTCTAAAAGAAACATTTAACACATCAATGAGACAAAAAGGTTGTAGTTAGAGATATTTTTTTTTATCCTTGGTCTTATTCTCAATCATCGAGATCTTTTCGGTATGTGTTTTAATCACTTTTGGTTTTTATTAATTGTTAGATTTTTACAAAAAACAAAAAAACAAAATTGTTTAAATTAAAGATATTAATAAGATATCTTTAATTAGTGTTAATATTTTTTTTAATATTTATTAGTGCATATGATTCTTGATCTATTTTATTTAACGTACATATCAAAATTTAATTTCATAATTCATAATTTTCTTACTGTTAAAAAACATGTTTGCGACATCTACATATAATTTTTTTGCGATGTAAAAAAACAAACTTTTGTTCCGACATACAACATAATAAAGGTTTATTAAGTAGTAAATAAACTAAAAAAAAATTTATTTTATCGTTCAACAAGAGGAATGTGAATTGCTATAGTGCATCCCGTTTTTACCCCTCATAGTTTTTCCTTGAACAATTATAAAATAATGCCCACTGAATTTTTTTTCTTTTCAATTTCATCCTTTTACACTATATTAACAAGGGTTTATGTTTTATAATTTTTTTTATTTGCATTCTCTAATATATTTGCGGTGGTGAGAAACATCCCGATATTAAATTGAAGGTCAATTTTACAAAATAGAATTTAAGTTTATAGTTTTTAAGAAATTGAAACAATAAGGACCAAAGTTAACACTAAAAAATACCACCCTTTTTTTTACTATTCATGGGACATGGAAAACTATAGTTTGATCCCTGAAGTTTTTAATTTCTTATGTTTGGTTCCATATTATTTTAGAATTTTACATTTCAGTCCCTGGATATTAAGAAAAATAAAGAGTCACCAGAAAAAAGAAGAGAAAAAAAATTATTTGGTCAATCACATTCTAGTAAAAAAAAAATATTGACCTTAGTGTCAATGAGTTTGTATTGAAGAGTGAGGTTCAACAGAGGTGATGTTTTCCTCTAAACATGTCATGAAAAATAGATTATGACCCATGAAATTATATTTTATTCGGTTAAATTTTGAGTTTTTAGAGTGATTAGAGGATTTTTTTTTGGGTTCAAAATGAATTTATTTAGGTTTATCAAGTTTTTCTTTGGTGTTTTGTTTTTTGTGAAAACAAGTTTAAAATATAGTTTTTAAAACTTTAAAACTCAGAGCCCTACTTTTCCATCATTGGAGGTGGCCAAAAAGTTAACCAAAAAGCAATGTGTCATCAACTTAGGCATGCAATACGCTGCCTAGCATATTAAAAAAATTAGGTGGATGACATACTGCCCGCCTGTTAAAAAAAAGTCAGGCATGTGGGTCTAGTTTTCCAAGCCTAAAAGCCCTTAGACTTCTAATCGAGAGCTAGACACACATATCTTTTTTGTTAGATATTATTTTTATCTATTTTAATCCTTTTAAATTAAATTCTATTTAAATCAATATATTAGAATAATATTTAAGAGATTATTCAATTATGCCAATATTTTAAAGAAAACTAAAGCTTTTGTATAATGATATTAGCAATTGATTTATGAACAATTACGTATTAGTCTAATATACAAAAATCTTAAAATATTATCTTATTAATATTGAATATGAATAAAATATCTATTTTGTATTTTTTTAATTATAAAATTTTTATATAATATTTTCAAATTCACTTTTTTTATATTTTTCATATATGTGTGTAAACATGATCGATTAATAATTTTGTTTTTTTTTTAATAAAATGGGTCGTAACAATAGAGTTTTTTTAAAAAAATTAAATTGCTTTGCTTTTCTTAGAATTATTATTATTATTATTATTATTATTATTATTATTATTATATATAATATTTTCATGTATATGATTGTATATATAATATTTTCATGTATATGATTGTAAAAAAATAAGATGAACCACAAACACTGCTCATACAAGTCTATATGATGTCAATACAAATGTTGGTAGCCAGCGAGTGTTTCTTCTAGTTTTGATCTTGGTGATACGTGTGGTGTGGATAAAAATATCAGTGTAAATGCAAGTAATATAGGGAGATTTTTTTGTTGGTGTGTTTGTGGTTTGAACATAGATTTTAATATTGTAAACACAAATGGTGTTTTTGTTAATGTTTTCACTGATGTAGATAGTGGTGGTGATTTTGTTATTATAGATGGTGCTGGTGTTTATATTGATGGGTTTTTTTATTAGTGTAGACGGTGTTAGTGTTTTTGCGAAAAAAAATACAAGGGTATTATAATATAAAATTTTTTCATGATGTCAAGCAACCCACAACAAATATGATACAACTTTAGGAAAGTCAAGAAATCGGGTTTGATAAAAGTGTGATATAATGAAAACTTATCTCAAGATATTAGCATTATTGGAACAAGAAACTCTCACTCAACGAATACTAATTCGTAAACAAGAAGTATAAAGAAAACACCACAAGGTCAGTTGTGTCTTGATAAGTCAAATTTTTTTTATCCTAGCAAAAAAAAAACTTGTTGCATCACGTAAAATAAAATTTTATTTTATAAATTCATGGTTGCTGAAAATTTTAGCTTAAAAAAGCTTGTATAATAATTCAACTAGAAACCCTAATGACCCAAAACTTTTGGGCTAATATTTACACACTTATAATAAACTTAAAGTGTGTTAACTAAGCCTAAACATGAAGAAAATAATAAAAATAACAAATTTGATATATAAACTAAAGTAGTTGCATCTAATTAAACAAAATAACCTAAGATAAATAATTTTCATAGTTTAAATAATGTCATGAATGAAATTTATATCTTAGAAACACTAAGGTTTTTGTTGCCACCTTTAGATATCCAACATAAGCTATGAAATTGATTGCTGAAGCGGCTTCTCTTTTAGTGTTTTTGTTTGTCTAGAATAATTAATTGTAATTTTAAGGAATTCTCTTGAAATATTTGTTGTCTTCTTTTAACTTTCCTTGTATGATTAAAAAAATCTCTAAAATAAGCTAATCAATTTGTCATTAAATATCATAAGCTCTTATTTTCTTGTGTAGTTAGGATGAATAAAGAATCCTTGTAAAAAAAAAGGATTTTATAGCATTAATGAATCATCATCACACTTAGAAATTATGTTGCAGTCTATTAAAGATCCTTGTAAAACTAGAAAATTTCTAAAACAAGTTGTTACATCCTTATAGGAAAAGAATCCTTACCAAATAGAAAGTTCATAAGTAAAAAAAAATAAATAATAAAATTTGTACAATATATTGCAAGGCCTTCCCAAACTCCAATTGACTTGAAAGTTTGCCTCAACATAGAACAATATTCCAGGAAACTTTAGGTAAATTTTCATCTCAATCCAACAGTCGGATTGAGAATTATAATTATTATCGTAAAATTAGACAGTAAATATAATTGCACTAGAATTTGAATTTTCTTGTTCAACTTTTTCTTGGATGGTGTCATATTAAAGGAAAAACCACGTGGTCAAATTTCATATTTCAATTCAATGTAAATATGCGTCATTCATTAATTTATAGTTTTGTTTATGCAACCTGCCTTAAAAAAAAAACTGATGTATTTCCATCGGTCACAATCACAAGAATCATAAAAATACCAAAATGAAGCTGGAAATGAATGAAGAATCTTGGTTGTAATTCATTATGATATGTTAATGAAGATCCAACAAATGCTCATAGGATTATTTGGTTTAATTTTGTTGCTTAGCGAAGTAACAATTAGTTATTAATTTTGACATTGTTCATAACCTAAACAGAAAAGGGAGATTACTTTCTATTCACCTCCATTTCATGTCAATTGGATTCTAGATTTTGATTTCAGATCATGTAATAGTTATTAGTTTTATGAAAAAACTGTTGCAATTCTAATGAAATACTCAAATGGTTATTCAAGTACCAAAATTTGTTACATACCACTTCCATTACTCATTCATCGAGATAACAGCACAATCAAACACAGCGTGATGAACACTAAAGAAGCCATGTTCTTCAACCATGTTCTTCTTAGCTTCTAGTTGGAGAATCGCTTCATGTAGCTCTCCCTATCAGACCTTTTTAACCCGACAATAAATTTGTATGGTCTGGAGGATCAATAAACCTGAAGAAGCCACTGCCTTTTCTCCTAGGTTTTGGACAAGCATGAAACCTCATACCTGGGCTATCATTTGTCCATGATGTCCATCTGGGTGTCTTCAAACTACATCCACACTTTATTTCTGGATCATCGTAATCCCACATCGATGACTGACAAATTGCGAAGCTCATTAATTTCGATGAGATTCACAATTCACTACTTTATCACTCACCACATCTGCTTATATGCCCATTTTTCTTGTGTATAATGAATAACAGACACCTCCAGTTAGGGACAGAAAGGATCATTTAGCAGCAATATTTCTCCCTCTCTCTTCTCTATTTCCCTCCCTTAAATCTCTAAAATCTCCAAACAAACCATAATATGAAAGGCCAGCTCACACGATTGTTGTTGATGAGCTACTGAACGGATGGCATGGAAATCTAAAAACAGAACTGTTTATATTTCAGCAACAAATAAATAACAAGTTTTAAGAAATTTGTACAATATAGGTAGCGAGAAATACCAGTTTCACCAAAGAATCAAAAATGAATGGTGAGTTTTACCTACATCATACTTATCGGACATTTGAGATTTTTATTATGCACGAATTTGGCTGAAAATACATCATTCATTTTACAAATAAGTTTGTTCCGCTAGAATTGAAAAGG
>Ga0325410_1006301_pt1 | contig 13029 bp, 5 predicted proteins | sample PopdelMetagenome_16_FD_206182 | JGI IMG/M metagenome (GOLD analysis project Ga0325410, IMG submission 206182) | Populus deltoides microbial communities from Bellville, Georgia, United States - Xylem-PdIQD-R3 | ecosystem: Host-associated > Plants > Phyllosphere > Stem > Wood/Secondary xylem... | reverse complement strand
GAAAATGACTCAAAAGTGCCGACAATTGACACATAATAACTTCGTAAAGCTCTGTGAAAAAGAATCTGCAGGAGGGCTACGCGGTCAATTTGGATAGAAAGACATACGATGCTGACGTGGCAAGACAAAAGCCAGGAAGGGACAAATAGGCGAAGTGCTATCAGCGTTGGACAAGTGTCTTCGCTCAATCCATGATAAAAGCCGACAAAGACAAGCTTGGAGATAAGAGATATATAGCAATAGCAGTTAAAGATAAAGGCAAAGCAGTAGTTGCCCAAGAGACCCAGACTCTGCTCCTATTGGCTCCTTTTCTTAACACGTGGGTCCCTTCAATTCTTGGAAGTTTTATTGAGTGGTGGGGGCCATGACGAGGAAAAAGAGGAGTTTTTTTTTTTTTTTTCTAAATACAAGGGGAGGCGAATCTATTTGGATGAAGAAAAATTGAGAGAACCCAAGAGAGGCTCAGCAACTGTTCGTATTTGTGTTAAAAATTGTATTTTATAAAATTTTTAGGAAAAAAATTTTAGTTGAAATTAATTTTTTATATATATTTTAAAAATTTTATGACATGTTAATATTAAAAATAAATTTTAAAAAACTAAAAAATATTTTTTTAAAATATTTTTAAATAAAAAAATTTCAAAAAACAACTAACTTTTCCTATTTCGTTTGCCCGACGCTCGTACAGTAGGCTGGGAAGCAGGGTCCATTTCTGAAATTTTTAGCTAGAGTCCAAACCAAACTCCTTTTTTTAAAAAGAAAGGTGGGGTCCGGTGTGCAAAATTAACAAAAGTGCTTTTTATAGGGTGCGGTACGTGGGATCTAAGCTGTGGGACCTTGTTTGCATGCCTAACTCTAGCATCTAGTGCGTTATCATGAAGTGGGCAGGTTTTTGGCTCATTTGAGAATTCTGGAATTTGGTGAGGATTGAGAATTTTGAGAGTAGAAAATGTTCGCAAATTGCAAGAAGAGACCCCGCCATGACTACGAGGTCTCCTCTATTTTGATGCATTTAACGGCACGATTTTTCGTTAAACATTTCTTTGTTCAAGTTTTTTCTTATTAAGTTGTGAAAACTTGAGACATAAATTATGCTTTTTATGGGTTGTGAACTTTATATATGTGCTTGTTTGTTCTTGAAAAAACAAGTTTTTTTTATAAAACAAGAAACTCTCCAATATTTAAGTTAATAAGTGTAGAAAAAGATTATATATAAGAAAAATGAAAGAAAATGTATGTATTTTTGAATTGTTGAAGAATTCATAGATCTTGATTACATCAGCTTATATAGTGGAGGCATGAAGAAGGTGTTATAGTTATATTAAGGTGAATGGAGTTGTAGTGCCTAGTGATCAATAGAGTTACAATACAAATGATTGATGAAGAGGTTGATGCTCCCCATTGGTTATGATGTTTGGCTCGATCATCGATGGAGAGGTTGATAATAGTCGGTGCATGTAAGGTGACAAATAGGTAAGAAATAACCATTGGGAAGAAAAAAAGCAATTGCTCTGTATAGAAAATTTTAGGTGCATGTAGGCAGTGCACTGCGTTGTTTCCTGACTTATCAAAACTCACAAATACATTGTGATGTATACCCGAGTAAAGTATTGGATAACTCATATGTGAGAAGAAGAAAGAGAGAAGGAGAGAATGAAAAATGGCCATTTGGACCTCATGTGTAAACAATAAGGAATTACTATTTTTTTTTTTTGAAAAATCATGCACCATCATTTTCCCTTCTAAGTCTTTTAAATAGATATGTTTGAAAGACTTGTCTAACACATGTAGAGGGGAAGAAAACTTGTTTTGTATAGAGAATATTACATTTTTATTACTCCTGTTTAAATGCGTATATGGGATTTCTCCTTGTAATTTTTGTTAATATTTATGCAAGAGAGATGAGGGTTTAATTGTCTTGCTTATTAAAAAAAAAAGGTAGTTTAATAATAAGAAGTAGGTATAAAAGTAAATAATATGGTCTATGTATGCGTTCAAGAACACATTTTAGCAGGAAGTGTCTAATGAGGAGTTATAAAGACTAGAGAAGAATCCCTGATCATTTTGGAGAGAACTATTCATAGAGACATGGAGAAGGATCTTAATCCTATTAGAGATAAGTGGTCATAGGGACTTGAAGAAGGATTTTTTATACTCTTAGAAGAGATATGGATAGGGATCTCTAATCTTTTTAAAGGTAAGTAGTCGTGAAGTCTTAGAAAAGGATTCCTAATCCTTTTCGTAGAGACTTAGAGAAAGATCTCTAATCATTTTAGAGGTAAGTGGTCACAGGAACCCGAAGGATTTGAATGGAGATATGAAAAAATTTTCATAGAGATTTTTATGGAGAAACACTACTACTTTATTGAAAAATTCAAAAGATAAAAATATAATTTTGAGAGATAATCTGGAGATTATGTGATCTTAAGTAACTCATCAAGTGTCTAAACTTTCTTTTTATTTGGTTGCCTTTTTCTTTCTCACAAATCGTTGGAGGTAGCCTCCAACAATCAATCTTTTTTTTCTTTTCTTATCTCTTTGTTAAGTGCATGACACTTCTTAATGTTACACACATGGTCACAGTGAAAAAGACAAAACTTACTAGCGTTCCTTATGTTCATATCGCTTTTCATGAAACGAGGATATTGTATAAATTATTTTCCTTTAATTACATCTAGCACCTCATTATGTGTGGTGATCAGATGCATGGTTAATAGCTCAAGGAATGTCAGGTAATCACAAATGTTTCTTTTGATGGTTCTTTTAGATGCTCTAGTGGGAGAATGATAGCATTGTGGAGATTCTACTATTTGGAAATGAATATGTCCCTATTTGGTGACACTTAATTCTTCTACTAAAATATGATTCTTCATTGCTTGTTTCATATTGAGGAGATTTATGTCAAGGAAAGTATACAGCGTTCCTATAATAAGTGGTTTTAGACTTTAGACTATACTAATGTTTTAGTGGTAATGGGTTTATAGTAGATTTTTCATGTTGAGCTTCTCCTCGCTAATTCTCTAGAGAAATGCCATAGTGCTTTCATCATTTCATTGTGTAAAGGTGAATAGGTGTGTCTCATCCTTCTTTTTCTTTGTATACTGATGACAAGACTCATTACTACTTGAGGTGAGAGATTAGACCACATGAAGTTTAAGAGGGTGTTCAAGAGTATGGTAGCCTGTTGTTTTTCAAAGTGCTTTTCATTCCAAAACACATTAAAATTGTATTTTTTTTTTATTTTTTAAAAATTATTTTGACACCAACACATCAAAATGATATGAAAATATCAAAAAAATATTAATTTAAAGTAAAATAAAAAATAAAAAAATTTCAAATTTTTTTAAAAGCGTTTTCGAAACACAGTGTCAAACATTACCAAAGGCTTCCTCTCTTTTGGTTTTCTTTCTCTTTTTGGTGTTGATGATATCACTATTATTGTATAGGGTTGTATTATGATTTTTATGGTGATTGAAAATGGTTTGGAAGAGGGATTATGAATGTGGTGGCCGATTCGAAAAGAGACATTGAGAGGTGAAGAAAAACATTATGGAAAGCTATTCGGTAAGGGGTTTGTCACTGTTTTTCCATGAATAATGTTGCTATTAGTGATGTTGATGCATGTCTCTATAAAGACTGTCATCAGTGGGTGTTGGAGTTTATAGGTGTGGTTGGTTGGCATTGATTGATGAGAGAAAATGGAAAAGAGAGGGTTATCATGGGTTTTTTGTTCCTTTTCTTTTAGCGTAATTTTTTTCTCCTCATTTTTTTCTTTTTCATTTTTCTCAAATTTCTTCTCTACATGCCTTCTCTCTTTCTCCCTACACAAAAAATTCTCTCTTTATTTTTTCTCTTGGTTTTCTCTCTTTTCTTTCACTCCATTCCCTCTATTTTCTCAAACCCTTATTTTCTATTATAAAGGTCTATCCATATACACACCCCCTCTATACTTTATTATTTCTTATCTACTTAGCTTATTCAACCTTTTATATTTTTTTTGATTTTTTTTTTATCCTTGTCCCTTTATCCTTTAGTTTCTTGGAGAGGGTTTAAAACTGTGTTTATTTTGACCCTTCTTTCATTGCATGATTATCGTTCCACCCCTCATCTTTTTTTATGATTTTTTTTCTTTGATTTTTCTTCTTCTTTTTTATTATAAAAAAAATTCACCAATATGAAAACGATAATAAAAAGGGTTGAAAATTATAAAATAGTAAATTACATAAGAAATACATTTTTTGAGAATTTTTGTATTTTTTTAAAAATATATTGAGAAATAGGGGTAAAAAGAATGATAAAAGTTGCCTCTCTTTACAATACTTACAATACAAACACAAAGAAAAATCCATTTTTTTTTACTTTGTATAGTAAGTTTGTAAAGAAAAAAAAAAGATGATATAGAAACCAAAACTTTTTTTTTTGTAATGAGAATGTACATATGAAAAAAATTATCAGATCAACAATGACAAATCTTAGAATCCATAAAACTGGTAACTCAACCATAGCTTAGATGAAAATGGTCTCATCAAGATGCTACCAACCTCGAAAAGGAAAGAAAAACAATCTTATCAAGAGATAACTAGCCTGAACATAAAAAAAAATGGTCTCATCAAGAGGCAACTACTCTAAAACAAAAATAGTATAAAAAACAGGTGATTACCTTCTAAATCTAAATAAAATGGTCTCATCAAGAGTCGAACGACCTTAACTAGAAATAAAATGACATAGTATCATTAAAAGGTAATTACATTTAATATCAAATTAAAATGGTGTGATCAAGAGACAACCATGCTCCACAAGAAATAAATTGATATAGTCTCATCAAAAGGTGACTACCCTCAATACCAAAATAAAATAGCCTCATTAAGAGAAAACCACCTTCAACTGAAAATAAAATTATGTAGTCTTATCAAGAGGCGACCACCCTCAACATAAAAATAAAATGGTCTAGTCAAGAGGCAATCTCCCTCAATAGAAAACAAAATTAAATAGTTTTATAAATAGGCGATTACCCTTAACATCAAAATAAAATGGTCTCGTTGAGAGGTGATCACTCTTACTATAAAATTAATAGGTTTAAATTATCAAGTGACCAACCTTAACATAAATTTTAAATGGATCAACTCAAAAAATGATCATTCTCGAAGAATGATATTTTTATAGAACAATTCACTCAAAGTGATTAAAATTGCGGAAAGTTGACAATGACACTTTCTTTTTCTACCATGCTATCTGAAACATCTTAGTTGTTATGAAAAAGAAAACAATAGAAGTTTTAAAATGTGTGTTCTAAGGTAGAATAAAAAAATGAATGAATAAAGTTGCTGAGGAAAATAGAAAGTAAGCCCAAAAATCAAAAACCACACATCAAAACAAACCATAAAACACCTTAAAAAATGCATCAAATATAAGCCACTTAAGACCAACAATGAATAGGTAAAAGCTCATACATATATAATGCAAGTCACCAACAAAAAGATATAACAACTAAAATGATTGACCTATTAGGGGAAGAATTAGAAAATAATGAATAATTAGGAATAGTTATACAAACATGTGCATGAAAAGAGAACGATATAAATCTTTAGGCTTTTATTGGCACCATTTAATAAGCTCTTACTTGTTGGAGAATATATTTTAACTTAAAATAAACCATTTACCAATATCCTAACTAATGGAAGTTAAAAAACCATTGAATGTTGAGTTTGTTCAAATTCCTTTGACTTGCAAAGTGATGTGATAAAAAAAAAGTAAGAAAAAGCAACTTAACTAATAACTAAACTATTTATTTAGGATGCTAAGAATAACCCTGGATATTTTTGTGGACAGATGGTTTAGTTTATTTCTTTTTTAGGGTTTTATGTAGAAATTGTGAATGATTATAGTGTAACAGGTAAAGGCGCATACCATGTATCTTCAAGGCATGACCTTGATAACGAGTCAAAATAAAAATAAATTACAAATGAACTAACAGAGTTCTTAAAGAATAAGCTAAGAGTAAAGAGCATCATGAATAATGATACAGTAGAAAGCCAACGATCAAGAATTGATAATGCAAGTTATTTAAGAGAAGCCGACAAAAACCTTTTTTTTTTTTCTCAAGTCATCTTTAAAAAGACTTGATGTAACATGCATATATGATCAAGATAAACACATATGCAAGCACTCAATTTTTTTAAGAACTAAAGCCAACAAAATAACAAAGAACAATGTTGTTCTTACAAAAAAAAGCCTTATCTCTCTCCAATGAACAATATGATAAAAAAAAGTATAAAGGTAAACCCCTACCCAACCAAGACAAAAACCCAAGAAAGAAAGGGTCATTTCTTTCAAAACTTCTATCAAACATCCAATGTGCTAGCTACCTAGGTAAAAAAACATGCCAACTTTCATGTAACATTATATGCTAACCAAAAGACCATACTCAGTAAACCTCATCGCCGAGGCAAAAGAGCTAGTCAAACTATTCTAAAACACATATGTGATTTAAATATGCAACACATAAAATGAATGCAACATGGTTTTCATCTAAAAAGAACATACCAAGATGATCTATAGAGACTAATACCCTGTACTTTCAAAACCAAAACTCTCACAAAGAAGAAGATATGAAAGATAAGAAGCACAAAAAAAAAATACACAGACTAGGAAAAACAACAAACTAGCCTATAGAAGAAAACATTAGAAAAAACCAAACCAACCAAGCCTACTCTAGAAAGCAAGAATAAAAAGTTCTGAGAAAACCAGCTGAAAAACAGAAACACAAAGAGAAAAATGTTAAGCAACCTCTAAATAAACCAAAACTCAAGTAGGTAAAAAAAAGGCATTATTTTTTCCCTCCTCATCTATAATTATAATGGTTATAACATTCATTTTAAAGATGTCATCACTAAGATACCTCTCTCACATAAACATTCTACTTATAGAGAGTACAAATTTATCACTCTTAAAGACCAATTTAAAACTATTTCGGCTTAATAATAAACCAGACATTGTATTCATCCTAATGTCAGTAACAATGAAGCACATTGTTGAGGGTCAATAAATTTTTTGAAGTCATTTTAAGTATGATCTTTTGAACACCTATTACCTTAGAGGTTGATGAATTTCTAATATACAAGTGTTCACAATCCTGTTCTGTGTAAGTGGAGAACATCTTCTTCTTGATACAAACATGTCTTGTTGCACTAATTACAACACACCACTGTTCATTATTTTTTATTAATTTGACTTTGAAAACAATAGTAAACATGTTTATTTTTAAAACTTCATAAGCAAGGTGATCAATCTTGTTGATATTGACTTTATTAGTTATTTTCTCTCTCTTAATTTACATTGTTGAGCCATATTTCTACAACCATTACCTAGGTGCCCTATTATATTGCAGATAAATATTTTTTTTATTAAACTTTTTGGCAATAATTTTCTCATTGACAATAAGCTTTTCTACCAATTGTTCTACAAAGTTTGCTTTAGAGGCTATACTAGAAGAGTAAACTCTTTTTTCATACAATTTATTATCCTTTTCTATCCCTTGTCTTAAGATGAGGTATTCAATTTCTATTTTTTTCATCTTATGCCCAAGGTTATTCTTGAATTCTTTCTAAGAGATTGACAATATTTAATAATTGGAGTCATTTGGAAGGACTCTCTTCTAATCATATCTTTAGCATAAATATCATGTAAGATGAGTTGAAATTCTTGAACTTGACCTATAAGGATCATTGAATCAACCATTTTGAATTCTAAAATTTGTCAATTCTGAACTTTTTGATAGCAACAACTTCAATAAATTTTTTTATCCAAAACTTTTCAAAGTGCCTTTACATTATTGATTGAACTCTACATATCATATTGCATATTGTCCAATATATTCAAGATGCAGTTTTTGCAAATAAAATCACTATGATTTCATATATTCAAAGCTACCATAATAATGAAATTAGATTCATTATTTGATGACTTTGGCACTATTTCCAACAAGAACTTTTTTAAATTCAAGATGGTCAAATAAAACAATATTTTTTATTGTCACCTCTTAAATTTCATTCCATTGAACTTTTCAGGTTTTTTTCCATGCACTACAAAAAATTATGGTGAAATCCTCACTACCAAAGTAGTAGTTGCCAAAGCAATATTGGTTGGGACAATAAAGTCTTAAGAAAAAGTCATGAAAATTATTTTATAAAACAATAGCCTATTTTTATATAATAAATTTGGCTTCTCAACAAGTAAGAAAAATAAATATAAAACGATACCAAAATTTCAACAAACCAAAGTTTGATAAAAATTATAACCAATAAAAAAGCAATAAAAAGAAAACAAATTCAACAAAGCAAGATCACAAAAAAACTTGTTATAATAGTTTGAGATCACAAATATATCATATAAATATGCATCATACCATCATAAACTTGTTTAATCAAAATAAACAAACAAGTATGAACACAACATATAAAATGCAATAATATATATAAACTAAACAAATAACATGCATATAGCACAATAAAACTTAAAGATTGTTTTCCAAAATTCACAAATACATAGACCGATGAGCATAAAATTTTAGTTTGTAATCACATAAAATTATAAAAATATGATAAATTTGCAATCATGACAACAGACTAGCATAATTACTATAAACTTGCATAAAAAATTGAAAAGCAATCCTAGCATGCATACTAATCATATATTAAAAATATACTTAAACAAAACTAATAAATGATATTTATATGTTAAAGTACTTGGTATATAACCAATACAAAGATTCTTGTTATTGTTGTCGTTGCCGTCATCGTCGTCATCAATAATCAATCATTTATCCTTAAGTCTTTATTGTCCATCACTTATTTTAAGAGAACTAACTTCAATAAGCCTCATAGGATTTCAACATCACTACCTTGTTTAGGTGCACTCCTAAGTAAGGTCCAACGAACTAAAAATTTTTTACTTATAATCTCTCTACAAGAACTGATCATAGCTCTATAATATAAAGAGAATTAAGAGAGGAAATAAAGCTTTAAAACAAGACAAGTTAAACTTGAAAAAATAGGTGAAGACGAGCATCAACATATACATAGAATAATATTCAAAACAGTGCAAAAAAACAAAACCAAAACACTCTTTCATAGCCCCTTGTTTTAGGGAATTTTAAGCAAAAACTCATGAAATTTTCTCATTATCAACTTTAATTATTCTTCATAAAATCAGAATTAAGCATAAACTTGGCTTTAAATAAGTTGTTTTCTAGTTGAAAAAATTATTCAGGTTTAAAGACAAATCTTTCAGGAGAAAATTGATTAGATTCTATCATTTATATGCTAGATTGGAAAAAACAGTGGGTTGAAAAAATTAATTCTTTATAGGCAAAAGAATTACAAACAAAAAAACAAATCCAAAATATATTAGAAAATAAAATCTTTTGTAATCTAAAAAATTAATTTACAACAAACCAAATCTAAGGCCTAGGCCTGACCCAGCGTGAGTTATCTATGCACGTTTATGTTGGTTTAAACTCAAAGCTCACTTTGCTTAGGTTCTCTCTCCTTGTAAAATCTTGGGTATTGTTTGGGCCAATTTTAAATTTTCATATTCTCATTAAAAGAACCACTAGGAAAGCATGCTTATTTCCCGTATGGGATGCTTTTAAAGGATTATTGATTTCTTTAAAACATGACAATCATGAGTTTTTTAAGATTAATTTTTTATTCACCTATAATTTTTTAAATCATCTTAATATCCCATGTGGGATGCTTTTAAAAGATTATGGATTTCTTCAAAGCTTATATTTTTAACTATCCCCATTTATAGTTTCTTACATTACGTGATTCTAAATTTCTTAAGGTAAAAAAAGAAATCAAAATTTGTGCTATTCAACAAACACGACAAAGTGATGTTTCAGTAAATTGCACCTAATACAATAACCACTCACGCGTGAGAGTTCACATAATATTTAATCATTTTTCAAACAAAATCTTAGTCAATTTGATGTCTATAATCATTTGTTAGACAAGCCACCAAATTTATTGCTCAACTTATTATTTTTTTTTTCAATTTGATCCTTTCACATTGTTTTTATTTAGGATTTGTTTTGGTAGTTTGTTTTGATTGTCTAGATATGAGGATTCAGCAATATAAAGAAAAAATTCTAGTGCTCAATTAATGCTCGGTTTTGTAAAATTAAATAAAATTTTATTGATGTGAAACAACCAAGGCTTAAAGGACCAAAATTAAAACTAAAATAAATATGGTAGCCTGAAGTCAATGGGCAAGACGACTTGGCTAGCGCATGCTTCTCACGTGTAAGCGTGTGGTGGAGATCTGCCATATTCTAGCGACACTTATGGCTTACTATAGCGATCAAACTCCAACTTCTTTGAAGGTGTTAAAAGCAGCTTGGCGCGGTTGATCGATTGAGGTGGCACGTGCAAGTGGATGGGTGGTTGTGGGGTCGTGATAGATTTTATCTTCTCCTTCCTTTTTTTTTCTCTCTTCTTTTTTAGATTTGCAATGATCTAGCCAAATTTAAAAGGTGTCCTATCATTTTGTTTTTATGTTAAATTTATGTCCTCTCTTTTTTTTTTTCTCTATCATTTTTTTTATTACTATTTTTTTCCTTTGGGTACTTTTTTTTTTAACATTGAATATTATTTTTTTCAATTAATCCTTCGATATTTGGTTGATTATGAGTTAACCTTCATAATATTTTCTCAATGTAGTAATCCTGGTCTCTTAACCTAAGTCATGAGTTTGAAATGTTAAACCGGGTTGATATTAGTTTTTTTTAGATCCTTTTTTTACACTAATAATCTTTTTTAAATTTCATCCTTCACATTAGGTATGTTGAAAATTGAATTTTGTTATTTTCTTCGTTTTGCTTTCTATGAGGTTATTACAGTCTCATAATCTGGGTCGCGTGTCTAATGGGGTAGCTTGGTTGACTCATATGTTTTTTTAAGATTAGATAATTTTTTTATCTCATCCTTCAACATTTGATTTTGTTTGAGATTTGAGCTTTATGATTTTTCTTGTTTTTTTAAGATTAGATAATTTTTTTAAGGTTATCCCATTTGCATGTTCGGCTCACTGGGTTTGGTAGACTTGCCCAGCTCTGCAGTTTTTTTTTATTATTCTTTTTGTTGAATGCTTTTTAATTTTTATTTCATCCTTTTACATATGGATTGTTGGGGATTGAGTATCATAATTTTTTTTTCTATGAAGTTATCCTGAACTCATGACTCAGGTGTCAAGTTTTTCATGCAAACTTGGGTTTATCCTGAATGTTTGTTTTTGGTCACTTAATTTTTTTTTCAATTTTTTTTAAGCATTAGATTTTTTTGGAATTAAACTTTTAAGTTTTGTTTTTGACAAGCGATTTTTTTTTTCAAGTCATCGTTATCATAAAAAAATGATCCATTTATCATCATTACATATGTTTTTTTTTTTTGGGATATAACTAAATCAAACTATCCGATTGAACATAGCTGGTATATAACCCAAATCACAATTTTTTTTTTAACATGCTAGGAACACATGAATACTATTTTATTTTTTTTTACCTAAATGAAGTTTCTGACAAGGCCAGGTTCACCTATCCAGGATAAGCTATATGCACGCGTCTCTTGACTTCTTATAGTAACGGTGTATTTGTATTCCGGTTAAAATATTATTTGTTTAAAATTTAAATTTTTTTTATTTAAAATAAATTATTTAATAATTTTAAATTATTTTGATATATTGATATTAAAAATAAATTTTAAAAATATAAAAAAATTATTTTAATATATTTTTAAATAAAAAATATTTTAAAATAAAACCACTCATCATTGAATATGAGACCAAAAGTAGTTCACTGTATAAAGCGTTTGTACTTGCGTTGGGAGTTTACAAAACCCAAATGCTGGTTGACACCGATACTCTCCATGGCAACAAAAAGAGGATCACTCAAAAGTTTATGTATATATATATATAAATTTCACGCAGAAGAGCAAGGGAGCAGCCTCCTTTTTGGTAACTAGCAAGACTGGGGTCTGGCTTGGAAACAGCTGCTCTCCCTCTCCGCGTGGTCAACAAGCTTATCAGCACGACCAATTATCATTGCAAAAAAAAACTTTAGGTTTTATTTTTTATATTAGAAAATGGCTTTTAGAAGTACTGGTTATAGAAGTCGTGGTACCAATAAATATTAGATCTAAGATTTGGAAGTGTATACCGACATGCAAATTCCAAGCATAGCCTCTGAGAAATTGTGAACAATCAATTTAACCAGCTTAAATAAATATTTTTGACTATTCTTTTGGATAGATTAGCTCATCGTGACTACAGTACAGTGGTCTGGTCTGTCCAGCATAGGAATTACCTGATAATTCTGTGGGTCTGTGAAATTGGCATGGACATAAAATTATGAGAATATCCCTAGCAATTCTTATTTTAAGTACTGTTACTGCTATAGAAGACAACTTTTTTTTGGATTCGAGGAAACCCAACTTTTAAAAAATATATTTTATAGATTTAGGTGAGTGAGTAAAATCTTGATTATTTTAGATTTTTATAAAAGATACATGTTCTGACTCGAACTCGAAATCTGCTATAAAAAAACAACGACTTGCATCATTTTTTCTTTCAGAGTTATTATGCACAGCAGCTTCTTCTTCTTCTTTTGTTGCCTATGCGCGCTACTGCTTGCTTGTACAGAAAATCGAAAGCAATTAGAGGTTGATATTAGATTATTTGCCTAATCTATTTAGATTTTGGCCTGTCAAAGTGATAGTTTACCAAACTAATAGTGAAGAAGGGTCCAACGTAACAGCTCCAACCTAAATTATTTAGTAGTTCATAAAGTATTAATGATGATAATATTACCTGGGACTGTTTTTTTTTTTTTTGGTTATTGGCACACAATAATTAATTGGTCAATATTTATGAATTTACACGCACGTACCGACTTTCACCTTTGTAATGTTTTAGGCTTCTTCTTCACGCACACCCATGAAGTTCCAACATTTTCATTTCTCGCGCGCGCGCATGTGT
>Ga0325410_1006297_pt1 | contig 13034 bp, 11 predicted proteins | sample PopdelMetagenome_16_FD_206182 | JGI IMG/M metagenome (GOLD analysis project Ga0325410, IMG submission 206182) | Populus deltoides microbial communities from Bellville, Georgia, United States - Xylem-PdIQD-R3 | ecosystem: Host-associated > Plants > Phyllosphere > Stem > Wood/Secondary xylem... | reverse complement strand
AAATTGAAATTTGAGAGCGAATTTACCGAGGGAATCACCGAAGGATTAATTAAAAATAATATTATTTAATAGTCCATCGGTGATTTCATCGGTAAAAAAACAATATAAAACCCAACAAGTACCCCTTTAGTTTATTTTTTCCTCTCGTTCAGTTTTCTTAAATCTCTCTCATTTTTTGCTTTCAATTCAAGTGATTTTGCTTCAATTTCTAGTTCTATCTTCATCTTCAAAGTTTAAAAGGTATGCATTGTGGTTCTCCTCACTTGTTATGATTTTTTATTTTTCATCTTTTCTTCGATTTATTAACAATATATTTTTATTTTATTTGTTTTTTGTATTGTATGTAGATAAAGTTTAAAAGTAAACACACTTTTAAGGTAAGCATTTTTCATTCCTAAAGTCTATAGTTTTTTTTTTGTATTAATTTTTTTGCCTATTTTATTGTTTTTATTGCAATAATGATTGATTGTTTTGTTGAATTTTAATTATTATTGTTGAATTTGCTGCATAAATGTTAATTGAATATATAGAATTAAATTTAATTGTTTTATATCAATTTTATTATAGAGTGTTCGATTATTTTATTGAATTTTAATTGTTATTGTTAAATTTGTATAGATGTCAGTTAAATATATAGAAAAATTATTTATTTTTCTAAATTTTATTGTTATATTTGTATAGATGTTAGCTTATATATATGATTTTGTTTCTCTATTTTATGATTAAAAACATTATATTATTACATTGAAAATGAAATGAAATTGAATACTCTAAATTTTCTGGTATAAATAAAATAAAATCAATTGGTTTGTGGCATATATCTTGTCAATATTTGCAGGTTTGAACAATTTGGATAGTCTCCAGTATAGAGGAGGTGTTGCCGATTTTTTTTAAAATCAAATTTGATTATGTAATTATTCATCAAATTTGTGTAGATGTGTAGAACAAAATCAACAGCACGTCATGAGCATATAGTCGCAGCTAATTTTTCTAGCAGCGATGATGACGTTACCAAGAAGAGACAACTGCGGCGACTAACGACGCTGCTTCTTCCAATGCAGTTTAACAATGTAGAGGCATATTGGAAGGACGACCTTTCAATGTAAGTTTGTTTTTATTTTAATTTTTCTTTAACATAATTTATGGACAACTAATTAATATTTCATTAATTTTATTGATTTTTAGGTTCACAAACATTGAGGCCACCCGAGTAATAACATCGAGGTTTAAATTGTTAATAAAGATTCTATTGTTTCAATGGAGTCAGGTTTCCAGACATCCTGACGTGAGACCTTATATTAATGCATGGTTTAGAAGATTTGAGGTTAGTGTTAACTTTAAATTTTAACTATTTTGTATGTTATGTTGAAATTATTGATTTATTTTTAATAAATTATCTATACACAATACAAATTCGAGTAGGATAACGCGAATGACAATATTGCGAGGAGGGTGTGGGAGAATCATGTGACAATTAGATAACATCGAAAACGATATGATATTTTTTAAAACATTTTATATATTAAAATCTAATTTGTCATTAACTCATATAAAATTTGTTTATGGATGTAGGTTGCGTGACTTTTGATATGAAGCGTAAAAAAAAGCAAAAAAATATGCCAGAGATAACTATTTACAAGGCTGGAATGATGTGGCGGTTTGGAGGGATTTTAGGCCGCCATACATCCTTGAGGATATATGGGCATAATATATCTAGCATGTGACATCTGAGCGGTTTACACGACGCTCATAGTCCGGTGTCGAGAACCGAAATTGACAAATTCACGGTTTGGTTACCATGTATATTGGCGGCTCAGTTTCATTCATTACACATGCGAAGCACATGATAAGATTAATTTTAATGACATCTATCTTTAATTAATTTGTTGTTATTTATAAATGTATTTAACTTGCAATATTTTTTTTTTCTTGCAAGCTACCTCTTTTGGACGTGAGCCGAGCCCAATGAAATTTTTTTGAGAGAAGCACATGCGGAGTTAAGACCATCAAAAGGGGGTGCAACAGTTCGTCGACAACCACGCTCAACACTTCGTGGTATGTTCGTTCAACCATTTTCTTTCGTAAGTTATTATTTTCTTGAATTGAATTTGATGATTTTTTTTTAATTTTCAGGAGACATATAATAGCCGGTTGAGGGAGAGATATTAGGAAAATCCTTCGACCCACCAGGATTTCAATCCGAATTTATGGATGGAGGTAGGATCGTCTAATGGACCCGATAGAAATCAAGTGTATGGACTCTCCAACATTAGGACTGAGAATTTGTGGGCAGTCTGTATTGTCTCAACCGTTGGGAGCTCCCAATCAATATCGAGCACTCAGTCTCAGGAGTTCATGGCCTTGCAATAACACACGACTCATCTCACCGAAAAATATGAGTGACTCAAATATGAGTGACTCTTGGTGGATTATGAACAACTCTGCCAAATGGTCATGAACATGAGATCACGAATGAGTGGTATGTGTGTGCCACCTTTTGGCCATATGGTACTAGGAATGACTAGCCTCTTCCTCCTCTTCCAGCGCCGCCATTGTTCTAGTTTAATTTATATTTGTACAAATCAAATTGTAATGAATATTTGGATGAATATTTGGATTTTATATTATTCAATTTTATTTTTACATATTTCAGTTTTATACAATTTTATTTGCTTAATTATTATTCTATAGAATTTTATATTAATTATTCTATACAATTTTATTTTTTAAAATATTTTTTAGTTATCACCGATGGATTTACAGACGGAATCAATCTGTCGGTATTTTGTAGAGAGTTGTAAAACTTTTATTGCATATGCCACAATCACCGATGAAATTATTCCGTCGGTGATTTATCGATGGTAATACAGACAGAATTAATCCGTCGGTATATTTCAGAGAGTTGAGAAAGAATTATTGTATATGCCACTATCACTGATAGAAATATACCGACAGAATAATTCCGTCGGCATATTTCCAGCATGAATTTTTTTTAACACGCATTTTTCGTTTGTAAACTCATTAGTTTTTATTTTTTACCGATAAAATTAGCAATAGATGATAGAATAACCGGTGAATGTTATACCGATAGATGCATTTTATTAGTGAATTAATTAGTAAATTTTTTATCAACAGAATAGTAATCTCATGCTAACAGAAAAACTCTGTCAATAAAACTGTTAAATGCTATAGCGTCAAGCGTTGCAAGTCGCGGCGTTGGGAGAATTATTAATTTGTTACATTCTGTAAATGAGATTGTACATGCCCTAGCCCCCAAGGCTAGAAGTGTACTCATGAAAATAGTGTTCAAGTTCAGATTGTCTCTCCTTTGATTTCCTTTTTAACGAGCATCTCGAAACCAAAAGGGAACGGTAGTTCCTTGCCGTTTCTTTCACCAGCACAAAACAGTTGTTAACTTTCATGATCATGTCCGTAGCTTTCATGGCGAAATGATATCCTTTGACATGCATAGTATAGTATTGATGATGGGCATGAATGATGTCTACACTTGAACAGATGGGTCCATACGTCCACATGATGCATATAAGCTTAAAGTTTTAATGGAACATGAAGTTTATTCAAATATCCTGCTCCGTATATATCATGTCGCTGTTTGCTCCACTAAATCTAGAATCGACTAGCGACGTGACCCGTGCTTTGTTGTGTGTCATAAAATTTTATATATACATATAAGTTTTTTTTAATGTATTTTTATAGTTAAAAAAATGTAACAAATTAAAAAATAAATGCACATATGTAATCAAATAGATTAAAAATTATGTGTGCTAATAAATAAATAAAAAATCATTAATGTCACTTGAAAACAAAACTTAAAAAATCAAGAAATACATGTAAATCAAGATATTTAATCTTAAAAAATAGAACATTAAATAAATTGAATAGAAAAAGAAAAAAAAAGAAATAACATGTAAAGCTACACATATTAAAAATATCATCTTAAAATAAATATTTTTTATTTTAAAAAACATAGTTTATCTATATAAAAGATAAAAAGAAAACCATAGATAAACCAGAAAAAACCAGATGTGTTTTCACAAACTTTTAAGGTATAAAAAACCTAATATGAACTCCCCTAATTAAATGAAACAATTTGAAACAAACACCTCTTATTTTGGTGGCCTAAACCGGTGTCAATGACAAGTTTCTTTCTCTACCGTCGGAATCCGGCGACCCCCCTCTCTCTTTTATCTCTCAACCAAGGTTAAAAAAATAACAAAAATAAACCTCTGTTTCAAAATGGAATTGGAACAATTTTAAGGGACCAAAATAATTTTGGAAAAAAATATTACAAAAAAAGAAAACACAAAAGAAACTGGAAAAAAAACCATGTGGGAAAAAACACTATGGCAATTCACAGTAATTTGCGAGGAAAGTTACAGTGTTTTTCTCACATATTGTAATTGTAATTTTTAACCAGTTCAATATTAGAAAAGTAAAATCGACAAAGATAATTTTGAAAAAAAATAAAAAAAGAGAAAAGTTGGAAAAAAAGAAATGTCATTTTGGAAAAAAAAGAAAAAAAAGGAAATTTGAAAAAAAAACAAAAAAGTAAAAAAAAAAAAAGGGAATGCACTGTGGATTACTATTGTAATCCACAATGCATTGAGTGTGGGTGAACAGTGAATTCACCATACCCTTTAGCTTATTACTTAACTGTAATCCTAACCAGCTTAATATCAAAAAAATAAAATTGACAAAGATAATTTTAGAAAAAAAATAAAAAAAAAACTATGTGGTAAAAAACACTATAGCAATCCACAGTAATTTGCGAGGAAAGCTACAGTGCTTCCCTCACATGTTTTAACTATAATTTTTAACCAGCTCACTTTTAAAAAATTAAAATTGAAAAAGATAATTTTGGAGAAAATCATAAAAAAAAAACAAAAAAAACCATATGGAGAAAAACTGTAGTTATCAACAATGTTTTAAAGAAAAAAATTACAAAACTAAATTCTCAATCAGCTTAATATTGAAAAAATAAAATCGACAAATATAATTTTAAAAAATAAAAGAAAAAAATAGAAAAACCATGTGGAAAAACACCGTATCAATTCACTGTATTTTAAAGAAAAAAATTACAAAGCAAAATTTTTAACTAGCTCAATATTAAAAAACTAAAATTGACAAAGATAATTTTGAGAAAAAAATAAAAAAAAAAAGAAAAATTAAAAAAATTAAAAAGTGCAAAAATAATAAAGTGAAAAAAATAAAAAAATGAAAAAAATATATATAGAAAAAAAACACTATGAATTACTGTTCATCGTGATTTTAGGATGGGGTAACAGTGATTCTGGTGTCGCGATAAAAATACAAACAAATTAGCTCTCAAAAATTAGAATCTCACCAATATCTGAAAACTCATTTGGACTCTCTCCAAATAATGAACAAGAATTTTATAAACTTAATCTGCCCTTTACTAATTAGAACGAGACTTTAAATAGCCAAATTACAAATAACTGAAAATTACAAATAACTGAAATTGACAATTAAGCAATTAATTGTCCGTTACATAAAACAGTACCCAACTTCCACCATCTTTAATGGGCACAATAAAAGAAATAACAAAATAGACGCAAATGATAATTAATAAGGGTAGTGGGCAGTTATTGACAATTAAAGAAAATAACAAAACGGACACTAGTACTTATTATCTTGATGGCCACGTAGTGAAGCAAAGGCAAAATGCATCATTGCCGCCCTCCCAAAGAACATGCCTCCGGCAAGTATTGCTGGATATAGTCGCGATACACTTTCGGAGCGAGACGGTGTACTTCATCTCCTTGGAGCCAAACAGAATCCGAAAGAGGCTTGTGTGCCCATTGAACCAAAAATTTATAATAACCACCCCTACGAGTAGAGACAAACTGATGGTCTAACACAGCAAGGATACCATCGGATGAACAAGGAGTCGATGGAACACGGATTGGGATGCCATCCAAAGGGGATGGAAAGTCATTTTGACCGTTGAATGCAGTCAAATCTTCAATATTGAAAACCGGACTAATAGCATAAGTAGGAGGTAAGTCAATAACATAGGCATTAGGTCCCAGCTTTTTCAGAACTGTGAAGGGTCCTGCACGACGAGCATGGAGTTTGTTGTAGCTGCCAGGAGGAAAACGTTCTGAACATAATCAAATCAGCACGTGATCACCGACCTCGAATTGTTTATCTCGTTTCCGTAAATTAGCACGTTGAGCATAAACTTCTGTCTGCAGGGCAATTTTTTTATGAACTTCCTCATGGACGGACATCATGTGAGCAGCAAAATCTAACCTCCTTCGCTCGTCCTTTGTGGTAAAGGTAACGAGATAATATCCAAAGGTGTACGCGGAGTCATACCATAAACAAGCTGGAATGGAGAGCTACCCGTGGTGCGATTGACTGAATTATTGTAGGCAAATTCAGCTTGCGGGAGAATCAGATCCCAGCTGGTTGCATGATCATCAATTAGAGAAAGCCAGTTCAGTGCCTAATTTTGCCCACAATGTTTTCCAGAAATAACTAATAAACTTCACATCATGATCTGAGACAATAGTAGTAGGGAGGCCGTGCAACCTCACAACTTCTTTTAAAAATAAGGAAGCAACGTTAGAGGGATCATATGTTTTATGGCATGGAACAAAATGAGCCATTTTAGAGAAACGATCTACCATCACCATTACAGAGTCGTTGTGACGTTGAGTACGGGGTAGGCCAAGAACAAAATCCATGCTGATATCAACCCAAGGGTGATGAGGAATTGGTAAAGGAGTGTAGAGACCAGTGTTTTGTTTTGTACCTTTGTTAACTTGGCAGATTCGACACCTGGAGATTATCGTGTGCACATCACGTCGCATATGTGGCTAAAAGAAACGGTCAGCCACCAACAGGTATGTTTTATCAAACCCAAAATGGCCAGCTAATCCCCTTCCATGCAATTCCATAATGATGAAATCACGTATTGAACCTTCTGGAACACAAATTTGACCATTTTTTATGAGGTATCCACCTGATACGGAAAAGTCAGTTTTGGTAGATGTGTTGGACTGCAGTGCTGCCCAGATATCCTTGAAATGCTTGTCTGATGCATAGTCATCCTTCATGGCTTCAATGTAGTCAGGATATGTGGTCGTCGACTGAGGGTGTCTGCCACCTTATTCTCACGGCCAGCAGTGTGTCGAATAATGAAGTTAAATTGCTGAAGGTAGTCGAACCATCTTGCATGTTTGGCATTTAACCTATTTTGAGAGTTGAGGTGTCTCAAAGAGTCATGGTCAGTAAATAAAATGAATTCACGATGTACCAAGTAAGGGCGCCAATGTTTCAAAGTCTGAACCAAAACATAAAACTCCACTTTATAGGCTGAGTATTTGCGTCGAGACTCGTTGAGTTTTTCACTAAAAAAAGCAATAGGATGTCCTTCTTGGCTTAATACTCCACCGATACCAACATTAGAGGCATCACAAGCAATCTCAAATACTTTTAAAAAGTCAGGAAGCTTCAAAACCGGGGCAGAAGACATTTTTTGTTTTATCTCATTAAATGCCTTGGCAGCTGCGGGCGTCCACTTGAAGATCTTGGACTTCAGGCATTCGGTGATAGGGGCTGTGATGGTGCTAAACCTTTGGATAAACCTGCGATAAAATGTTGCCAAACCCAAGAAGCTGCGTATATCAAAAAAAGATTGAGGTTCAGACCATTCACGGATTGTTTGGACCTTTGAGGAGTCAGCTTCAACGCCTTTGTGTGATACAATGAACCCTAAAAAATTGGTCTTTTGTTCAAGGAAGGAGCATTTACCCTTGTTGATGTAGAGATGTTCTGTTCTTAGCGTCTCCAAAACCTGGCGTAGGTGTTCTAAATGTACTGTAACAGACTTGCTAAAAATGAGTATATCGTCAAAATATATTACAACAAACTTTCCAAGGAAAGGTCGAGGTGCTTGTGTCATGACACGCATAAACGTGCTTGGAGCATTGGTGAGGCCGAATGGCATAACTAACCATTCATATAACCCTTCTTTTATCTTGAAAGCAGTTTTCCATTCATCCCCAGGCTTTACTTGGATTTGGTGGTAACCACTCCGCAAATCAAATTTACTAAAGATCACGGCACCACCCAGTTGGTCCACAATGTCATCCAAGTGTGGAATTGGAAACCGGTATTTCACTGTGATTTTGTTCACCGCTCGGCTGTCGATACACATCCGCCAGCTGCCATCTTTTTTTGGGGTGAGTAATGCAGGTACAGCGCAGGGGCTCAAACTTTCACGGATGAATCCTTTAGTCAATAATTCTTGGACCTGTCTTTGGAGTTCGGCATGCTCAGTTGGGCTCATTCTATAATGAGGTAAATTGGGTAGAGACGAACCTGGAACAAAATCGATGGCATGTTGAATGTCTCGTAATGGTGGTAACTGTTGGGGAAGGTCTTCTGGCATTAAGTCTTCAAATTCTTGGAGAAGGAATTTAACACTTTCAGGGACTTTACCATCTAGTTGTTTGGATTCGCGTCCTACTAAGAAAAGAAGAATGTTCCCATCCTGCATGGCTTCTTTGACTTGTCGCATAGTCAGCATCAGGTTGGATTTCTTAGGACCTTCAAATACAGAGATGTGGAGTGGTTCCAGTACCACTTTCCGATCGTGCATCTTGAACGAATAGGTATTCTCCAGACCATCATAATTGACATGCCTATCATACATCCATGGCCTCCCCAATAACAGATGACATACAGTCATTGGCAATACATCACACCAAACTTGGTCTTCGTACTTCTTGCCAAATGAAAATTTCACAAGACAGCGACTTTGAACCAAAATTGAATTGTTATCATTAATCCAACACACCTGATATGGCGTGGGATGTGTCTCTTGGGAAAGACCAAGACGCTCAACTATTTCCTTGGCCACAACATTCATGCTACTACCATTGTCGATGATAACATTCAGAGCTTTGTCTCCGTACGCAACCCTTGTGTGAAAGATATTGGTTCTCCTCCAGTCATGGTCCACATCCTCTTTGGTTTTATGACCTGTCAAAACATGTTGAATCACACAAATGGGTAGATCAGTGGCTTATAATCATTCTTCTTTGGAATCAGTTTCTTCTTGGATATGGTCTTCTTCCTGGTTAATTTCAGCATCATCAAACACCAGGTCCTTCTCACATATATAAGCCACTCTCTAATCTCGAGTGGGACATACCACCGCAAAGTGTCCACGCCCTTTGCATTTGTAACATTGGGGTCCCTCTCCGAAAGCCTTTTCTTTTCCTTTAAAATCATAATTCACATTTCCTCTTGTTGATTCGACTGTTGGTTTTGCACTGGTAGGGACTGGGAAACGAAAATTACCAGAGTCGGCAGAATAAAAACGGCGTGTGTTATTCGAGGTCTGTCTCTCAACTTGTAAAGCTAGCTGGTAAGCTTCCTCAACATTATACAGTCGGACCGGCAACATGTCTTTGCGAATATCAGGTTTCAATCCCTTCAAATACCGAGCTAATACTTGAGACTAGGTTTCGTTGGTCTTGCTCCTCACTGTTAGTTCATGAAATCGCTCTGTATACTGGTCCACCGTAGTTCTGTTATTTTGATTCCATTGGAGCATGTCTTCAAAAATGAGTTGTTCATTTATGGGTAAGTATTTTGCTTCTAACCGTGCCTTCATATCTTCCCACTCTGCCATAGGGGCCTGACGGGTTCGCCTAAGTCTCTCTTCCACACTGCTCCACCAAGCACGGGCTGGTCCTTTAAGCTTTAATTTGACAAACTGAACCTTGCGTTCTTCAGGTACCGAGAACCAGTCGAAATAGTCTTCAAGTGAAGTAATCCAATCAAAAAATGCCTCCGGATTGAGTTTGCCATAGAAGTCTGCTACTTCCACCTTCATGCGTCTGGTTAATTCATCCCAGACGTTTCTTTGAACATCTGTATCGCGTGGTTGTCCATGTATAGCCCTGTGTCTCACCCCGCCAAGTTGCACTTCCTCAATTTCATCTTCGTCGTCCCCAACCCCTTCTCGTCTTCTTGGTACACGTCTGGCTTCCCTAGGTGGTCGCCCCATTTCTCTATTGCTGCGTTCGTCAATTACGTCCAAACGATGCATCATCACGTTCAAAGTTTGAGAAAATTGATCAAGTTGTTGTTGAAAACTTGATGAGGCTTGGAAAATATCAGTGTTTGGGTTTGGATTTGAAGAACTGGGAATGTTGGAACCTTGATCCATGATGTTATATGAATGACCACTTCTGGTTTTTGGCATAAGGAAGTTTTGAAAATCAAAACCGGCTCTGATACCAATTTGGTGTCGCGATAAAAATACAAACAAATTAGCTCTCAGAAATTAGAATCTCACCAATATCTGAAAACTCATTTGGACTCTCTCCAAATAATGAACAAGAATTTTATAAACTTAATCTGCCCTTTACTAATTAGAACGAGGCTTTAAATAGCCAAATTACAAATAATTGAAAATTACAAATAACTGAAATTAACAATTAAACAATTAATTGTCCGTTACATAAAACAGTACCCAACTTTCACCATCTTTAATGGGCACAATAAAAAAAATAACAAAATAGACGCAAATGATAATTAATAAGAATAGTGGGTAGTTATTAACAATTAAAAAAAATAACAAAGCAGACGCTAATACTTATTATCTTGATGGCCACGTAGTGAAAGGCAAAATGCATCAGATTCCCCGGCATATTGTTAATAATATATATACACACACTACAAGCCATGAAACAAGTAATTAACTATTAAAAATAACAGTCACTTGGCTTACCACTAGCAGTCACCTTATAATAAATATGCTCAAAGAAAGGGTCTCCTCCTGGGTATATCTTCCAAGAAGTATCTATCAAACTCCATAACCTTGGCGTGCATGGTGGTAAAAGAGAAACCCGCCGCCTACTTAGTGCATCAGCCACGTTGCTGGCATTGTCAGATTTCGGCAACTTAACTTCTATTAATCATCGATGTACTTCAAGACATCATGATTAGTAATGATAATGAACTCCTTCTATACCAAATTAATAATGATTTTAAATGCTTTAATTAATTGCTAAACAATGACATCAAGCTCAAGACAGTTTCTTGTTAAAAAACATATAACGGGGCGGCCTCTTGGCTGAGGACACCTTCAATCCCATACCCTAGGCATCACAATTACCCTCGAATAATTTATCAAAATCAAGAAAGGCAAGGATTAAGATCAGCTTTAATCATCTTCTACTTCGCCAGCTGAAACTGACTGCAACTTTCTCTCTATCCACCAGAAAGTATATTCTTTTTTGAAGCACTCAGTGATGCATGCGATAAAAAAAATTGAGATAGCGATTGAAATCACCTAGAAAAGGAGTTCAAGTCATGAAATCCCCTCACATTATAAATATTCGTAGGAGTGGGCCACTCCACAATAGCTACCACCTTGCTTGATGAATCTACACCATCAACATATATCAGAAAAGCAGCCACTATATCAGCCAGGCTTCCTTGACTGTGCAGTGTGCATTCCACTTCACCACGTACGTAGCTATGTGCTTCCTGCTTTTTTTCTTCCTCTAATTATTCTCCATCCAATATCTCCATGTCTATCATTCATCCACCCAGGATCATATCCTACTGATCTTCTCTCTCAGCAATAAATTAATTAACAGTGAAGGCAATCCCAACAAACAATAATGGATAATCATGTTTAAGGAAGGGTTCAAGGTTTCGATCAATATTAAAATGTTATATTTAACGGTCTGTGGAAATATATATGATTACTAGCTAGAATTAATATCCGACAACCTGTATCTGGTGCAATGTGATGATGTTGAGTGCAATATCGTCTGCCTTATTGTGATATAACAGGTTGTGTCTTGAGTTAATATATATATACGTTTGATAATTACACCACAACTACATCTTTGAACCCTGTAATGAACTTCATTGAAATGCAACGAGCATCTTATAATTGGATCTTAAAAACTAGATAAATTATGGTGCAGCACGACAAAAACAATTAGAATCTGCAGTTTATCGATCCAAGACTCATGGAGTTTTTGGATTGTTTCTTGGTTACTGATGTGGGGCATCTTTCTACGTTTATGATTCAAAACGAAAAGCATCATTGAAGGCTACGTCCCCAAACATCTAGTTGAACCACAGTAGTATATATATATGGCTTTGTAATGGAGATCATAACGGAAATTCTGTCACCCTACCCAAACATCTAGTTGAACCACAGTAGTATATATTCAGTCTCTTTTTACCATTTCCAGTCTGGAATAATTAGGAGTCTGTCAAAAGCTTCCCTAGAGTGTATTGCGAATGATGCAGGCGGCGACGGTAGGAATGGTGTTGAAATTGGAAAGGTATCAAAAGATTATAATGCCTTTGAGAAGCCACATCAGTCATGATTCAAGCAACTCTGTCGTGCAAAGATGAAACACAGAAAAGTTCTTACACACAAATTAAGAGCTGTGTTTATATGATTTTGAAGGTTAGTCCTTTTTGTTTTTGAAAATCATAGGTTAGCCCCTTAATTAAAGTTCATTGGAATATTTTTTTGAGATTTCTAAACAACCCTCTTTAAATGCATCTTTAATTTTGTACATAGTAGTTGATATAGTAGAATTTTTGTACATAATTAAAAATATATATTTGTTTAGTTTATAAAAATATGCTAAACTTGCAATCATGATCAAAATACTAGTATAAATACTACATAAATTTAAATCATGCATAAAAGTTTGGAACTATCTTAATTATATCATGTATCGGTCTAAAACATATATTTTAAAAATATATTTAAAACAAAATCAATAAAAAAATATTTATTTATTAACAAATTTAACATGTAACCTATTTGAAACTTTTTATTATTGTCAATAATCAATTACGTGTTTTTAAGATTATATTAGTCCTCACTTGATGTAAAAGAACGAACATCAATAAATTTCTCAAGATTCCAATAATTTTTTTTTATTTAAATAAACTCCTAAATAAAATTTAATGAACCAAGAAAATAAATTTAGGGA
>Ga0325410_1006295_pt1 | contig 13035 bp, 6 predicted proteins | sample PopdelMetagenome_16_FD_206182 | JGI IMG/M metagenome (GOLD analysis project Ga0325410, IMG submission 206182) | Populus deltoides microbial communities from Bellville, Georgia, United States - Xylem-PdIQD-R3 | ecosystem: Host-associated > Plants > Phyllosphere > Stem > Wood/Secondary xylem... | reverse complement strand
TAAAAATAAAATAAAAGTATTTTGAAGTTTTCAAGTAAAAATCAATTTAAAAAATAATCATCACCAAAGTTCTAAACACACCGTTAAGAGTGATTTGAACATGCCACCCTTTTACAGTCTCTCTGCCTCTTACTTTTCTTTTCTCTCTTTAATTTCTTCCGTCAAGATGCAAGTTGTTGCAGATGATATCAATTCTTAGACAAGTCCCTTTACCAAATATTGTTAGCAAAAGAAGTTGTCTTCTGTTTAATTTAACTCTTCATTTTATTCATAAAAAAAAACCCTTTCACATGAAAATTTCACCTGGACTGGCTATGTATTGAGAGGAGTATTTCCCTCTCTTCCTTTCTTTTGCTTTTCTCAGAAGGATTTAAGACAAATAAATTTATTCTGGGAGTAGATTTTTTTCTACCTAATGCAGATTATCAAGTCATGGTGATTGAAATCTAGTCACAATTAACTCTACTATTTGACAAGGAGTTAGCTAAAACTGAAAATTATATACTCATAGTCTCTGATATACATTACAATTTTTAAATATGTTCTATGTTTGCTACCATATTGAGTAAAAATTGGAAGGCCTAGCTTGAGTTTTTTAGTCTGTCCTTCCTTGTTATGGTATGGTGAGCCGGCGTATGTTAGTCAAGACTAACACAAAACTTTCTTTGTTACGCAGGGGGTCACATTAACCCAGCAGTGACATTTGGGCTGTTCTTGGCCAGGAAGGTGTCTTTGATCAGGGCTGTGATGTACATGGTGGCCCAATGCGCGGGAGCCATATGTGGTGTGGGGTTGGTCAAGGCCTTCCAAAAGTCTTACTACACAAAATATAATGGCGGAGCCAACGTTTTGGCTGATGGGTACAGCACAGGCACTGGATTGGGCGCTGAGATTATTGGGACTTTTGTCCTGGTCTACACTGTGTTCTCTGCTACTGATCCCAAGAGGAGTGCTAGGGACTCCCATGTGCCTGTATGTGCCTTCACACTTCTCACGTCTCTTTATTTTGTTTCTAACATTTGGTTCTCTTGATGGGCTGCGCTAGCACAGAGTATGAGCAATGAGGGCTATAAATTGTTGACTATATCTAACCCATTCACTGGAACTAGTGTGATTATCACCCTATAAACAAGTGGTTAATAACTTAATCCATGCTTCTAGTAACTTAATTAGGTTTATCCCCATCATATTTATTTATTGATGGACCTTTTTTGTTTAGATTACTTAGTTAGTATATATTGACTATTGAATTCCAGAATCCTTTTCTTGACAAGTAGCTCAGAATGTTTCAGGACATGTTCATAATTCAATGTCTATGCACAGGAAGAAAGCAAATAAAGTCACTGTTCAAATGCATTTCCATGGCATGCAAATAACCATTTATTTTTTCTATTAAAGATAGCGGCACTAATTTATTTCCATTGGCTTGAACTTGGCAAAATGATTGTGGTATTAAACTATTATCGAGGCTCTTGATTTCTAACTCAAATGAGAAGTTCAGTACTCAAGTAATGAAGTAAATGGAACTAGCATGCGCAACGACTTAACATGGAACTAGATTGCCATCATGATCCTTGCACTTGTGGGGTGCCATCAAAGTTATCTCAATGCATTTGTCACCATTTCTTGTCTTCTTTTCTTTTTTTCTTGTCAAAAAGAAGATTCTACCTTTTTCATTGTTGGATACATGTGTTCTGTATCCATGACTAGGAACAGTTTCTATCCTACTTTACAGATTATTTTTTTATTTTTTTTACTTTAGCTTTAAAAAAAAACAAATAAAATAAAACAATATAGAAAATATTTAGAAAAATAATATAATTTAGATGGTATCTACCACTAGTCTTTAAAAATACTAAAATTCTAATAACAATATTACTAATATTATTGAAAAGATATTGAAAATACGACTCGAATAGCACAGGAAAATTAACACAAATTAATTTTTGGGATGCATGTATTCTGTGTCCATGGCTAGGAACAATTTCTATCGTACTTTACCTCACAACAACGGTCCCCCTTTATTTTACAAATTTGGTCTTTTGTTAGTTTTACGTGAACAATCCGTTTTTGCATTATCGTATACGGCTGGAGCAAAACGACTTTTGTAGATGTGCTTGATGTTATTTTCCTTGATGATCTGTATGCTACACATGTTCATGCATTGTAGTTTTTGTTTTCATTGAAGTTTGAACCTCTTTGTTTTTTTAATTTCCGTTGAGAAGGTTTGTACGTATATTATTCACAATTATTTATCTGATTTGTGTTTTATTCTTAATTAATAGGTATTGGCTCCTCTCCCAATTGGATTTGCTGTGTTCATGGTTCACTTGGCCACCATCCCAATCACAGGAACTGGCATCAACCCTGCTAGGAGTTTTGGAGCTGCTGTTATCTACAACAAGAAGAAGGCCTGGGATGACCAGGTAAGCATCCACTAGATGCTACTACTGATTAATTAGTTGGCAGTATTTGTTTACTTTGAAGAGGGTACTTAATTTTTTTTATTATCTTCTCTTGTAGTGGATCTTTTGGGTTGGACCCTTCATTGGTGCAGCCATAGCAGCCTTCTACCACCAATTCATCTTGAGAGCAGGAGCTATTAAGGCTCTCGGGTCATTCAGGAGCAACCCGAATGTCTAAACGTGGAGTCATTTCAACATGAATAATGAGGAAGTGCTTGTGCGTGCATGATGGTTTCTTCAGCCCTTGGATTTCTCTCGTGGGGTGGGTGAAAAATGAGGGTTTGGGAATCATGGAATCTGTAGATAAAGTCTCTTCGAAAAGGGAGGCTTTTATTATCCCTTTTGTCATTTTCAGGCACTTGCCTTAGAATTCACTTCAATGTTATGTTTTCTTCTATGTACCTATTATGCTTCTAAGAGAAGTCGAGGTTGTGTTTTCTTTTTTGCCTATAATTATAGTCACTTTCAAGTTTCTTCATCATCACATTTCTCCTGCTTGAACCACTACTCAGATACCGAATCTTGGCATGCCAGGGCACTGCAAATGTAAACAATAGATAAATTGTCGCCCCATCTGTATTTATACTTTGTAAGTCAGAATTTCTCCAATTAAGCTTGATCATTCATTAAGTGAAACCGTGATTCAGCCAAAGCCTATGTAGCTAAAAGATAAAATGAAAGATTAGGGCAAAACCACTACATATCCTGTCTCCAATAAATAAATAGCTAGCTTTGCACAAATCTTCCTATTGATTTGTACATCTCGCTTCAACTAGAACATTCAAGGGATTCAAGCTTGCGATTGCCACTCTGCTACTGTGCATCTTCTTAGTCATTTTGTGACCAACAGTTAGCATTTTAAGTTGATTTCACAGTATAAATTCTTATTTTATATATACAAAACAGGGAAACTAAATAATATTTATCTTCTGGAATTCTATACTAGCTACGCTACAAAGTAGATCATCTAATCTGATAAGCATTGAAAAGATAACGATGAAAGTGATACTTTTCAAACTCCGCGCTTGGGATCAAGAGTTGGGTTAACAAAAAACCACTACAATCTTCTTTACTATAAAGATGCTATTTCTCTCTCTTTTAGCGTACCAAACCAGACAAGGACTTTTTTTTTTCTTTTTTTCTGTACATGATGACTTCTGCAGACCCTTAACTTTTTTTATTGGGTTTACCTCTTCTTAAGTGCAATGGATGGGTATTGCTTAACTGTTGATGATGTAATTCTAGAGTTGAACTAGTGTAATTCAATAGTTTATTTCTAAAGCCGGCGGCAGATGAAACATGGCTGGCTCGAACCTGTAAGAACTGGAAAGGCTTGAAATCGTTGGTTTCTGGGCTCAAACCAATGTCCAGATTCTGCTAGAAGATTAGCATCTGCCGTTATTTGGGCTCAATTAGACTCAAAGCACATTTGTATGTATACTAGTTTTTCTCCTGAATGTTGCTACTGGATCCTGGGGAATTTCAACCTCAAAGCTCCCCGGAGGCTGCTGTATAACATCACTTACTTTTCTAATTACAAATATATGGGCGAGTAGATTGTTAAGTGAAGAGAGTGTGTAAATAGATTAGTTCATATCCAATGTATTTTTAAAAAAAATTGCCTCGTGGGATGTTTTTGATAAACTTTTGGATATTTCTTATGGGATGATTAGTTCATCAGCCCCTGGTCTACAAGTACGTTACATTATTGTTAAAGCCCTGCCTCGTGATCGGCGGCGGCATCAATCGATGAAGGCATCAATTTCAGTGATGGATGATCGGAGGTTTAACTGTATTCATAAAAACAAAAGACAGTGACATCTCTTTTTGACGGTTCTGCAGTGATAAAAGTGGGGTATCAGCATAAATCAATAATGGTTACTTCAACAGCACATTTTATCATCATAATCATGGATTAGGCAAGTTAAGTTAAAATCTTTTATTAAAAATAATCTGAAACGTCATTTTAGAGGTAAAAAAACCGTCAAATGACTCAAGTGGGTCACCAGTTCTAATCAGTGAAGCCAAGCCAAGGCTTACTACTATAATTTTTACGACTTTAAACTCCTAATTTCTATGTCGGTCCGCCATAATCATGAATTGCATTGTTAATTTTGGAGACAAATTGGACATGCAAAATGTTCTTCATCGTTAAAATTAAAATGATTTATTTTTTAAAATTTATTTTTGATATTAATATGTTAAAACGAATTAAAATTATTAAAAAATTTTAAAAATAAAAAATAAAAAAAAATTAATTTTTTTCAAAATTAACTAACTAAAAGCTAACAAGTCTGGTTTGCTAACGGTATGGTAACGTGGCGAGAGCTGCTTTTGCTGTAATTGCAGATAATGCCATAGAAGAAGTTGCTTCTAAGCCTCGCATTTTCTTTTTGAAGCTTGACCGCAGCGTGAAAGCAATTGCTAACTTCTTTGTCGGTTGCCCGTTTTTCTTTTCGTGGCATAATGTCACTCTGACCGAATGCACCCACTCTCACACCTCTTTGTCGGAAAAACTTTGGAAACCCGAAAGATCATAATTTTTCACAGCATCAGGTAAGGCAATTGATGCACACTTGGGATTGCATTCTCAGCCTTTTGCGTGTGTGCATGTGTGTGGATCGTTATATTCAATTGCCACAATCACTTGTTTCATCCTCGTCGAAACCCGCAAAGAAAGCAACAGATTAAGATCACAAAAACCCAGCTAGCTCCATCACAAAGCTTCCCCTGTGCAGTAAGCTCAAAACTATGGCACCTATCACCACCCTTTTCTTCTTCCTCTTTTCTTGGTTTTATGTTCTCTCCACCCCTCGAGTATTACCACACCACATTTTGAATTTCCAGGACTCCCCTTCGTTCCCTACTCTGGGATATGGTCTCATATTCCAGGGTTTTTCAACCCTCTATTGATTTGATGAGTACATAGGGCTTGCATGTCTTCCGCCATAATTTGTTGAGCATGTATAGAGGCTGCTCCAGCAAAGCTAGTCTGCAGGTCTTGCTTTTGTGCCCAGTCTTGCAGTAAATCCGAGGCAAATAATGCCTTTCTCCTTGATCTCAGTCTTCAGTATGTCTCAGCATGTTCGTCTTCGTTTATATCTTGTATTTTGTTGTTCTGACATTTGCAAGCACATCATAGTATATTGCATTTTGAAAGTTTTTTGATATTAATGAACTAGTCTTGAGTTTAATGTAATATAATGCATGGTGCCCAATTATTTTAATTAAGCTGGCTGGAAGTAGTCCGATTTTACCTATTTTTATTGCTTGTCCGATAAATTTAAAACCTACTAAGGATTTATCTGATGGGAAGCTGAATTTACAACTGTGTATTTTGCTATATCCTTTTTAAACCTCATCTATTAGTCAGGAAAGATAAATTTGAAGTATTAGTTCCCACCTAAAAAGTTTTAATGGTTGCCTTGCTATCACTACAAAGTGCTCACACCTCCCTTGTATGCAGTTTATGAAGAATATGTAACAGCATCGAAGCTCTAACACCTAAAATCATGCTCCCAATTTATCCTGTTACTGCCATGTATCAAATTTCCAATCAAATGGTTACCCCATGTCATACTAGATGCAGCAATTTATGACACAAAAAATTGAGACTCTCTGCCTGCATAAATTCATTTTGGTAGAGATCAAGGATCGGATAGCTAAACAGATGAAGCATCAAGCTATCAATCATCATTGTTTTGATTGGTTACCATGCTTAAGCGAACACATATTTTAAAATCAGATGAATTATTCCATAACTCAATGTTTTTGTCTGTTATTTTTCAAATCCAGAGGTTTTCAAGGAAGCAAGAAACTGACACTGAGATAAGCATGCTTCATTAGTGCACTAAAATATTGCCTATCCACATTGGAATGCATATTAGCAAAGACAGTACACGTTACCTCAAATTGCAGTTTTTTGGATAGTGATGTCGCAAAACTTGATGATTAATCGTGCACAACTGACCTGCCATCTCTCAATGTGTGCCTCTGCATGTGTGTCGGTCCAAAGTAGACAAGCCAACAAATCTTCATAACTCAAAGTTGATAAGCTGTTGTTAAGGGGGGGAAACGCACTATTTAAAAATGGCATAATCACGTGGTTTAAACATGTAAAATCATCAAGTAAGTTGTGCATATAATATATTATCACAACAAAATGCATATGTTTGTACCGAAAATATTCAAAACACTGCACTAAACAGCATGGGAGGAAGGATAGTGATCGGGCTGAGTTATCTCCATGCTGCTAACAACCCAAGTTGCTCTAACCTGGTTCCACTCAAACTGCCTAACCTTATTCCTAACTTTCTGATCAAATGTCATAATTCGTCTACTTAATAACAATACTAATTAAAAAACATAAAGAAGAAGAAGTCAGAGTGGAGGAGATGCAATGCAACCTGCACCAACAAGAAGGGGTCATCGTTTGTTTAATATCAGATACATTTGACTTTTCTCATAACTGCAAGTAAAAAATAACGAAAAAAGACACTTACACAAGTTCATCTATTCAAACTGTAGCGAAATGCCCCAGCTCATCAAGTCCTAATTGCATCAGTTTTGAAGTTGCCCACTAATTTCGCGCATCTTTAAGTGGGAGCTTTCAACAATTTGTTAACTTTCATAAACTATATAGCTATACAATTCATGCCTAGCTGCAGACTTCAGGCTTCAATGATCCTAATTCTTTCAGGGGATCTGTTATCTCTTTTACTTCACAACACCTTTGCTGGCAGTACATGATTAATCCAGAAATCAGAAAGTGCTATTTTCAGAGCATCCAGTATGCCTCAGCTCGATATAACACAAACACACTGCTTCCATTAGGAGTCCAAACATAGAAATCCATCCAATCCTTGTCAAGTATTTCGATTAAGCCTTGAGCTTGTGGAACACAATAAAGAGGGATCTGCTTCCAAGGTGAAGCCCTGCACATTTCTCCTTTAAAAAATGGACACTTTATTTCCAACACTCCACTGGAATTCAACCCAGAACACTTGTCAACTAGCCCATCAGATGAAAGCTGCAAGCCAATCATCTTCTAAGCTGTTTTTACCGTGGACCTGAAACTTGGGAAACAAAACTATATTTCCTGTTACCATAAAATGGTTCTTTTGCACCAAGTTTCTCTAACCAGAGCTGGACTCTCCTGTGACGCCAAAAACCATTTGCCCCACTGAAACTTTCTTTGATCTTACCATTTTTTTAACCTGTGCTGAAGACAACTGGATTGAAAAATTGACGTATAAGGGCTGCTTGAATTTCTTGAATGGGAATGATTATAGATTTGAGTATTGGCAGGGTGCCCTTCACCAGATGGATCCAAAAAAAAATGGCTAGAGTAGTTTCTTCTGTTGCTAATATCAACCATAAAAAGAACTATACTACAATTATATTTGCTGTTGTGATATGAAAGTTGAAGAATGACATGGAAACACGATACAAGTTCTTCACTTTCAAACAAAAAAATAGCAGTAAGACCGAAGAAATGAACAAAAATATTAGGCAGATAATCAAAATTACAAGATACATCATATCATCTAATTAAATCTCTATGTAAACATGAGAAATTAATCAGACCATTTTATGTAGCAAATTATGTTAACTCTACAAAATACGATGCAATTATCAAGCTTTGGTATCAGACCCTGTCCGAATTATTAGAAACTGGTTCCACAAGCATAACATAGGTGCAAGATTTCCTCTAAGATATAAAGGCATTACAACCATCCTAGGAAAAGTCAACTAATTTGATATTTGTCTGTAAAATATATGAACCAAGGTAACGGTAACGCAACCCAATACTGCTTGTTTCCCTTCCATGTTTACAAATTTATGTCTATTTTCAAATTATACTGAAACACAGTTATGCAATTTGCCAATTTTAGACTCCTTTCTTGTATAATCACAAAGTAATAGAAAATAAACTGACACAATAACAGTTAAAAGCCACAACTCGCCCACCAAATATGTCAATCACACAATTAAATCACCCACTTGCAACCAGACCAAATATGTGAAATCAACAAAAAACTGCTCCATTTCGATTCCTTAAACAAGAAAACTTAACATATATGTGTGTGGAAATGAGCAGTGACTGACCGCGCAAGTTTGCGAAGAGGAATCCGCAGTATAGAGACACCAAACAGGCTTTTCTGAGGAACACAAGCAGCTTCAGGGTGTCTGAAACAGTAGGTATAGTATCGTTTGTTCAATCTATTAGATTGCAGAGAGACAGCAGGGTGAAAAGGGTTTTAGAATTGAGGTTCAAGAGGCAGATAGGCCTTTTCTGTGTATGTGTACAGGCTTTAAGCGAGTGGATTATAAATTAGTCACTGTAGTTTTCAAAACGAATCAAATAATCCTTCTAGTTTTAAAAACTAATTAATTAGTCTTTGACTATTAAGTACTTGACAGCTCTGTCAAATTTACATGTAATACGTAAAACACATTTTAAGAAAAGGAGGAAGGAGGGAGAGGTAGAGGGGAAAAAGGAGGAGAGATAGGGAAAGGGAAGAGAAAAGATACGAGAAGAAGGAAAAGAGGCGGGGGTACGAGATGTGGAAGTAGATAAGCGATGATTGTTGTGTTGGTAGAGAAAAGAGAAGTGGGACGAGAGAGAGGGAATTGAAAAGGGAAGGAGAGAGGAGGTGAGAGAAGCGAAGGGAAGGTGAGAAAGGACGAGACAGAGACGGGGAGGGGGGAGGAAAGGAGAGAGCAATGGAGAAAGGCAGAAGATGGTTATCACAGTGTTACTAGAGGGAGAAAGAGAGGATAGGTGGACGTGGAGAGACAAGAAAGATGATGGTGGACACTAATGAATTTACAGGGAATTTGAGAAGAAAATAAAGCATGGCAGTGAGGACACCTCATCGACACTTCAACATCGAACTCCCCAAAAGACTTACGTTATTACCAGATTTTAAAAATGTTTGGACTGGTTAATTAGTTTTTGACAATAGAAGGATTAATTGATTTGTTTTGAAAACTACAGTGACTAAAAACGTCATCGTGGCAGTGCCGTTTGCTGGATAATTTACATCGTTTCCCTTCTTACTTACCAGTATGTCTGTCAAACCAAAAAAACACAAGCCTACGTTTTTCTTGTGCCCCCTTCAAATAATAAAAGAAAGATGCATCTATGGCCTACGATGAGGATAAGGGAGTCATTCAAGATTTCATATTTGAAAAAATATGACTGGAATCTTCAGAGAATGAATAGTGAAAAGAAGCGGCAGTCTCAAGAAGCCAACGACAACAGCAACCAGCAAAGACTCTTGGATGATGCTGGTGAGAACAGCACTAACCAGCAGAAATCAGCAAACAATTCTAAAGCTGTTTTGATTTGCAGAGAGATTCTCATGGTCATCACTTGTTGCTACTGTTGCTTCTGTTTTGGAGGTAAAGTTTTAATCTTTTTGCCCTTTTTAGTGTATCTTGTGTGTGTGTTTTTAGGGCTCGTGTTTGGATTGGTGTTTGTTTATCTGGGTTTTTGTTTATTTATGAGCTTAATTTGTGGGGTTTGATTCTCAGAATCACTTCATTGCTTCTGTGCGATTCGTTGGAACTTAAGTTTGAGGATTTGAGTGTTCCTTTGATATACTCCATGCGATATTGAAAGTGATGGTATGAATAAGTATACTACTTGGCGGTGTAGAGTCACTTGTTGAGTTCTTGGAGTCGAGTTAGTGTGCTTAGATTTAATGCTAGACTCATGAATGATTGTTTAATTGTTTTCCTAGCAAGTAAGATTATACATGCATAAAGTCAGAGATGGTTTTAGGATTTGTATTGTATGAGCACCTCAATTAATTGTGATAGCCTGTTAAAATATAGGATTTTCTATTGAATCTTGAAACTATTGGCATAACCCACTTAACCACTGTTTGACCGAATGGGATTTAGAATAGCTTAGGGATTAATCGTTTCCCTATGATGATATCGTCAATATGATGAGGTGTTGGGTGATATGTAGTTTCATTTGGAAAATCTCCTTAGGAAGCTCAGAGAAATCAAAGGCGAAGATTTTCCAACAATTAATTGTGAACTGTGACGTTATTATTGGCTGATGTGTGAAGCTGAAAAGATCAAGCACCTGTGGCTGCTCTATTTTTGGGCTAGAGCACTTTTAAGAGAAATCAAAATGAAGATTTCCCAAGAATTAATTGAGAATTGTGGCATTATTATTGGCTTATGTATGAAGATAGAAAGATCAATCACCTGTGGCTACTCTATTTTTTGGCTAGAGTACCTTGCGAGCTGATCTACAAACTTGCAAGATTCATTTGGCTCATATTATTCCGGGAAATGAGCTCGATGCTTGAAGGGGTGGAGGTTTTTTCTCCAAGAAAAAATGAGCTTGGGGGTTGTTTCTGATTAGCTAAGTATGTGTTGCTAATAAAACAACATGGGGGCATTTGAAGGGCAACAATATTCTTTACATTTTCTTATGGATGATTGGATTAGGAGTATAAATCAATAGCATGAGGGGAAAACTCTTGCAACTGGAAATGATGCGGTAGAGCTGGTTGTCTCATCCCACCCCCTTGGGCTTTTTAACAGATTTATGGCATTTATTTCAGTTTGGCAATTACTAATATCTCACTGATAACATTCAATTTGGTGGTTTTAAGGTGGATTTTGTGTTTTTAAGTTGTGGATAATAAGATGCAATACACTGGAGTGATTGCGAGGGACTATGGAGAAAGCAAGTGGTTTTAAGAGTGATGATCCAATCAAGGTTTTGTATTGGCAGTGAAGTGATGAATAACGATAGCATACCCTTCCAACCTTTCTTGGACGCTTGATCATACTGAAATAACTTGTTCTTTCTGATAAACTTTTCATCAAGTTCTTTGTTGGTACCTGTCTGGGTTGTTGCTTGTATCTTGGACGCTTCCTGTTTCTTTGAAAAATCTTGTCCCTTTGCTACATCACTTGTGGATTTTCCATTTTCCTGATAGTGCTTATATATATCTTAAATAAATTATTTGCTTTTTAGAGACAGGAGAACTAATTTTGTCGGGGTGGTATCCACGTGTCTGTCTCATATGTGATCTTTAAAAAGGACTATGGGTGTATACCTAACTCTTCATTGAGGCATGGATATTTCTTGAAATGAATGGATTCTACTAGGCTTAATTTAAGATTGCAGCACAACCGCAGGTGCACGGTTGCACCACATCAAAAAGCATGACTTTCATGTTTTTGCTGCAGTACCAAACCGGCAGCATGTCTGATAAATTGAACACAGAGGGTTCTGGTTTCTGAACTCATTATTTGCCATAAGGACTGTGGAAAATGACAGTAGCTGCGCTAGTTATATGACTAGAAAGACTTCCATTTGACATTAATTCTTTCTCTTTCAGCCTGTGTTGATCAAGACGAGGAATGATGCTGTTTTGGAAGGGGTTAGGCCACTGAATCTGCTTTTTGAAGATAATATTTCAGGCGGGACAGGAATTGTACAGTTTAGCTGTTAGTGTTTTGCTAGTGTTACTGGACTTTATTATTAATAGGAAATGAAGTGATTTGTGATCAAAACTGATACCATGCCGTTGAGAGTATGCAATATGCTTAATGTGTCTATCTGGAAATTATGCTGTTTAGTTCATTTTGCACAAGTTACAGGGTGGAGTGTCCGTGTTAGTGTCAGGGAAACATATATTAAAATTATCATCTGTAGTTGTCTTCTAACTACGATCGAATACTTGTGCAACAAAGAAAACCTCCAGCCTCCCCACCCTCCCTCTCCTTTCTTTGGATCAAACAATTCTTAAAATAATCTCTTTCCATAAGCAGTTTGGTACGGTGAAATACACCTCGATCTTATCAAACCTCAAGCTTAAAGCTGATGAATAGCAGAATGGAAGAGCTCTCACTTGAGAGAGGGAGGGAGGGAGATATAGCGATTGAGATTGGATAAGAAAAGTATTGTTGATATCAATTTAGACCATCAAAATAGATGATATTTATGTTAAATGTTTTTATTTGATGAGAGGAATTTCTATTTTATATTTTTTACCTTTAAAGTTCGTGAAAAACAGATATGAGCTAGGGTTGATTTGTAGATTTAATTAATTTATGTTTTTATGGCGGTTTTTTGAGTTTTTAAGACCACATATGGGTTTATCACGGTTGTTATGGTATTTTACAGATGTTTTTAGTCAAAAATGGGTTGAAAAACAATCTTTTAGTAAAAAAAAAAAATAAATCTTGATTATCTAGCCATTGAAGTAGCTGAAATTTAGGCAAATTAAATGACATGTTATTAGAATTTTTTTAAAATTTTTTTATTTAAACTTAGATTTTTTAAATTAAGTAAATGCATTGAGAAAACTTGTATGTGTATTTTTTTTATTAAAAAATAAAAATATCTGATAGGTAATGGAACACTGCTCATGTAACTAGTAATGGATAAATGATGTATGTGTAATGCATCCATACATCATGTTATATTCATTTTTTATACTCATATCTCGTAATTGTTGGCTAAGTTTAAGAGTGATGTAGTGGATTATGTCCCTCTAATAATAATAATAATAATAATAATAATAATAATAAT
>Ga0325410_1006292_pt1 | contig 13039 bp, 8 predicted proteins | sample PopdelMetagenome_16_FD_206182 | JGI IMG/M metagenome (GOLD analysis project Ga0325410, IMG submission 206182) | Populus deltoides microbial communities from Bellville, Georgia, United States - Xylem-PdIQD-R3 | ecosystem: Host-associated > Plants > Phyllosphere > Stem > Wood/Secondary xylem... | reverse complement strand
TATTTGCCACGTTAACTTTTGATATGTTTCTTCTATCTTCAATCAAGCACTCCTCTAGCTAGTGCTTCCACCGAAAACATAACACTAAATGAAGGGCTCCTGAAATCAGGTATGAGATAACCATCGCTTAGAGGAGAGCAGGCCATATTTGTATTTCCTTGTTGGACCATGTTTTTTTTAAAAAATGATTTTTTTAAGTTTTAAATTAATATTTTTGTATATATTAAAAATATATTTTTAAAAAATTATTTTAATACATTTTCAAACAAAAAATACTTTAAAAACCAATATTTATCATATTTTTAAACACACTAAAAGCAAAGAGTCTATTATAGCTAACAAACTCAGGCCAACCTCATGGATTGACTTTGTGTTCCATTAATTTAGAGTCCTATCTAAGTCAAGTTTGTTTTTAAATCAAGTAGAAGGTTGACTCGTTTAAATTTGAATAATCTAAAAAATTAACTTGAATCCTGGTTGCTCCTATCAAATCCATATGAAACTACTCAAAGATTTTAAAAAAAAAAATGAAGTGGTTTTAACTTTTTAAAACTTTTTATTCAAATGACATTTTATTTTAAAACACTTGAAATGATTTTATTTTATAATGGAACCAAGATGACCCATTAACCTATGATATGGACTTTAGACAGGGTTTGAAAATTAAGGGAGTACTTGGGATTAAGGTGTGGTGAAGTGTGGTTAGATTTTGTTGATGGAATTCAAAGAAAACACATGTACATGTATTTTTAGTTTCTAGTAATGTATGATTTGTGCTTTTAAGGAGATTGTAGTGGTAAAAAACCCAAAAACACTTCAACCCCAATTACACGTTAAAATAATATTTGGGAGTACAGTTGGACAATACTTTTAAAAACTTTTAATTATTTTATTTTTAAATTAATTTTTTTAATATTTTTAAATCGTTTTGATATGATGATAATAAAAATAAATTTTAAAAATTAAATAAAAAATATTATTTTAATTAAAAAATATTTTAAAAAATAACATAAAGTGTAAAATCCATTTTAGATGAGCATATTGATGGAATAGTTCGTACAAGGGAGGAAGAAATGAGCGGTGGAAGTTTTAGCCGTATAACTTCAAAGTTAAAACATGAGATTTTAATTTGAGAAAAATGATGGGTTAAGGCTTAGAACTCCTTAATGCCTAACCCATTTCATGGTTTTGGGCCTGCGAGCAGAGTAGACTCTAAGCCATGTTCTCCACTCGGAGTAGAATTGAGTGCTACCCACCCAGACAGCAGACGCACTAGCATTGGAAAGCTCGTACGAGAGGAGGGAATTTGCCTGCACTGACCTCCTCTGGTTGTGAAATGCGAGCACTGAACTTCAAAGGAAGGAGCCATTTTTCCATTTCCTAAAAAGAAAAGGTTAGGCATCTTAGTAGTGTTTATAGGCATCCATTTCAATGAAATTTTGTTTTCTCTTCTTGACATAAGCTTATCAGGATTGCCTCTCTGTGCATTTTTCCCCGTTTACAAGACAAACGAATGATAACATGCCAATTTAATGACAACTGACTTGATCATTACTGATGTAGCGGTTCAAAGTGTGTGTGTATATATATTTTATTAACGTGGGTGTTCGGACCAGTTTGACCGCATCTCGACTAATCTCACGAGCTTTGAAGTTAACGACCATGTAAATCTCCAGTAACTATTATATTAATAACCACATGATTCGAACTTGAGACTACATGAGGAGCAAATCTCTTGGTCCCAATCTTTTATTATTGATCGACCTACTAGATGGTCATAGTTCAAAGTATGGTTAATAGAAAGAGTGGTGATTTTTTTAAAAAATATTTTTTACTTAGAAATATTTTTTTTTGCTTTTAAAAAATATTTTTGATATCATTGTATTATAACAATTCAAAAATATAAAAAAATTAATGTTTATATTATAAAAATTAAAAAGTATAAAAAATATATTATTTTGCATTAAAATATATTTTAAAAAATAACAGAATATCAAATACGATATAATGATTAAGGATAGAAGAGGGGAAGAGAAGGAAAAATAAAAAAAAAAGAGAGTTAAAGAGTGAACATATGGGCCTGGAGAAAGCCCGAAGTTCATATAACAAAGAGGCCTTGCTATGAAATAAGGCTAAATGTAGGCTCGAATGGAAACGATGAAAACCCAATAAAACGAAATGGGCCTTTTGATTTGGACTGATGAAACGACAGATTGACAAACCCGTGCAGTGCACTGCTTTCTTTTTCACCTTCAGGCTGTCACAATCAAGAAAGGAATCCCAAAAAATAACAGTGACTAATGACACTGCCATTTGACCCTCCCCCTCCTCTCTCTGTCTCTCTCTCCCTCTCTCTCCCTCTCCCTCTCTCTCTCCATTTTGAATTTTAAATTTCTCTCTCTCCTTCTCTTTCTTCTTTGCTTGTTTTCCACTTCTTTTGCCGCTCCCACCTCTCTCTCTCTCTCTCGGTAATAGAAAATAAAATAAAATAAAATACACAGATAATATTATTTTAAGTCGGTGAAGTTCCTTTATCACCCTCCTAATATTCCCTTACAGTCAACAACAATGTCCTGAAAATTCAAATTTTCTGTTTCAAGATAAGAAGTTGATGCGTATTAGCTAGCCATTCGTAGTAATCAACTGTCTAATTTCAGGTACCCATCTTTTCTCTTTTCACGTCTTGGTTCTTTCTCGCTTTCTCATCCTCTGTTAGCTAATTTGCTAGGAAAGTGTGTCGTGGGCTTTTTGTTCATTTATTTACATTTTGAGTTAGGTTTGTAGTCTTTTCGCTTAACTGTTCGATTACTTTAATAATTTTCTGTGGTTTGTGTTTCAGTTTCTCATAATCTTAATCCCTTAGAAGCTTGTCGGTGGATTATTACCTTATTCGGATGCTAAATTGCAAAAAATCATTACGAATTTCTCAGCTGTTTTTTTTTGGTTGGTAGCTGTATGCAATGGAGTTCTTGTGTATCATTAATTTTTATCAAGTCACTAGAAGCTGCATTTTCGGTTTGGTGAGCTATAAAAGCATGCCTATGATGGGGTAACTGTGTGCTTGCGTGTTAGTGGATTGACTTGCACTTGCATTTCCTTTGGCTAGGTGTAGGGTTTTACTCTTACAATCTATGATGTGTTGGATTGTGTACTTGGGGGAAAACCAAAACCCTAGAAAACATGCCAACCCCAAATGTAATAACGCATGTAATGTGTTCAAGTGCATTGATTCTTGAAGCATTACTTGCTGTCTTGAGCTAAGTAATTTGGCTTCAAGTATTTGCCACCGTGTGTGGGGCTTATTGTGGCTTTTATTTTGCTTCCCTCCCTGTAACAGCCAGAGTTTGGTTTGGGGGACTAAGGAGGTTGTTTGGTTGGTTCTATGGTGTGCGGTCGAAGTTTTCTTTTATCTAAGATTACTATCTTATGAAAATTTGAAATGGTGGATTTCTTTTTATTACTTTTTGTATGTTAGTTGCTTTGCAGACCTTATTTTACTGTTTAGTTGTTGTTGATAATTTTATAGATACTTACTGCCATAATTTATTGTGTTATCTTGCTTTTCTGTTTCTGGGGCATCATTGACTGTAGCTAATATTATTTCGTGAATAATTGGTGCGTCGCGGTGCTAAATAGTAAGACTATTCGGAAGACTCTGAAGGGAGGTGGGGTTCATAGAACTCGCCATGGAGCAGTATGAAATTCTGGAGCAGATTGGGAAAGGTTCCTTTGGCTCAGCTCTTCTTGTGAGGCATAAACATGAAAAAAAGAAGTGAGCATGCTTGCTTAAGTTTTTATTTGTATCAGCATGTGTGTGTTTATTGGCCTAGCGTAGCATTTGAAATTCTGAGTGTTTTTAATTTGTTTCTTGCTGTTCTGAATTAAATCCTGTGCTATGGGAAATAAGATGTTTGGTATTCATCATATTCAATGTTTTTTTTGTCATGGTTTCCCTTTACTTCTAGATATGTGCTGAAGAAAATTCGTCTTGCTCGTCAGACTGATAGAACTCGCAGGTCTGCCTACCAGGAGGTCAGTGTATTTAACTTCTCTTTAATTTGAAGGAGAACTGAACTGAACTATATTCCTTTTCTGTTTAAGATCGAATACATGCTAATAAGTTGTATCTTGAATGAAAGATAAACATCAGAATAGGTTACACTTATGGAATTGGAAAAGATTCTTAATAAAATTTGAGTGACTAAAGCTTCACACGTGTGTTTGTTCGTAGATCTAGTTATGGCTTTTTTACTGTTGTTTATTGCTGGAGAATTAATTGTTTCATATGATGTATTGCATTTGCAGGACATTGCTCTTTTTTCTTTTTCTTCATTTCTGGTGGTCCATAAATTTTAATTTATACACAGCGTTCATTTTTCACCAAAAGTTATATCTTCAGAATTTAAGATGATGATGTTTTTTGTACTGCAGATGGAGCTTATTTCTAAAGCAAGTAACCCATTTATTGTGGAATACAAAGATTCCTGGGTAGAAAAGGTATGCAGGCCTTATTTTGCGAGCTATATTTCGAGAATCAGCTATTATGCCATTGAGTAATCGGTATTACCTTTTACTTATGTCTTATTAACTATATGGAATTGGTGATAGTTAAACCCATATTTGATGTTGAATCATAGAGTGCTAAAACTTGAAAGTTTTTTTTGTTTACTGTGATTACATGTTGAATCGTACATAAGTTCGCTTCTATGGTGCTTTAATGTTGTGCAATTGACAACCGTTGTCTTCATTTCCAGGGCTGCTATGTGTGCATCATTATTGGATACTGTGAGGGTGGAGACATGTAAGTTCAATTCTTAATACAGTTTTCAAGAAATGTCTGATTCTCATCTGGATATGACTTGATTTGTTGTCTTCTTGACTTCCCATCCCCATTTGTTTTTCTACAGGGCTGAAGCTATAAAAAAGGCCAGTGGTGTTCATTTTCCTGAAGAGGTAGTTGTTCTTGCATCACAACTGCTTTTCATTGACGCTGCTGCTCTATAGTGTTCATTTTGATGTCAAAAACTTAGTGGACTTGACCTTTTAACTCATGTATGTTCTGCCTTTTACTGATATTGTGCAGAAACTTTGCAAGTGGCTAGTTCAACTCCTGATGGCTCTTGATTACTTGCATGCTAACCACATTCTTCATCGTGATGTCAAAGTCAGTTGCACTTTTTGCTGCAAATACTGAAATAATAGTTGATATTTTATGTATGAAAGCTCACATATTATTTTTCTCTAATGGTGTTCCAAAATTGCTCCAGTGTTCAAATATATTTTTGACAAAAGATCAAGATATTCGACTAGGTAAATAATTCAACTAGTATTATGGCCATTCCTAATTGCCCGAGCTTGTTTATTCAAGATTCACTTGTACTTTGGTTTGCAACACTTGTTGTTTTAATCAATACAAACTGCTTATAGACACCTGTTGTTGCAGGTGATTTTGGTCTTGCTAAAATGTTAACTTCAGATGACCTTGCTTCTTCTGTGAGCACTATGTTTACTTATGAGCTTTATTCCAATGTTTTGTCTTGTCCCTGATGTAATGATCATGACCAAATATTCTGGTCCTAATACAGGTTGTGGGAACTCCCAGTTACATGTGCCCTGAGCTTCTTGCTGATATTCCCTATGGTTCCAAGTCAGATATTTGGTCTTTAGGTTAGTTACTCACTTGTTTAAAATCATTTAAACACGACAAACTGTGATTTCTTTTAATTTTTTTTTTCTTTTTTATGTAACTTAATGTGCTTTCCAGGATGCTGCATATATGAGATGGCAGCTCACAAGTCTGCATTTAAAGCTTTTGTGAGTTATTAATATGCTGTTTGTAGAAACAATATGGGCTTGTTTAGGATGTTGCTTAAACAAATTGAAGAATTCCATTTCATTGTGCTTTTCAATATGTACCTGGTGCAGATCTTCATAGAATTACCTTTCTTCTTCTTTCTTGAGCAGGATATTCAAACACTGATTAACAAAATAAATAAGTCTATAGTGGCTCCTCTTCCTACTGTGTACTCGGGTCCATTGTGAGTCCACCTCTCACATCATGAATTAAAAATGTCAGCTACATAGATTGTTTTACTTTTGCCACTTTGGCTTTTCTGATGTGCATTGATAGAAAGTTTTAGCAAGTCTTATAATAGTTAGTAGACTTAGTTTTCATGGTTTTCCCTAATCTTTTTCTTTTTTAATGTAACCTTTTCAGACGAGGGCTGATTAAAAGCATGCTGCGAAAGAATCCAGAGCTTCGACCAAGTGTATGTTTTCTCCCTCCTGCCTCCAAGTCCTGTCTGGTTTTAATGAGCATCGTTATATAGGTTCACAGGAAAAGACATTCAAACAGATCTGTATTTATACATTCATTGTTCTGTGGTCCTCCAAAGTGATTATTCCTATGCATAATTAATCTAGAAGTACAAGCCTAATTTGTTCAACTTGGAGAACGAAGTTTGTCCAACAGGCCAAAATGATTTGGAGATCAAAGTGGCAATAGGTTTAGGGTTGATTATCTAGTTCACTTCTGTTCAAGGGTCTTCAGACTCTTGTGGATATCTGGGCTGTAAATATGCATTATTTGATCCCTGCTCCTGTCTATTAAGAAGGCTGGGCTTGGACGTTAGGTGCCAGTGCCAGAGTGTTACCTTGATGTTGGAACCTTCTTGTGACACATTTAAGCTTCAGGTTGTGGAGTGCATAAGTTGGGCCAGAAGTGCAAAACGTATTTATTTATACCTCGAATACTTATTGGGGAAATTCAGCACTGTATGACAACAACTACTTTAGAGTGGAAAGCAAGTTGGTTGGTTTGTTTAGTCTGACATCCATGAATTGTTCGCTTAAATTTGCTGTGTAGGTTATGATTCCTAACTGAAACCCATGCCTAAGTGCATGTCTTATCATGTTACATGTGCTTATAATTTCGAGGGTGAATAGCTGCATAGTAGACAGAGTATAGGTTTTAGAAATAAATATGCTTCAAATTTCTTTATAGTATTTATTCAACTTCTTGAAAATTAGTTCTTAATGTGCCAGGCTGCAGAGTTGCTTGGTCACCCACATCTTCAACCTTACCTTCTCAAGATTCATCTAAAGTTGAATAGCCCGAGACGGAATACTTTCCCTGCCGAATGGTCTGATTCCATCTTCATAAAGAAAGCTAGTTTTGTGGATCCACAAGCTGTTCCCAGTTTTACTGCCAGAGAAAAAAGACGATCATTCAACAATGACAGGGCTTTGAATCCTAGTATATCAGGAACTGAACAAGACTCACCCCATTCTTCTCAAAGAGATCAGGAATCCCCAGCCCCAATTTATTTGAACCAAAGGTTCACCGAATTATCTGTCGGCGTTGTCCATGAAGAATTTGGTAATACAGCAGCAAAGTTTTCAACATATGCCAGAACCCCAAGATTGATGCCCTCAAAAATTTCTGCTACTCCTAGAAGGCAGTCAACACCATCCAAAATATCATATATTACTTCTAAGCGTGATTCGGTGAGTTATAGGTATAGAAATGAAGTGTTCCATCTGTTCAAGTAGCATCTATACCTACTCTCATTTTTTTTTCCAGTTGAAACTGGGGAAATCTGACAGCATGTTAGATGCAGGGTGTTTCTTTGATTATTTAGGTTCAAGTATAGTGAAGGTGTCCCCTTGATCTCTGATGTGTAGATCACTGATATGTTTTAGGAGCATATTATTATGACCTAGGGGGCCGCGTTATGCAAGCTCTAGTGCTGGCCTTGTCTTTTTTAAGTTGGAAGTTAAGCTGTCATGCTTAGGAACACCCACTATGGAATGTGTTCATAGAAAAACACAAACAGCTTCTGATGAGTTAAAAAGCAGAAGCATTATCATTTGCTAATTTAATGGTATGCTCGTATGTGCAGCTTCCAGTGTCATGTACTACAGTGAGCAAATCTTCCCATACTGCACGCAGAGCATCTCTTCCATTTCCAACGAGAGCTGCAGCTGCAGCTGCAGGAACCCAAAATAAGGCCAGTCATGGTCTTCTTCATAGCATGGATTCTCCAAACGTTTCTGTGAATGCTCCACGAATTGACAAGATCGCAGAATTTCCATTAGCCTCTTCTGAAGATCCTTTGATTCCCATCCATGGAACATCAACTTCAGCACAATGCTCTTCATCACCCTACAGCGTGGACTGCTCAATCACAAAGGACAAGTGTACAGTTCAGGTTTTAGAGAGAGCTGTATCCAAGCACCGTGTAACTGATGCTTGCCAGCGAATTGGAAGTGAATGCTCGGAGCATAATACAACAAGTGGTGTTTCAAGCCGTTCATCTTCAGACTCTAGACAGCAGCGCCGGTTTGACACCTCGTCATACCAACAGCGTGCCGAAGCTTTAGAAGGATTGCTTGAGTTTAGTGCGCGCCTTTTGCAACAAGAACGGTTTGCAGAGCTTGGGGTGTTGTTAAAGCCATTTGGGCCCGAGAAGGTTTCTCCCAGGGAGACTGCCATTTGGTTGGCTAAGAGCTTCAAAGAAACTGCAGTCTAGGAAGAAACATGAAACAACAAGTTGTCTTTGTCCTTGTCATCACATGTGCGTATAACTTTGTACTCCCATAGAAAATTAGTCTCAAACCCTCAAGCCTTCACACTCGAAGGTGCTTAGATGCTAATAATGTGTGCGTTTTGATCTCTCACGGGGGTGCTGTTTTTGAACTTGAAAGTTTTTGGAAAACGATGAAGAGGGAAGTTTTGGAGCCGTCATCCAATTGACCTCTTGCCTTCCGATGATTCGGCCACCGTGGTGTCTAGGTGTAACAAGTAGAGGCTTTTGGTACAAACGGAAGCCAGATTTCTAGAAGCTTGTAATTTTAGATACAAACACTGTTTCTTTGCTTTGTGCTTGAAAAATGTCACGTTCCCCATAACGTGATATTTCTCAAGGGAGTGACTATAAGAGTTAACACTTGGTCTTCAAGTTTAACAAGGCATCTTTCCCATGGTTTAAATAATTTATTCGGGGAAATTAAGAGACGAGTGAATAATTTTTATTGTCTTGTTTCATTTCAATCCTTCCATAATTTCGCACATAAAGAAACAAACGGTTTCACCGTGGCCTAATCACAGTCAAGCAGGGCCCAGCAAGGTTCAAAGTACGACCATCGTCCTGCTTTTTGTGTGATCGAGTTCGACGATAGCGGAGAGAGACAAGACATGGAAGAAGCGGGAGTGTTAGAATTGTATGAGCTGCACTACTCTGATTTGCTGCTGTTATCATCAACTTCACCGGTACCAGAAGAGGGAGAAGAAAGAGCGGAGAGAATAAAGAAAACAATAATGGAAACCCTAGGCCCGACTGGCCCAGGACTCCTTTCCATCACTGGTGTCCCTAAAGCTTCCATTCTTCGACAAAGGCTCCTCCCTCTTGCTAGCAAGCTGGCTCTTCTCGACCACGATCGCCGCAAACACATCCTCAAGGTTTAATCTTTTCTTAATTTAATAAGTTATTGAACTTTAGATTGTTTTATTTTTCAGGGTGCCAGTGTTTAAAGTGACTGGATTGGATTGATGAAACCGTTTTAGCCTAATTTATTGCTTGGGGTGGGTTATAGCTTAGCACCATTGTTATATCGAAGAAAGGGAAAGCAAAAATCAATGCAGTTGATGCATCAGTTCTTTTTTAGTATTTCTGCTGTTTTCTTTAATTATAGTATTTTAAGCAACAAAGCATTGAATTAAAAGTGTTTTTCTTGTGTCTGCTTTCGGTGGTGATTGGATGGCGGGTGCGATTGTATTTGGGTCAGAGCATAGTTTGTGCGCTTCCCTACAAGTGTTGATCTTTCAAGTTTTTTTTTTTTTTTTCATTTTCCAATGATTTGCAGGAGCACAACTTGGGTAGTGATGTTCCTCTGAAGAACCCGGATAGAAATGTGTCCTCTTTTGCAATGCAACTCAAATATGCTCAAGCTCTAGAATCTGCTCTGGGTATAACAAATAATGGAGCCCGTTCTAATTCGAATTTAGAATCAGCTCATCTGGATGACAATGATGATGAAGTGACAGACTCTCCGGAAGATGAATTTGCAAATCTGTCTGATATCTTTAGGGAGCTGGGATATTGCATGATGGAGCTGGGGCTTCGTGTTGCGCAAATATGTGATATGGCCATTGGTGGTCAAGAGTTGGAACGGAGCTTACTGGAATCAGGGACAGCAAAAGGACGCCTTATACATTACCATTCTTCTCTAGACAACCTACTGATAAAAGCAAGTGGGAGAAGGAAGGGATCCACAAAAAAGCAGGCTTATTGTGAGAAGAACCAAGTGCTGTTATCAAGAAGTGAGCAAAAGCAATCAGAACGCTGTAACTTGGTTGCAAATGTTAATGAAGTCGGATCAAGTGGAAATCAGGGAAACCTATGGCAGCAGTGGCATTATGATTATGGTATCTTCACTGTTTTGACAGCACCCATGTTTCTTATGCCCTCCCAATTATCAGAAAATACCGCAACAGATCAATTTCCAGTTTTTTGTGATCAAGACTCCCCTTGTCCAACTGGACATTCATATTTGCAAATCTTTGATGCCAATACAAATGATGTCCTCATGGTGAAAACTTCTTCAGAAAGTTTCATCATTCAGGTTGGTGAATCGGCTGATATCTTATCGAGAGGAAAGCTTCGCTCAACCCTTCATTGTGTTTGCAGACCCCCAAACTTAGAAAATCTAAGCAGAGAAACTTTTGTTGTGTTTTTGCAACCTGCATGGAGCAAAACTTTCTCAATGTCAGATTATAATGTGCAGCACAGCATGTTAGGTCGTCATTCTTCAAATGAGGGAAATGGCCTTACTGAGCATGACTTTAATGAAGTTGCTCGAGAAATTCAAAAAATTGTCCCCCCACTTTCATCACGGTTGAAGGATGGGATGACATTCGCAGAATTCTCACGTGAAACTACCAAGCAATATTACGGAGGCAGCGGTTTACAATCAAACAGTTAGCTCCTTGCCTTTCTATTTGCTTTAGGATTCAATTTTGGGTAAGACTTCTGATATTTGTTCTGTTATCTCTTTGCTCGATGTTTTTTAGGGGTGAAAGAGATATACAGATCAATTTTGTGAGAAAATAGTTTCTTGAATCAAACATATTTGGTAACTCACCATTGACCTACCTTCCTTTTGTGTAGCTATAGATCTGCATTGTTTTGGTCTTTGTGAGTTTCATGACACCATATAATGTGAGGAGTTACCATAGGCCTTTGAGCTTGGTTGGGTGGTTGCTATTACTATATGACAGTGGGGCTATTTTTTGGAATAAAAGCTGCAATTTAAGCTGCTGATGCTATCATTACCTAGAACAGTTGATGGTGGATTCTTACTTCCTGAATATAGAGATAGACGGCAGAATATGACCAGCGGAAATAGAAAATAATTCGTCTTGAATGGTCTGTAGAGGGACAGGTCCAAGGTTACTTCGTATGTACTATGAAGGGATGATCTTTGAAGTGCTAATCATAGCTTCGCTACAAGTCATTAAGGTTGACAAAGTCAAGATGCAGGGGCTGTCTTCTCCTTGATTTCTAGCGGGGTCAATCGTGCTACTTCCACGTAAGGGAAACAACAACTGAATTTAGATCAGGTGTGCCCTCAAGTCTCGACCAAAAGTTTTAACTTAAAAATGATTACAAACGCCTCTTTCCGTGTGAAAACTCTCTATTTTGGGTTTAGACTTCGTAGAAAGCTTACTCGCAAGACGTTAGGCATGACACCTTCGATTCTAGTTTTTTCCCTCGTAGACTAATAAGTTTTTTGACCTGCGAGATATGTAGAAAGAAATAACCCTGTATGTGCAGAAGGAAATGGACCAGCAATTCCAATATACTTCCTCTGGTTATATTACCTTGTGCTAATACTTGATTGTTTGACCTGCAGTGTCTGTTCGAGTCAGTCATGTTAGCCAGGCAGGCCCCAAGCCTGGCACGAGCCTACTTTTATTATGTATCACTGGCTATGCATTGAGACGGCATAATCTTAGTGTCTCGTTGCCTGTTCCATACGTTAGGCGTTGCAAACGGCTAAACGAGAACCAGCAATCCTGTTTGCCATGCATTTACCATTGTGATAACAACTTTGTTATGGTAATGTTGGGCAAAAGTTTCTGGGGTAAGAAATTCTAACATAGAGCCACAATGCTGAACACTTCTTTTACATACATGGAAGTTTTTATTATTTTATTGTTTTATTGAAGTGTATGAACGTTACTAGCAGCACCCAGCCTGAAAAAAGAAAAAAGAAAAAAAAGAGGTGGGGTTGGAACGGCCTGGAAATTTCATTTCATTTCATGTAAAGTGACACAGAATTAGACGTTTGAATAAATTAGCTTTCAAAATGTATTATAAAGCTAGATCAACCATTGAAATATACATGTGAAATGCAAGGGAAAAGCTTAAGGTGGATAGGGTGGCTGCATGATCATAGAGTGAATGTGGCGAAAGGAATAAAGGGCATCTCTTTATCCAGTGGAGATCATTATGAAAGAATCGCGCTAGAAGACTTTTATAAAAGAGACCCGGTTTTCTTCCTCTTTCTGATTTAAAACTCTTGATTTTGTTCAGAAAAAAATAAAAAGAAAAGAAAAGAATCATATAAATGCAGGCCTTTGTGACGAGGGAGGAGGAAGAAGAAGAAGAAGAAGAAGAGAACAAAGCAGAGATGATGACGTGGATAGGCACGCGCATTTTAGCGCAAGTCTCCCTTCTCTTAAATGGACAGGGCATGCAGCTTTGTGTCTGAAATTGTAGAGGCAAAACTCTGAACCTAAATTTGTTTGGACCTCTGAAGCTTGTCAGCCTGGGATGTCGCCAAGCCTCTGAGACATTCGTCGGGGGGGTGGGGTATATAATCACAATGGTCCCCATCAAACGTGCTTCCTAGCCTCTCCCTGCTTCCCTTTCTCGGAGCTCTTAAGGTTCCCCATTATAGAATTTTGAACAGGATCTGTATAAAAAACTACATGTCCCATTGCATTAAATGTTGATTGTACCCATTATTTAGAGAA
>Ga0325410_1006290_pt1 | contig 13042 bp, 4 predicted proteins | sample PopdelMetagenome_16_FD_206182 | JGI IMG/M metagenome (GOLD analysis project Ga0325410, IMG submission 206182) | Populus deltoides microbial communities from Bellville, Georgia, United States - Xylem-PdIQD-R3 | ecosystem: Host-associated > Plants > Phyllosphere > Stem > Wood/Secondary xylem... | reverse complement strand
AATTTGTGAAACATTTTCTGTTTTCTATATATTTTTGAAAACTATGCGAATTTGTTGTTTTAGTACTGTGACCATGTAACCTCATATATTTGAGAATTTAAGGATATTTTTATTCCATAAGAGCATGTGTTTTTACATGATCAATGCGAGTGTCGTGGTTATAAATCACTATATCTCCATCAATGGGCTAAGGTTCAGCAGAGCTTTTAGAGCTTGAAACGGCCTTATAGATGTTTGGTTCTCAAAATTTGAATGTGGATATCAAGTTGTCAAAAATGTTTTTTTACACAACATGAAAAATGTAATCTAAGCTTAGATGGTAAAAATAAATCATTAAATCATAAGCAACTTGAAATTAATGACAAGAACTCGGCAGTCAATAAATAACATCAAACTTATTAACTCAAATTGTTAGGTTAAGAATAAAGAGGATTTAACAATCTGTTTTTTTGAACATAAGAATATGCTTAATTGTTCGATTTTCAAGGTTCCAACTCCTAAGCAATAATGAAATGTTCTGAAATGAACCATGAATAACTAGAAAAAAAGATTTAATTTCTCTCAAACCAAATAATATATAAAGAGAAGTTTGAAAGGAAAAATTTAAGGAAAATATTTGATTATTATCTAACCAATCATGATTCCATACAAAAATCAACAACACAAATTCATTATCTAAATGCACATAATATCATAGAAATAGAAAATAAAAAAAATTAATAAAATAGAAAAGAGATAGTAGATGATACATACTTGACTTCATGTTTCATAGTAAGACAAGTATACTTATCGGCATTCACTTTGATTATGACTACTAGTTTCTTCAAGTCAACAAGAAGGGGAGCCGCCACATCTAATTATAACAAAAAAACTAATTTAATAATATAGTAAGCAACGTCGCCGATTAAAAGAAAAACAAACCCCTAAATTTCATCGGTTCGAGCAAAAAAAATTATGATTGAGCAAAATTGAATATATAAAAAATTGAGATCAAATCAAAATAATATTTAGCAAGGCTTTTTGTTGATGAAGAAAAAGAATATAGAAGAAAATAAATCCTTTGCAATCATTTATTTATAGGACCAAAAAGAATTATAAGAAGATGAAAGATCAGAGATTGATTAGAACAATATGTACCCTCGGAGAAAACTAGGGTTTGGCCACTAAGTTGTTGTATGCTTCCAACACCTTGGCAGCACGAGTGAGACTGCAAGACATTATCCTGATGTCTAATTTTACATTGACTAGGGTTTTGTTTGGTTTAATTGAAGGAGAAAGAGAGTTAATTGAGGCAGTATTTATATTTCATGTAAAATCGACCATAAAATCATGTTTTTTCCAATTTTACATTATTTTAGTTGAATTTATTTATTTTTTTATTTTTATGTGATTTTCCCCAATAAATATATGTTGACTCGCAAAATTATACAATTTTATGAGTCAACTTGTGATTTTGACAACCATATGTGGGATCTTTGTGAATCTTACTCTCAAAAGTGAAAAGCCAAAAATCTCCAAATATGGAGCTTATTGGCTTTTTGGATGACATCTTTTTTAATAATGTGTTTTATTATATATAAAACTATGTAATAAATATTGAATAATAAAATAAAAAAATTAAATTTAAAGATGATTCAAAACAAAAAATAGCAATAAAAAAATGAATCAAATTTGATATAAAAACAAAATGACAGGACACCTTTTAATTTTAGATAGATCAACGTAAAGTTCAAGGAGAGGAGAGACAAAATAAGAAGGAGAAAAAAGAAAAGGCCTTCGAAGTAGAGGTGAGCAAAAAAACCAAAAAATCGATTAAATCGAGAAAACAAAAAAAATAACTGAAAAAACCAAACCGTGAAAAAAAATCGATTAAATTGATTAGAATTTTGAAAAAACTGACTGGTTTAGTTTGGTTTTATAAGCCTGAAACCGGAAAAATGGACCGAACCGGAAAAAAACCGAGCTGAACTAGGAAAAGCCGAGCCGAACTGGTTTGAACCGGTTTTTCCCCAAAATAACCAAATCGAAACCAGTTAGTTGGAACCGGTTTTGATTTTAAAAAAATGGTTTTTATAACTTTTTTTTTGATAAAAACCGAATCGAACTGAAAATGATCACCCATACTTCGAAGTCTCACTGCAACTCATCCGTCGTCATGCACTATCTCACCATAAAGCCCTTGTCGCATTGTTTCTAACACCACCAATGATGGTGATTTGCAGCCACAGTAAGAAGCCTCATGTGCCGTTAGAATGAGACAACCTCTTTCACATTCTGGCTTAAGGGTTGCAAGAGCCAACCAACTTATCCCTTCCTGTTTACTTCAACCCACCACATTTTTTTAGCTTCAATTTCGGTCTCTTAACATTTAATTATTTTACATTAACAAAATCTTATTTTATTTTGCCAAACAGAGCATTAAACGAAAGTAGAAAATTTTCTCTTGATATTGCGTGAACCTCATATTAAGGAAACAAAAAAAAACTATTAAGTCAAATCTCAAATAAAAACAATGTGAAGTAATCAAATTAAAAAAAAAGAAGATTGACAAAAAAAAAAAAACATGAGCTTTTCCCTTGACTGTGCAAATCAGTTTCTAATGTTTGCAAAAAATAAAAAAGAATTGAATATTTGTTTAAGTTTTAAATTCAATTTTCAAAGCTCTAATTATTTTAAAACAATAAAATTGAATTTTACTTTACTAAACTGAGCATTAATCAAGTGACAGGATATTTTCTCGACATCATCAGATCGTTATATACAGACATAAAAAATAAATTATCAATCTCTATCCAAAATCAACACAATGTTAAAATAATAATAATAATAATAAGAATAAGGGATCAAAATTAAAAATAAAAAAGCAAAATACTATATGAATCCAAAGTGTTTTGCCTCATAAGTTGCAATACATTATTGATGTCTCCTAGTTTTTTTTTTCTTAATAAATAATATCGATATAAATATGCTTTGAACTATATATTTAATCAAATATTTCTATGTTCTCCAATGTTTCAAAAGTCTTACCACTATAAAATCTTCTATCACGGCAATCACAACTTAACTTTAAGCTAAATACAAACCAAGTCTTAATGCACTTGAGTTCAATTACTCTTTCAGCGTAAGTATACTAAGTGCACATATAGTGCTTGGCCTATTTGGGTCCTCTTACAGTCTTGCTATCTTGATCTTCAAAAAGTTCCCTATAATTAACCAGGGAGGCTACACTATTTCACAGGCTCAATACCTTCTAACTCAATTAGGATCTACTTTGCAAGCTATTGACAACATTATTTGAAAGTAAGTGTTGGGATTACTTCATAATTAATGAATAAACATAAGAACATTGAAAACGAGTCATTTACTATAAAATCTAATTAAATATTTGAGATGAAACTTAAATTCAAGAATGAAATCTTACGAGAGCATGATCTTTTGTGAGAAGCTTAGTATTCAATTCTTTGTAGCACAACAAATCCACCATGAAAGTATCAAATCTAGTTATGTGGAGGTAAGATTTGAGATTATCAGAAACAAATATATTAACAAAACGAATAAGCTCCCCCCCCCCCCCCAATGATACCAGCTCTTGATTTTAATAGAAGAGAACACTGTAAATGAATGAAAGAAAAAGCAGGAGAAACCCTACCTCCTCAGGCGACAGAATGGATGGAATCCGAGTTTACTAATCAAGATTAATGTTGATCAATGTGATTATGATTACAACGTGGGAAATTAAGGTAACAACGTGATGGCAAAAAAAAATAAAAATTCGCCAACTTGAGTGGATGATAAGCTCTGTACCAATCGATGGCTATCAGGTGTTGCGATTTCTTAGATATTTTAATCGGTGTCGCTGCTGTCATCTCAATCTTGTAGGTGCAAAGGAGTATATATGGCCGCTCTAACCTTTTTGGAAGGTAAGGATACAACTTGTTGGGATTCTAATTAGAGAGGGAAAGATTTGAAATTCATTGATATCTTCCCTTCCCAATCCAATCTTTCGCACCTTCCCACTTCCAAAGCAAGCACTATTATAAAGCTAGATGAGTCGGTGTACGATGTCTAAATTGCTCAAAATCCTCATTATTAAGCTTATAAAGTGAAGCTAAAAGAAACCGAACTTTTCCACTTTGGAGATATGTTATTGATAATCATTAACAAAACTCTAAAACTTGGATCCCCTTATAGACTCTTCTGTTCATAATGTTTTTTTTTTTACCTTTCCAAGACAAAGACCAGGTCTAAGGTTATTTTAATTTATATTTTTAAGGAATGTCAAAATTAAAAAAATGAAGATAAAAGTGAGAAAATTAGGTAAAATGGGGTGGTTTTAAAGTTTGCGCAGAAAAATTCACTTTTATACTTCTACTTTTACAATGATATATTCTCAATTCCTAAAGATTTTTAAAATTCAGTTTTTGTACAAAACTTCATTTCTTTTATTTTATCATTTCTTGTTAGAGAGAGAAGAGAGAAAGGTTAGTGGGTTTCGGTTGTAGAGAGAAAAGTTTATTGTTGACACTAATTTTAACGAAAACAAAATCGATCTTGGTATCTACAAGTTTCACTTGAAGAGAAAAGTTTAACTTGTGTGTTATTTTTTCTTGAAATGGTCTGAAAAAGTAGATCTAACCTTAAATTTTTTTAGGATTGTGGTTAGTTTTTCATTTTGTTTTTGTTTTTTTTAAGGCATTAAGGGATTTATGTGTATCTCTAAATTATTGAAGACAAATTAGGAATTGAAATCTTAACAATCCATTTTACATCTCGGGATTGAATAGAATTCGAGAAAGAAGAAATATGCTTACCATTGCTCTCAATCACAATAGGCAGGCTGTTTAATATATAATTCTCTCGTTTACTATAAAAAAAAAAAAAAGAAAGGCAGGCCTATGTTTCCTCCATAATATCTTTCAGAGTACAAAAGGGCATCAAGTCACCTATCGCTATAGCATGTCTTATCCCTTTGCTCCATGTTTCCTCCACTTCGATTCTTATTTTGCGTACTTATCGTCCTGGACATATAGTTGATTTTTCACTGTCCTTGGATTTTCGTTCTGCCAATAATCTATGTCAACTAGTTTGGATGGGTAATGCGCTATAGGCTCAGGACCTCAAAGTGGTGATGTGCCTTATTGCTAATTTGCTATATCCCTTTCCAAACTGTGAAAAGCCAGTTGCCGAAGCATCCTTCAGTGTTCACACATGCCCTGTTGTATCTTGTCATGTACTGTGGAGTGTGGACTTGTAGTTGGAATTCATGGACGTCCATTTTCCTCTCTTACGCCAACCATAAGAAAAACAATAGATATAGATATATAGATATTGATGGATGCTGATCTTTTCCTTTAAAACAAGACAATGAATCTTCAGGAAAAAAAAAAGAAAAAAAAAAAGGAAGCTCCAGAGGAGACAAATTTAGGTGTCCATTTTATCTTTGCACCGTGAAACCACAAGCTAACAAATACTGACCCGGAAAAGAAACGACGAGAGAAACATGGTGGCCATGCTTCAGAATCCCATTAATTACCTGATCAGATTGGATTAGAATTGATAGGTCTCCTCGCCCACTCCCACTCTCCACTTCTCCAACCAGCAGGCTCGAGTCGCCGCGGCAACAAGTGAGTCAACCCCGTGTCTCCCCCTCCCTCGCCACCCCTGGCGCACCACACACGAGTTTGTCATTGTTAAAAATATTATTGTCAAAAAGACATTCAGTCTCGAATTTCTCTTTTTTCCGAGCGTTCCAACCTGGAAGTCGGTAGTGTGTAATAAAACGACTATGCAATCAACAAGTTGAAAATAGATAAAACAGAAGGAACAAGTCGCATTTTCCTCATTAATTTCTTGCATTCATATCACTGTCGATGAGCGATTACTGAGATGCGGAAAAAATTGAGCAATCATAATTGAAGGCTGTAGTTGACTGGCGTATCGCAACCTTCCCTTATAGTCTTTAAACATGGGACCCTCGGCCCCAAAACCCGTGCCAGAAGTTGACTCCCTCTTTACCATTCAATGAGGACCGATTACAATGGACAGTTCTTACTATCCTTCTACAGACCATGGTTAAACTCCTATAGAGTTTTTCAAAAATAAAATATATAAAAAATGCTATCCTCGTTTTAATGCTAGCTTTTTTCACCGTCTAATTCTTGGTAGGGAAAACATTCAGCTCCGGACTGCTGAGATAATTTAATGCAAGCTTTTTTTGTTTTTTTTTTTTTTTGAAGCCTTCCATATTTTTCTTGAGAAAATCGAAGACTTGCGTCTTATCATGACGTTCCTTTATTACCGAGTTAAGAGGTATATTTATTAGATGTCCGTCATATTTATCACAAGACTTGTAAAAAAAAAAAAATAACAATTTCATCATAAACGATGGATTTTTTTTTTCAGGTGAGGCGATACATATTCCGATGAGTCATAATGCATTTATTAGACAATTGTGGCCCTTCAATCCTAGCGCCCATGGCACATCAATACCGTCTTTTATAGCTTCCCATATAATAATACATAGATTTTATATCTCCATCACTTTATAGACGTATATTCTATATCTTGATTTATTTTGCATCAATCTATAATATCATAGTTTGTTTTCGCAACAAGTATCATAATTGTATTTTTTATTATTTTTTTAATTATATTTTTATTTATTTATATTAATACAAATTTAACTAAATTTTTATAATATAAATATTATTTTTATTTCATTTTTTTATTAGTGATAAAGTCATTTTTAATATTAATTTATATTGTTTATATATATTCTACAACTTTTAAAATATCCATAAATAATTAATTAAACAAATTAAAAGTCATTTTGATAAAAAAAGTAATTTAATAAAAATAATATAGTAGCAACTGATTTTTCGTTCCTGATTGTAAATAATTCATCAATCAGCAACGAAGAATTCGTTGCTGATTCACAAAACCAAACAATGAATTTTTTGTTGCTAGTTTGTGAGCATCGAATCATTTGTTGCTGATTTATGAGCATCAAATTTTTTGTTGTTCAGAAATCAATAATAATAAATCTAATTAGGTCTGCACTTATTTATGTTTTTGTTTCTTGAAAAAAAATTGTTGGTTCATGTTAAATGTTGACTGTGTGCGAGCTGCCTGTCCCTTATTTGCTGTTACTAATTCTATTACTAAATTGTTTTAGCAATAAATTTTAATTTTATTTGCAATAGATCATACTTACTACAATTTGTTTTTAGTAGTGGGCATGTCTGTCCTTGTTTTCTCACCAAACATGTTAAAAAGCTATTCCCGTGCAGATATAATTGATTCCAAGATAGTTTTTATACTATTCAATGTGATTTCTGGTGGCTCAATGACCGTCTAAATTAGGTCTGCACTTATTTATGTTTTTGTTTCTTGAAAAAAAATTGTTGGTTCATGTAAAATGTTGACTGTGTGCGAGCTGCCTATCCCTCGTCGATGGTTTACCAATTTAATATGGCCCTCGGTCGTCAAGAATCCCTGATTGATTAGCTTCTATAAGAAAACACAGGACTTGTTAATTAAAAACTCAATATGTATTGCATTTATGTCAATCGATCAGATCCCAAGATAAACAGCAGAACTTTTGACAAAATAGCACACGGCGAGTTGGTAACACTTCCTTTTCAATTTTTTCTGCCGGTGTTGATTTTTCAATGAACCTAATGGATCCCACCTGAGCTATGCAACAAACCCTCGATGTCTGTTGCTCTTTCTGTGGTCTGAAAATTATTAGATGGTCTGCTGTCTTTGCTGCAGCATGAGAGTAGAACCTACCATAATTAATAGCTATCCAGAATCTCAGCACTTGGTTTTTTCTTTTAACAGAAAAATCGTACAAGTTGCAGCTGCGAGATGCCTATTATTTGATTGGAACGTCTACTGTTCTTTTGGTCGATGGTTAACTATACTGTAAAATGGACTACTCTTTCCTCTCCAACCCCTCCTGGCTCCGGAGTTCTGATAAAAACATCGAAGACTTTCTGAACGTTTGAACCATACATATTCGCCAAATTGTTTCTTCCAATTTTTGTTTACTTCCTAACGGGTTGCATAATCAAGCACGAGGCAGATATTAATTATTGCTCGTTAGACTGAGAGTTCTTTAATTCATTCATTGCCTGCCGTCCTAGCTGAGGTAGCCATGTTTTAGCGTAACTTATAAATTAGGAGCCCTAGACCCGACTATTAAATTATGTAGCATGACTCAATCTGGTGCAGGAAGAGTCAATCTGTGATGTAAGCTTTGCACTTTTTGCCTTCCAAAGGTCAACAAATCGAAACACGAGAGCTCGAAAGGTCAACACAATCAGATTCCCAGAGGAATGAAAATTGCAGGGTACACGGCACATTGGGCCCTTATGCGGTAAGTACCTATCACCTCAGTCTTGGTCAAAGCAAGGAGCGATTTCTTCAACTCTCATCCGTGTGCTTGTGCCTCTGGTAAGCTAAAAATCGAAGTATTATGATTGTGGGGAGTCGACATTTATCCATTAATGATCAAAACGCAGGTCCATTTAAGTCATCCTTGATGGAGATTTTATTCATCAGATTCTCTGCTTATAGACCCGCAGTTATTAACTCAACAGAGCTTATATTTCACATGTTTTTCTATAAAAACTCATTATACGAAAATTATTTTTAGCGGATTTTTTTTCTTGAAATTCATTTTAAAAAAGAGAGCTGGAATGCTACACTGTCGTTATAGATTATAATCAATCAACAGAGTCTTTACAACAAGATATTTCAACTCAAATATACAGATTGGCCCATGGCATCGCGTTTCTGTCCTCGCTACTTGCACTGAAAGCTAGTTCACGTATTTTTGTGGGCACATGGGCTTGGCCATTTATCAACAGCCATGTCAGTGGAGGGACGAAAAGAAGTGGATACAGACGTTCGTCTATTATCTATATCACATAAGAATATTAATATTATGACAGCGAAGCTATCCAAAGAACAATTTATACTAGCCATCAAACTTATTTCATTATCTGATTTAGAAATAAGAATCTGATTTAGAGGTGGGATGGGCATGGATTTTGAATAATTATATGATTGCTTTCACGTTGCTTTCTTAAAAGCAACCTTCAATAAATTTTTACTTCTTTTTTAGTTTGAATTCGATGAACTAATGGTAGAAATACGTGCAGTTAAAGAGCTTGCATGTGATACAACGGTTAGTAAAGTAGTAAATAGTTCCTCGATACAATCAAGTTCAGACAAAACAATACTACTTTTTTTCGTTTGATTTAATTTTTGAGAAAATTATTGCAAGATCAACTGTTGTCCATCTAATAAATGCTCAGTTGTGCAACTTGCAAAGCCAAATACAATGTGGGGAAGAGTGCTTCTGCCTTTATCGGGATACATACGTCTATATCCCTAAAGGTTTGCTCGAGACTTTTCTTGATGTTATTTATGAACCCAGCAAGGCAAGATGAATTTTTTAATGCGAGAATCTTGACACAGTGGGAGGGAGGAAATAAACAAGGGTGGGTATTTCTACCAAGAAGCCACGGCATATGTGGGTAATCGGCAGAGTAATTAGTCACCTAACACCTATAAAAACAATTCCTTTAGTTTAGAAAATGTTTTATATAATTGATGAGAGATACACAGGTCATCCTCAATATTCTGGAAAATATCTCCATGGTTCACCAGTCTGGAATTCTTCTCTCCTTTTTCTTTGAAAAAGATAGGCTTATAACACTCTTCCGATTCCCAAAAAAAGACACCGATCAAGCCATTCCCTCAGGTACCTTCTTTTCCCGTGATAAGTAATATTCTCATCCAAAGAATTCCATTCGTGGGTGCTTCAGAGGCGCATTCAAGGGAATCGGGACAGGCACCGGCAAGTATATAATATTTGCTTTTGGAGAAGGAGAGTGAGCAGGGCCACTCTCTACCTTCCAAGATGAATAAATTGTAGTCAAACAATTCAGCTGTGCTGGAAGGTCTTTTGGCTGATGTGAGGTTGGTTTGACACTTGTTTTGTTCCTCTCTTAGCCCATACCTAACCAAATTTTAATATACCAGTCACTTTGCTGGCAAAAAAATAAAGAAAAACTTAATATATATTTTTTATTTCAAAATATATTAAAATAATATTTTTTTATTTTCAATATAAATACATCAAAACAATCTAAAATTATTAAAAAATTAAATATTTTAAAAAATACAATTTCAGTAACATTCCTACCACCACCTTAAAATACCTTTAATATATATATATATATATATATATATATATATATATATAGAGAGAGAGAGAGAGAGAGAGAGAGAGAGAGGGGTATATATGCTGCTGCAATTATTGTCAAAGGATACGAGAAACTTCATTTTCATTTCACATTTAATCAAGTCTCCGGCCATCACGATAAATTGGACTTATTTGTGGAGACGTCAACTTGCTCCTTCACTGTAGATTGTGGCGTCTCAAAGATCAACGACAGAGGGCTTCATCATGGCTAAGAGGACGAGCCTCTGCTTCAAATTTCAAATTTCTCCGAAAAAAAAGATTAGTAATTAAGGACAGCCAAAATAGCTGACACTTTTGTTGTCTTCGCATACGAATGTGTTTGAGAGGAAGGATGTGGCCTGCGGTCACCGATGATCTCATGCTTAATTGGAGTTAATTATAATTTGCCCGATCCTAATACAAAAATATTTTTGAGACGTGATATGACACCAATAAGAGTTTGATCGACTAAGCTAAAATATTATTTTCATGATAAATTATAAAAAAATATTAAATTTTTGGTCGACCCCAATCAGGCCTGCATGATTTTTATAAAATGTAAACATCTCTATAAATATCTAGGATATTTACATTAAATAACTTATAATTTATTTATCTTAATAAAATATTTATAATCATATCTTTCTAAAACCATAAATAAGGCCAGAAGGTTAAAACTAATCTCTCTAGATAACACAGTACTCAAGACAAGTCTACCATAGTACAAATCTAATATAAAATTTAAACAAGGTTTAATTCACATTTAAATATAAAGAATACCTATTATTCTCCAAATTTAATTTTAACAGCTTATGAAAAACGCCCTCCTTGGAATTTTTTCCAGTGTAGCTAGTTGTATGCGGTGCAGCTGCATATACATGTTGATGGACCTGAATTTGTCATCTTCAGTCCCTAATCATCTTTTTCTCTGATTCTCAGCACGTAATACTGCAGTGGTCAAAGCTTGAAGTTCATGTTCTTGTTGTGGTTTTCATCTATTCGATCACTACAACGACGTCTAGGTAGAAAGAGTTGTTTTGATTGATGCATGTCACATCAAAATCAAATACGTTAACACACATACCTTTTACGATTAAGGTGTGTTTGTTTACTGCTTTTCAAATTTTTCAGCTTCTATTTGTTATTAGAAATATTAATTAATGAAAATTTTTTTCGATTAAAGATAAATTTAACTTGATTTTTTTATTTTAAACAGAAAATATTTTCTGAAAGTTATGAAAAATTTAAAAATATCATATTATTTACCGATCTCTATTGTTTTGATTATTATTTATTTTATTTGAGATAATTTATGAAATTATTTTTTTTTTCAATTTCATTCTCATTCAACTTTTTAATTTGTAAAATTTGTTCCTCATTATTTTAATAAACTTGAGAAAAATAAAACATTAATAAGTTATTTTCCAACTCATTTTCCATGACATAACAAAATATTGGAAAGTGTTTTCTAACTTATTTTTCATTACACTACCAAACATCGAAAAATAATTTAATTTTCAGGAATTCATTTTCTAAAAGGATTACTATTTTCCAGCAAACAAACGGGACCTAAAATATCAAAAGATATATAGCTTTATTAAAATTGCGGGAAAAATTATTTTTGAAAATAATTTTTATTTAAAAACATATTAAATTATTTTTTATTTTATAATATATTTTTTTAATATGACAAATCAAAACAATTAAAAAATAATTTAATTTTTTAAAAAGAAATCAAAAAATTTTAAAAATACAAAATCACCACGAGCTGTCATAAAATAATATATATTAGTTAACTTTAAGAAATGTAACTCAACTGATCAAATTCTGGGTTTGCTTCTCAGAGATTATTAGTTCGAGTGCTACAAATTATAGTGTCACTGAAAATTTACATGGTTATTAATTTCAAAACTTCTAAAAATTAATTGAGATATGAGTAAATAAACCTAGTTATCCTTAATTAAAAAAAAAATAAGAAGAAGAATATATGTTAGTTGGACTTTAGTGAAAGGTGGATACTTGCACTCTAAAAGGTTTAGAATGTTTTTCATTATGAAAACCTCAATGGGAGGGGGGAAATGTACAACGTGTGTGCTTGTGGTTTTGCCACGTGTAGGGACCAAACAAATCGTATCTCTTGAGATGGTTGATAATTGCTTTATTTATTTATCTCTCGGTGGGGCAATAATTAGGTCGGTCGTTAAATTGTTAAAAATGTTGCTTCTGTTTTTTTTTTTTAAATTAATAGGTTTTTCATTATGATAATTGCTTTTCCTTTTCCTTTTACTTTTTCTCTACTTCAAATTATTTTTTAATTTTTTTAATTTTAAATTTTTTTAATATACTGATATTAAAAAAAATAAAAAAATTACTTCAATATATATTTTTTTTAAAAATAATTAATATTATAATAATAAAGGTCTCTATATTCCTCCCAGAAGAGAAAAAAAACTATGATGCCTCCTAGGGGATTTAAATAAATCTTATTTATTTAAATTCCCATTGAAATAAGATTTATTTAAATTCCCATTGAAATTAGGGTGAATATATCATTGTGTTCCCAGAGAGATAAAAGACTTTTCAAATTGGATTCAATTAATTAAATAAAAGAAAAGGACTAGCTAGCAGTCGGTGGTCGCAGATTATATGAAGTGCATGTTTGTTTTTGTTTTTAGTAATGAGATCGCCGTTAAAAAAAAAAAAAAACAGTAAAAATATGAATTTATTGCTTTTGTTTTCATGTTTTTTTTCGCTGTGTATTACGGGACAAGAATATTCCTACCAATA
>Ga0325410_1006286_pt1 | contig 13049 bp, 12 predicted proteins | sample PopdelMetagenome_16_FD_206182 | JGI IMG/M metagenome (GOLD analysis project Ga0325410, IMG submission 206182) | Populus deltoides microbial communities from Bellville, Georgia, United States - Xylem-PdIQD-R3 | ecosystem: Host-associated > Plants > Phyllosphere > Stem > Wood/Secondary xylem... | reverse complement strand
TGAAGTAACTATCGTGAAATATATATTTTTTTAAATTAATTTTTTGTATTTTTAAATTATATTAATCCGTTAATGTTAAAAATATTTTAAAATAAAAAATACTTTAAAAAATAATAATTTTAATATATTTAACCGAACGTCAACAGGCGCTGTTTCTCTATACAGCCCGTGATAGGAAACCAAAAGAGAGGGCCCGTGATTTTCATAAATACTAACGGCGAATTTCGTGGGTTACAGTTATTAGTTATTACTCTCACCCCCCTCTTGACTCTCTCTTCATCCTTCCCCTCTTTCTCTCTACACGAACTAGCCTTCTTCTTCTTCTTCTTCTTCTTATGCTAATTTCTATGAATGAACCAAAGCCCTTGTTTGGAATGAACGTGTACAATGAAAGATGGGAGCTGTGAATTTCGTTCCAATATTACTGATCATCAACTCATCCCAAGTTTCTCAAGGTTTGGTTTCACACACACAATGTGTGTGTGTGTGTGTGTGTGTTTGCATGTGTCTTTAAGTGTGACCCTTTGATCTAGCCTAGCTAGCTTTCTTTTCTCTTGTAATGGTTTTTGAGTTTGTCATTATGTGCTTGCATTGTTAACTCGTTTGATTTTCTCTTCTGGGTTGAAGCTAAATATATATATGCAATATTACAGAGAGTTCATGGATAGGAAAGGACTCCTGTTCTAGTCCTATTTGTATACCAGATTGTTTGTGTTCTTGATTATACTATCCCTGTCTCTCTTTTTCTGGTGAATACTTGATTGATAACTGATCAATGTGAAGCTGATCATCAGTTTAAACGGATATGGGGAAGAAAGGAAAAGGATGGTTTACATCTGTGAAGAGAGTGTTCAAATCATCATCTCCTAAGGAATTACCAGTAGGGAAAAAGGTATAATTTACATCGTTTTTAGATCCTTTTTTTGATAAATCATGGGATGCTTTTGTGTATGCTTAAGTAATAAGCAAAGTTAATCTTTACAAAAACTTGTTTTACACGATCATTTGGTACACCTAAACTGTAAGACTTCTGTTCTAATCTGATAGCTTCCCTTTAAGATTTTCATGTTGTGTTCTCCTGTTTTACGTTACTTCAATTCATTATCACACTATTGCTAATGATTGTTTAATCATCATCATCATAATTATTAATACAGTTGTGCAATCTTTCTCAGCTCATTTTCAAAAGCAATCATCATTTACTAAAAAATATTTTTTTTAATTTTTATTTAGAAATATATTAAAATAATATTATTTTATTTTTTAAAATTTATTTTTTTCAAAAACACGATTATGCCTTGTTACCAAACAATCTCGACGGACCTATTAAACAAAGACCTACCCTTTATCTGTAGCTAGGTCCATAAACTTGAAGGAGGAACACATGGTCCCCTTATCAAAATGTTGCAATCCTTCATGACTTATTATTGTCATGCCACCAATGATTTCCTTTCATCAATCTCCATCCACATGTGCATTGCCTTGCTTGATCCCAATCATGCCAAAGAGAAGCTTGTTGTATTACATTATAATTCCTTTGCTGTAAATAGTTGAAAAAGAAATTCTTTTTGTTCCTGAAATTGATTGATCTTAATTGATTGCATTAAACCAGCTAATGATTTTATGATAATTGATCACTAATTTGACATCATTGCAAATGATGGCATGATATGTGTGTATTTCAGAAAGACAACGCAGAGAAATGGCAACATGAGGCTCCAGAAGTTGTGTCATTAGAGCATTTTCCTACCGGAAGTTCTCCTGATGTTACAAATGATGAGAGCAATGTATCAACTCCAGTAACTGAAGATAGAAATCATGCCATTGCTGTGGCAGTAGCGACTGCTGCCGCAGCAGAAGCTGCGGTTGCAGCTGCTCAAGCGGCGGCTAAAGTTGTTCGCTTAGCTGGTTATGGACGACAATCAAAGGAAGAAAGAGCTGCCATCCTCATACAATCATTCTATAGGGGCTACCTTGTAATCCCTTTCTTCATTTCACTTTAATTTGATCAATATAATCTGGTAAATTAATTACAACGATGAAAATAGTTTAATTAGTTGGTACAATGAAGCCTGCGTCCCTGTAAACTCAATTAATTATTTTTGTTTTACATTTTAATTAGTCATGTATATTCTGCAGGCTCGGCGTGCCTTACGTGCATTGAAGGGATTGGTGAGGCTCCAAGCATTAGTGAGAGGCCACAATGTAAGAAAGCAAGCACAAATGACAATGAGAAGCATGCAAGCTCTTGTTCGTGTGCAAGCAAGAGTAAGAGCAAGAAGACTTGAATTAGCTCACGAGAAGCTTCAAAGGAAGACAGAGGAAGAAGATGAACGAAGACTACCAGTGGACGAAGACTTTATGAATCCAAATAATCTATTGAAGAGTTATAAATGGGATAGGAGGAATCAAAGTTCAGATAATTTCAAAGAAAATGCTTCAAAGAAGCATGATGCTGTCATGAAAAGAGAAAGAGCCCTTGCTTATGCTTATGCCTTCCAGGTATGTAACACGCTCCATTAAAATAAGCCCTAGCTAAAGTTCGGTCACTTTCAACACATTTTAGGAGATGATTTTAACAACTTGTGAGCCAAAAATAAAGGCAAAACCCCAATGAATTCTCGCGATTGGATTTGTATTGCAGCAGCAGCAACAATTACTCTCACAAAATAGTCCTAATGGTAAAGAAACAGGACATTTTGTGAACGAACACGAGAAGGTGCAATGGGGATGGAATTGGCTTGAGAGATGGATGTCAGCACAAACATATAACGTGCGTCAATCGGGTCCAAATGAAGGGTCTTACGTGACAGTAAACACAACTACAACCACGACCACCACAGAGGACATGTCCGAGAAGACAGTAGAGATGGACACGGTAACCCCAACAGGCACTAGCAATCCCAACATGGGCATGCTAGGCACCAATCCATATTCGAATCGACCCCAATGGCAATCAAGTTCAAGCAATGTACCTAGCTACATGGCTCCGACCCAGTCCGCAAAGGCGAAATTGCGTTCTCAAAGTTTGATCAAGCAACGTGCCCCAGCTACACCTCTGTGGAATCCATCCACCAAGAAAGATTCAAGCATTGTTGGTCCAGGTTGTGATTCTTCCAGTTCAGGTGGTGGAACAACAACTTATCAAGCTCCAAGAAGTCCTAGCCCCAAACATAACGGGATGCGCCTGCATTCGAGAAGACATGCTGGTGGATATAGCCCTGATTTCAATGGCGGTGAGGATTGGAGGTTGTCTCCTCTTGATGGTCATGGATGGAGGAATGATTTTGGTTGATGAGTGGCACGATTATGATATGTTTATACACTATTTATTGCTTATTATTGTTTCATGTTTGTGATGATAATGCTATAAAACTCCAGCCCTTGAGGCTGTGGAATGATATTGGTTTAAATATTTTATGTTTAAACATAAGAGTCATGGATTAAGACCTGAGATTTCCATCAAGAGGGACTCAGATTCAAAACTCCAGTCATGTCTGATGATGACGATGATTGATTCGATTTTATTTTATTTTTTGCGTGGATACTAATGGGTAAAATTGGAATTTCAGTTCTTGTTGCCTTTTCTTTTTCTTAAATACAAAGAATTTAGAAAATTCTTATTTTTACATGTCCAAATATATCCTCAGAAGCCTTTTCAAAGTCCCAAGACAATCTTAGCCATTGATTTTACATGAATTATTTTTACCATTGAATTTGCTTTAAAAAATTAAAAATATAAAAGTAAAAATCATAAAAAACATGAAAATAGAAATGAAAGAGAGAAATAAAGTTTTTAGATTTAATACTTGATGAATATATATATTCATAATTTATTCCTAAAAATAGGCACAAACACTTGATGAATTTAATAAACGAAAAAGGCTATTTTAATTTTGATAATATTTATATTAAAATTGTATGATATTTTAAAGATTATTATTTTAGGAGTTATTAATATATATATATATATAAATGAAAATTTTTAACTATTAAATATCAGATCAATTCATAAAAAAATATTAATACAAATTATAGTTGAATAATACACATACCAAGAAAACTAGTTTTTATAAAAGATTCTGCTTCTACTTTTTATTGGTGGATTTGTTTTAGTTTTTAGGAGTTGGTATGATAAACACATATGAATTTTTAAAATATTAATTCATGAAAAAAAAATTATCGGGTTAATTAATATTTTTTAGTAAAAACATAAATATGAATATTTTTTCAATTAATATGTCTTTAGATATAAAAAAATTATCAATCATAAATTAAAATGTTTAAATATATATTTAATTAATTAAATTAATATTTGATTACCCGATAACTGAGATATTTAATCTTGTAATATAAATTATATATGTTTCTTAAAATATATTTTTATTTAATAAAAGTTAAAAAAACCATAAACATAGGTTATCTTAATTAAATTATTAAGTTCAATAACAAAACAATTCAAAATTAAATAATGAAAGTCAAGATCAACCCATGTAAACGTGCTAGCCTAGCAATTAGGAGTATATAATTAGGGTAACCCATCGAAAAAAAAAGTGAATTGAAAAACTTGAAGAATAATTTTTTTTAAATAAAAATATTAAAAAATAAAATTAAAAGAAATTCATTTCAAGAATTATCACATATGCAATTACATTGCTCCTTGCCTTCGTTATCTATTCCTCGACAAGAACAGCATCAGAAGGACAAAAATGCCTGAATCTTTGATGAAACCATAATCCACACAAAAAACATGCAAGCGGTCATGACATAAATTTTTTTAAAATAAAAATATTAAAAGATACATTGAATGCCATCAACCCCTATCATTCTATTCTTATACACTGAGCAGAAAGCATCTGCTTTATAACAAATGTGAGAACTGAATATCGTAAAAGAATGATTGGGGTAGTTCTGATGACGAAGATGAATGGGTCACCGGAGAAGATTACAGCCCTGGAACGGATTCAAGATTATATTTCTGAGAAGGTGAGGCTTCATCCTCTCTGCTTTCCTGTGATTTTGGCTTCTTGATGGCATCGAGAGTCTGTAAATATGTGTAGGAAGGAACCCGATTAGATGGAAGGACTGAATTGCTTATTCTACTAGCAAGGAAGCGTCGGATCAGGCCTCTCAAGAATGGAGCCATCGTGTCTGGTTCATGTTCCAAGTAGTACAAAAACTATCATCCATCATAAAAGCAATATCAAGTCTTAGGTACTCTTCCTTTATATATATATATATATATATATATATATAGAGAGAGAGAGAGAGAGAGAGAGAGAGAGAGAGAGAGGGGGGGGGGGTGTTTGGAGGGAGGGAGATGGATTTTGTTGAAGCAATGTAAGGGATAATATTGCAATGAGATAATTTATCAAGAAGAAAAACCTGATGCAAACGATAGAGACAGGTCACAAAATTGCTATATCCAATCGAAGAGGTTGAAAGGGCATTTATGTAATTAGGCAGGAAAAGTTTGACAAAGACAGCGGTTATTCTATTTCTTGTACAATCCAGTCAATGATTCTGATTGTGATTCTTTTCCTTTCCCCTCCATTTCCAAACCCCAGAGAGAGAAGTAAACAACCAAGCTAGCAAGAATCCAAACACCCAAAAACGAGAGAGAGAAAGAGAGACACGAGAGAGGGTTTTATTTTTTTGGAGAGAGAAAAAAAAGTAATAAAGTTTTCAACTTCGCAATGCAAAATTCTTCTCTTCTCTTGAATTCAATTCCTTCCACTTAAAAAGGTCCTTCCTTTGTTCATTAAAGATCGAGAAAACAAAATCCCACCAATGATTTCTAACCCAAATCATGTTTTCTACGCCTGCATTGCTAAAGGACCTACCGTTGTTGCTGAATTCTCACCGGGAAAAGAATCAGGAATTGAAATCATTGGTCAAAGATGCGTAGAGAAAACTCCGCCCAACCATTCCATGTTTTCTCATACAATCCGCAACAAGACTTACACTTTCTTAATCGATGACCCTTTTGCCTATTTTGCTATTTTTGATGAGAATCTCCAGAAGTCTGAGCATATATGGTTTTTGAACCGTGTAAAGAATGGTTTTGAGGAGTTTTGGGGGTCTAAGATGATGAAAGATGGTGAAAAGATTGGTTCCTTTTGTTTCCAAGGAGAATTGCGGTGTATGTTTAGGGAGATATTGGCTCTGGATGCTGACTTGGTGAATACTTTGATGGAGGAATCATCAAAGGATGGTAGGAATCCAAACTTGGATTCGACGAATGGGAAGGGAGCTGTGATCAGACCTTTGCTTCCAAAGCCAACTAAAGTTTTGATGATGAAGAAGAAGAAGCCATCTGGAGAGGCTAATGGAGATCATCATGGTGTTGATTTGGATAATAATAATTATAAGGAGAATGGTGTTGGTGAGCATGGAAATAGGGAGGTTTCGGTTTCGATGATACAAAAGAGTGGTGGGTTTTATATGGGGGATGGTAAGCAAAAGGCTAAACAGATTTGGAAGAAGCATGTTTGGGTGGTTTTGACATTGGATTTGATTGTTTGTGCTGTTTTGTGTGGGGTTTGGTTGTGGGTTTGCAGGGGGTTTAAGTGCATTGATGGTTGAATTGAAGGTATTGAAACGGGGGTGCTATTGATGTACTTTTTTTTTTGGGGATGTTCTGCTTGTATATTGGTTATTTACATTGAAGCTGGTTGCGGTTTCTACATCCAAGATAGAGAAGAAGATGTAACTGGATTCTTAGAATAATTTTTATTGACTGGTTCTCAGAGTTCTGTCATGGCATGGTAAATTGTTCATCTCTTTGTACCATCAATTTCTGGAAAAATGAAATTGCTCCAATGTCTCATATGCACATTCTTCTAAAGCAGTGGGATGTGTATATATACAAGCCAGAGATATAAATTATGCAGGCTTTTTTCTGATGTTGTCTTTTTCCCTTTTTGGTCAGCTGTCAATGAATCTGCTGATGTTCTGTTGCTTTTTGATCGCATGAGCAGAAAGTTATTTTTTCAGAATGTCTGTGTTTCACTGGGACTTCTTGGTCAGGCTGCAATATATTTTTTTTTTGTTTTGTCTCTAATTGATCTTGTTACATTCTGCTGATGTTCTGTTGCTTTTTGATCGCATGAGCAGAAAGTTATTTTTTCAGAATGTCTGTGTTTCACTGGGACTTCTTGGTCAGGCTGCAATATATTTTTTTCTGTTTTTTCTCTAATTGATCTTGTTACATTCTGCTGATGTTCTGTTGCTTTTTGATCGCATGAGCAGAAAGTTATTTTTTCAGAATGTCTGTGTTTCACTGGGACTTCTTGGTCAGGCTGCAATATATATTTTTTTGTTTTGTCTCTAATTGATCTTGTTACATTGCCGATTTTATTCTTGTTGTCTTGTCTCTTCTAGATCACCAATTAGACTTTATTTATGGATGTTTATCCACTACCTGCTCAAAATGGCAGAACAAGCTAGTTCTAAGTTTGAAGTGACATTTTTATATACACAGAGATCCTTTGAAATTAGATTGAGCAAACAGGTCAGAGCTTTACCTTCTGGCGTTTTTTTGCTCAGTCTGTATGGTAGAAGGGGTGGTGCAGTTTCTCATAATCTCCTCGTGTAGGTATGCATGTTTTTCTACTACACCTAAATGCCAGTAGTCCTTCCATTAGTGTATAAAACTAATTCTCCAACACGCAGATTAAAGAACTCAATCAACTACCGTTGCCTGTTTGAGCAAAAAACTAGTTCTCATTTTAATTCTCCTGCATCCATTTGTTTTCTGTATGTCATCTATCATATCTTTTTTGGTCACTGTATGATGCAAGGAAATACTTGTTTCACGATAAAAAGGTGGATTCTTCATTTGAGAATTAGATGTCAATTACCTGCTGTTACTTTAGCAGCTTCCTATTCAATTTTCAGTCAATAGGAGATGAACATCTTATCGAAGTCGACATGAGACATTTTAAGCTCTCGCAGTGTCATTGTAAACTAAGTGAAAGGATGTTGACATACTTGAAGGCAAGGAATTGAAGATCTTCTGTCATTATTTTTAAATTATTAATGCATTATTTCTCTCATGGTGTGACAAGGAGATTGATTCTCCTTATATCAGTCAGTGAACTTGAAAAATACTCAGACAAAATAACTACTTGCAGAGAACCAGCCTTTTATGCTGTTGTATTCAGATACAAGGAAATTTGTAACTCTACCATTGTCATAGAATTTTCGCATTTCATAGAACTTTCAGAAGCATGCATGGAGAGGTCATTTAGCTACTGCTGTCTTTGACTACATTAGTCATCCTTTTGCTGAACCCATGTATTGAATGACAGGGGATGCCTCTAGGCTAGTTCTTGGATTAAAATCCATGAGATTTAGATCCCTTCTCTTCTACCTGTACTGTTGACTCTTTCATGTTTTATTAAGCTATTCCAAGTTTTTCTATTTCATTTGAAAGAGTGTGTTCTGTCAAACTCAATTGCATAAAACCATTCTCAAGTTTTGGTCAGTTAATCCTTTAACACATACCAAGGAGCTGTTTCTTCTGAATGCTTACGTAATGAGGAACCGTAAAACAGCTAATAAAAGCTTTGCTCAGCAAGTCCATCAAGGTATCAGTTGTTTCTGAGGTTTCTGAGTTGTAATTCCTAATATAAGCATTCCAGCTTCTAATTTGAAAATTCATTTGGGGGGGAGTTCATGGTTACCTATTCCAAAGATGATATGCTTCTTTGGTGAGAAAAGGTTGTCTTTACTAATCTTGCAGTCCTGAAGCCAAGATGTCAGCTTAACAAAATAACAAAGAAGATGCATGCAGTTCCAAGGGAACTTGGATATCCAAACCATCAATTCCCTAGATGGTTGAAGTTCCAAGGGAACTTGGATTTCTTGAAGGGTAAAAGTTGATTAAAACCCTGTATCAAAGGAGGGAAAAATCACATGGAGGATGCATGAAAATTGGATCTGTCATAAACCTTTACTCGAAGCACATTCTTTTAGGTATTTGAGGCTTTTATTGCATAACACATTCCTTTCATAAAACCTCATTGGTGAGGTCGATTATCTAAAACGTGGACTCTTTGACAACACAAATCATTCTGCATTTGAGGACTACGTCAAGGAAATTCAAAATATTCTATTGATATATTACTGAAATTCTCCTGAGTTTGTTCTTCATAAACTAGATTAAAACAGGGCAAAAAAAAAAGTTGCTAAAAGACAATGCTTGACATCACATCACTTTGAAAAACTGGGGATACTTTTGAGAAGCACTATAATATTATTGCAGTATCTGAGTGTCCCTATCCTTTATAAGATAAGATCATCGAAATGTCCATGCCTTTGGGACCCTACAAGTCACCACACACCCAAGATACTCGAAAATTTGCTGCCATCTCCAAATCTTCCTTCTGGCCTCAAGGCCACAAGAATTGAAAATCCGTGACCCAACAATCTAGCCATAACATTAATTTCTATCCACAAATTCCGAAAGAAAATATGTTATTATTCAATGCACCAGTCTAGAACTATCAAATTGGTTTCTCCATAGGAATGTATTTCATCGTGTAATTCACAGAGATGGGGGTTTAGATTTAAGAATTGGGGAAGGAGTGCCACCCATTACCCATTAAAAAAAAACTTCTAAATATTTTCAAACCAAAAAATGGGAACGAAAAAAGAAAAAGCAAGTTACAAAAGATACAAGTTAGAGAAAAGCCACTTTGAACAACAAAGTTGGCAGAAACTACGTGAACACAAGTTTTCTCATTCGTATTGAGATAGATATAATACATAGTGTAACTTGTTCAAACGAACACTGGAACGATAACACCTATCCAAAATTTGTGAGAGCAGTATCTGAGACGCAAAAGATGAGTTTTAGCTATGTTCAAAAGTGTACATCGCAGATACATAAACCACCCGCCAACTTTAACCACAAGGGGTGAGCTTCTTATTGCCAGCACCCCGAGGATGATCATCTTTCCAGTCATCCCATGCTCTTGCTTTCTGCACAGCAGCATCGTCATCTTCATCATCATCTTCTTCACTGAGTTTTGATTTTGGATTGTCCTTGTACCATGCAGAGTTGGCTTCTTCCATGAGTTCAGCATTTCTCTCTTGCCATTTATTCATAATCTCCATCTCCTTTAACCCGGCTTCTTCTATGCTCATGGTTGGTAACCTTCCACATAATATTCAAATTCAAGACAGCTTAAAATAAGGGAAAGAGCCCAACTATTCCCTGTTGATACTTAAACATTTAAATAATTATAATCTAATTTCATTAGAAAGTACAAGATAAATGTTAGAATTCTTCCCTCCTCCATCCCTAAGCGACAAAACTGAAAGAAAATACAATGTTTTGATAGCAGGCATCCGATTTAATTGTTAACAATCAGGGCATGGAAAAATACCTATGGCCAGGTTGGAAGACCTGTGCTCTCATCCTTTCCCTTTCGCTTGTTAGGCTTCCACCAACAAGACTTGCAGGTCCAAATGTAATTGGCACGTGCTTATGATCATGTGCTTGCGAAACCTTTGCTCTCCCTTCTAGAACATCTTGAGCAAAAGTAGCACATGTGATAGGCTGTGCTGGTTGAGTGTATCTTGCTTTCACTGCAGCATCACGATGCCAATTTTCAGCTTTCTTGGCACGTTCATCAAGAATAGTCTGGGAAAAAGCTTTGCCCCCTTCCTGAAACATGTGTCAAAATAATTACTACATCCATGTTCATGCAACAAAACTCATCTGGAACAAGTAGCATCAAGACTGAATCATACAATGCTAACCAAGATTCCAATTAAAGACACAATGCCACTATTAGGAATTCTGGCTTTCATGTCAAAAAGACCTAGGTATTTGTTGATGGAGAAGATAAAGGATCGTGGCCACATGATGATGCAAATGCATCAATAGATTAAAGACACAATGCAATGCTATTAAGAACTAGAACTTTCATGTCAACAAGACCTTGGCATTTGATGATGGAGAAAGTAAAGGATCGTGGCCACATGATGATGCAAATGCATCGAACGATGCAAGCTAACTAAGGCATGGAGCAAACTTTAGCACCACACTACTGTTCCATCGAATGATCTTGACAATAATCACTAGAGCTCTAAATCTGACAGTCTTCTTCTGGTGCTTAATGAAAAAATGAAAATTAACCTCTGAGAGATGATCTCTCCACTATAAAATGATGGCTGCTAGATATTTGCTTCATCACAGCTTATTTACCAAAGCCAAAAAATTCAATAGACAGAGATACAGCATATAGATCTCCAAAAGCACAACGGAAAAAAACTCTGCCACTTCAGATTTGAGCGTGCTAATACCTTTAGTTGTCTTTCCTTTACAGCCAAAAGCATTTCTTCCTCCTTCTTTAACATTTCCAGTAGATCGATTGCCTGTAGAGTGGTAATACAGTGGTGTGAAGCTGGATATGATCAACAAGTAGAACATGACAGAGACTATAGATATATGATACCAACCTTACAAATAGCCAAAGAGATGGTAGTAATCCAAGCCTGCACAAAAAAGAATACTGCAGATTCAACACTCAACTTTGCAAAAGATAAAAAACTACAAATTATACATACAACTTTTTTTCAAAAAATATATATGTAGAACTGTTAATAACAAGTGCATAATCTTAGTCAAATTCTTAGCTTCTACTTTACAAGTTAATAAAAAAAATGAACTAGACACCAACAACTATCTTCATCATGGAGAAAATTATAAGCAATGTCCTAAAATATTTCAGGTCATCTCCACAGCTTATCCTGTAAGCGCATGGATAACAACTAACCTCTCGCTCTTCTTCTCCATCATCATCCAGCACGTCTTCCTCCCCTGCCTCGACTGGAGTTGATACCGCTGCAGCTTTAGTTGAACGACTACGCCTCTCTTTCCGCTCCTTTATTTCCTCCAGCTTCGCCTCAGCAGCTCTTTGGCGTTTGTATCTGGCAATCTGTAGGAGGCACAGCAAGGGGTTGTGAGTGTGAGTGCTAAACAAAACCCCATATTGCAAAGATAGCCCAAGAAGATTATGACGCAGCACAGTTATTTTTTCAGTGAAAGAGAATTGACAGAATTGAAGCTACCTTTAGGGCCCTTCGATCTACAAAAGTATTTGGAGCCCCTTGAGAAGATGCTTGCAACTCCTCCTGCGGTACAAGTTCTATTGCCTCACAAAATGAGAGGAATTCCTAAAACAAGTTTCCTTCATAAATATCAATTGATATATAACAAAACCTCTAAATATGTAAAAACATTGAGCATTGAGGGAAAAATATGCCTGAAAGCTCTGCTGGATGCTGCTATGTTAGCAGACAAGCTTTGAACTATATAATACGGATAATGAACAGCAATTACCTTTAACTTTGCCTGGGAAGCCTTTAAAATTTGTATCCTATCATCCTGCGTAATTTTTTCAGCCAGCTCTGCCAGATAGAATGGCACCTGTAATTGTGAGAAGCTATCGAGTTAGAAATCACTCATCTTACAGGATTCATTTTGATATAAAAGTAGCAAGTTTACGAAGTTCATAAATTCAACAGTTACAACAGCCATTTACATGTAAATTCCCAGCTTGATCCCAGAAAATCATTTTCATCACTGTCAATTAAATGAATAAAAGAAACCCTCGAGCTTCAAAGGTTACATTTGACATGAAATTGGTAACGATCTTAAATGGAAATTAACCAGCATTATCCACTAGTTTATAAGAGATTCATGCTTTGAGGCTCGTTTCAAGACCTTGCTAATTCACCACACACACCCTATATAAAACATAAAAATCACCAACACTAAGAGTTACAACCTTTCAGACTTCTCCTGTATAGCTAGGGTACATTTCCAACAACCATTTTAAACTTTCAATGGCCCCAATTTTATTCAACAAAGCACCATACCATAACCCTCACCATACACAACAAAGCAAAAACCAAATCAGCAACAACACTGATCCTTCCCCTCCTCAAGCGTTCCAACTTCACCTACCCATTAATCATATAAGCCTCTTACATTTCAACTAAGAAACCAAATACATAACATGATACATCAAAGT
>Ga0325410_1006285_pt1 | contig 13049 bp, 7 predicted proteins | sample PopdelMetagenome_16_FD_206182 | JGI IMG/M metagenome (GOLD analysis project Ga0325410, IMG submission 206182) | Populus deltoides microbial communities from Bellville, Georgia, United States - Xylem-PdIQD-R3 | ecosystem: Host-associated > Plants > Phyllosphere > Stem > Wood/Secondary xylem... | reverse complement strand
TAAATTTATCTAAAAATACAAAATCAAATCAAAAAATAATTTTCTCAACTCATATAAAACCTCTCTTATTGAAAGAAATATATTTGACACTAAAATTAAATTTTTTTATAACTAGAATATAATAGGCAAATAACTTTTTATCTTTGTATTTTTTTAATAATTTTTTTCAGTTTCCCTCAAACTCATGTATCAAAGAGTAGCAAACTACAGAGACCGATACAAAATTTGCCTCACTCCTAAGGCAAAAAATGCTGAAAAAGTATAGTATTTATACCCGGTCCAATACAAGTTTCGGGTTCCAGATTTTGATCGGATCACCGAATTGCCTTGATTAATTTTTAAAAAAAATTAAAACAACATCGTTTTAGTAAAAAAAACAAAAGTTAACCGGTTGTAATCAAGTTTTTGACCGGGTCATCGAGTCATACCAGGTTTTTTCTTCCTCTATTTTTCCTTCAACCCGACCCGGTTCCAACCTTGGATCAGCCGGGTTCTAGATTGACCCGGTTTCAAAATTATGCAAAAAAAAAGTATTGAATAGACAGTGCCTTAAAAACAAATCATTCTTTGCCTCGTTTCCAAATTTGGTCCACGATTTGTATATTTTCATAGTCACTAAAACCAAGTTTCTTTTTATAAATTTTAGCATCAACTTGATATTAAAATTTTCTTGACACCGCAGTAATTATATAAAGAATAAAATTAAAATAAATTATAAATTTCAATTTAAAACAACATAACTTATAAGGATAAATTTGAAAATTTGATGATGTAAAATAAAAGGATAAAAAAAGACCATTACAGCCTAAAATCCCTATCACATGTTATAATACATCCACAATGAAAAAAGCACACCTTTTAGCATAGTTTTAAAACTCGGTTTGATCCGGCAGGTCGATCCGAGACTCGGGGCTAGAACCGGGCCGAGTTGAAAAAAAACAAATGAAGAAAAAACCCGTTGTGACCCGGCTGACCCGGTGACCTGGTTGACCCGGCAAGACCCTGTTGCAACCCGTTGACTTTTGATTTTTTTTAACTAAAACGACATTGTTTTGATTTAAAAAAAAATTGACCCGGACAACCCGGTGACCCGGTCAAAACCCAGAACCCGGGCCTTAGATCGGGCCGGGTATAAAAACTATACCTTTTAGGGTTTTATTTTAAAAAAATATTCAATTTATTCAAAATATATTAGGCGTTGGTTCAACTCATTTGGACTCATCTTAATTAAATAGTTTAAAAAGATTATAACCGAGTTAGATTTAAACTTTGGTATCCTCACTACAAAATAAGTGAATTCTTATTTTTTAGAATACAAGAAATTGAATTTAATAAAATATATAAATATTTGAAACTTATTTATTTTCAATCATTATTTCATGACATATATATTAAGAGTATGTTTCAACTAAATAAATTAAATAAATAAATAACATATTTTAAGCAAATATTTAAATTCATATTTCGATTGATCTCAGTTCTTTACCTCTTATCCAATTTCATTAGAAAACTCTACTTATTTTTTCAGCAAAAGCTATAGTACAATTGTGACTCATAAAATATTTTGAGATTTTTTTTCTATTTCTTAATTATTTTAGGATTCAAAATTAACTGTTAAGGAAAATACAATCATGAACAATTATTAATAGCCACACGAGAGAATGTCACGTGGAGTGGTAGCAAGAAAATTTTATTCAAACATTTTTAATCAAAATAATTGGAATATATATCCCACCTCAGGCATAGCAAGAGGATTTATGAATTAAAATTGCTTGTCTTAATTTTTTTCTAAAGTAAAATAAATGCCTAGATGATGATGGTGTTTCTAAAGTAACAAGAGAAATTTAGGACCCGGATCATTAATTTAAATTGATTTAATAATCTTGTTTAATTGAATAATATAATTATATAAAAAAATCAATAACAATAAAAAAAAAATCAAAAAAATGATATTGAATAATAAAAAAATAAAATTTTGTCAATATTATTTAAATATCCTCGATAAATATTCTTAAAAAATATCAACGATCTTATTTGATAACAAAATAAAAATTAAATGAAAACATGATAAGCTCATAAAAATTTAAAAAAAAATCTGAAGCTCAATTACAAAAAAAATCAAATGTTGAAGGATGAATTGAAAAAAAAATCAATTTTAAAAGAGATCAAATAACTTGACTCGAGTCAGCATGTCGAATTCATGGTCCGATTGTGAGGTTGGGATAACCTCATATAAAAAAAAATTAAAAATACAATGAAAGGCAAAACTAAAAAAATCGATGAAAAAAACTTGAGTAAACCCTAGTTAACTCGACTAACCTACAACCTGAGATTTGTGATCAGAAAAATCCTATAGAAAGGGAAGCGACAAAAATCACAAAGCTGAAAGCCCACTAACCTAATGTTAAATAATAATAAAAAATAATTTATAAAAACTTAAAAAAAGCTAAAGTGAAATCATGTTAATCTTTAAAACCTATGATTCAGGATATGAGACCAAGTTAACTTATAGTAGGCGAACTCAAAAAAATCACGAAGCAAAATTCTCAATCATCCAAAATATAAAATCAAAACAAATATCAATCAAAAGAATAATGACTAAATCTAATATAAAAACTAAATGAAATAAAACAACGAGGAATGAAACTAAAAATAAAATTAAGAAAATGATTAAAAAAATAGCAATCAAAATAATAAGGTGCCTCTACTCACTAGTGCATGCATAACACGCACTAGCTACTTTTAATTTTTTAATTATATTCATATATGTTGAAAGACTGAATTGTCCCTCATTTTAATTGATTATAACTAAAAAACCATTAGAAAAATACAAATGTGCCCTTGGACGTTAGTATTTTGTTTTTAAGGGTAATTTAATCATTACATTGTGCAATCAAATTGTTAAAAAACCGAAAAGCCCTTGTACCCAACTTTATTTTTTTTACTTTTAAAAGTATTTAAGTTATTTCATGATACATCTAAAATATAAAAAGACCAATGTGTCTCCAATCAATATGACAATGATAATTGAACCTTATAGAAAAGATAATTTTGCTCTTAATAAGTAGTTCATTATTCTTTGTTGTGAAGGATAAGATTATCAATTCACTATTGTAATCTATAGTAAAACTACTCACAATCCACATTAAAGGACTAAACAATTTTAATTTTTTTTAATGCTCTGATATTATATTACAAATTTCTTAATTGGTTTTAAATTCAATGGTATAGGTGAGAAAAGTTTTTATCAATTTTGTCGCACGTGTATGGCATTGTAGAGAATATCCTCCGGGACCAGGATCTTCTGGTAATTGATGGAAAAAACAAGGATTTTTTTTATCGGTAAAAAAAAAAGATGGAGTTGCCACCTAATATTTTGGTCATTAGAAACTCTAACTAGTTCTAGAGTCTAGATAAGAAAACTAGTTGTGTATAAGAAGGACGTATCACTCTTAGTACACCTTATCTAAGGTAAGCTCCATTGTTTATTCTCAATTCAATAGCTTAAGTTGTTAGGTGAGGTTCCAAGATATGATTTATATTATTCTCTAACACACACCCTCAAGTGAAAGCCATTTGGGCTTGAAACTTGCACAGGCTCACATTACCTTTTGCTTAATTTTTATCAAATAAATGGGAATTGTGAGATTCGAACTCGTGACCACTTGGTCATCAAGACTCTAATACCATGTCAAAAAACCATCTCAACACAATAGCTTAAGCTGTTAGTTGAGGTCTCAAGATATGATTTATATTATTCTCTAACATAATGGTTAAAGTCAGTCTACTTTAGTAAAGTGAATCATAGCTTTAAGGGTTAAACCTAGTCATTTTAGAGTCAAAACATAAAAATAAAAGAAAATTTTTTAACATATACCTTCAAATGAAAGCCATTTAAACTTGAAATTTGCATAGAATCATATTATCTTGTATTTAATTTTTATTAATTAGAACAGAATGGTAAGATTTGAACTCATAACTATTTAATCAATAAAATTCTAATATCATCTCAAATAATTTTAAAAAAATACCTTACACCATATAATCAAACACACAAGTTCCATGCCTCTTCTGCTTCAAGCAAGTCCAGCATAAGGCCTTCAATTGTACATACTGGACTTACTCAAATTGAACAGCAACTACTTGCTGTTAAAAAGGAAGAGTTGATAATTTGTAGGCAATTTCACTGTCAGAAGACAAGTTAACAAGAATCCTACGCAGGCAAGGTTTTTACCATATTTTCAGTCAGAAAATGAAGAGTATCCTCATGAAACCAGTCTGCTGCGTCTATTAGGAGGTTCTTGTAGAACAACTTCTCTGCCCATCCATTGTAGCAAGTGACCTAATCCAGGTTTTACAGGAAACTATCACAGATTATATGTCCATGACCAATCAAAGCAAATGAACACAATAGGAATGCATTTATATCATTTGGAAAAATAGTCATTTTCCCTACAAGGAAGATAAGGGGGATTTAGCATTGCCACCACCATTTGACTGCTCCTTAAACGTGCTATCCAGCTCCTTCACAAATCTTTCCATAGCTGGAGTCGGTAAGCAAAGGGTCACAAGAACTCCATCTTCTCCTTTCTTAGTCCTATATGGTATCTGAAAGCTTGCCACATTACCCTTAGCAGGCCCGGCGTACTTCGGCTTACCCCAACCTAAGTTCATCTCTGCAAACATTGCACGAGTCACATCCGACACCAGGTAAGACCGCACCATTGTGTACCAAGGTCTACCTTTAATCACCAACAGATCAGCCACTGATCGCATGTACTCTTCAGTCACATTGGCCTTGGCCTTCCTGACTAATTCCAGCGTAAAGCCTAAAGAATTTCGTGAGATTTCTCCCGCTGTTGCCATTGCCACTGAGTATGCCATGCAGTTTCCATAATAACCTCTAGGTAACGGAGGGTTAAATCTATTGCGAGCATTGACAGTGCATAGTATCCGCATCTCATCATTTGGGTTTGGTTGAAGTTCAATGGTTCGGCACCTCCACAAAAACGCAGTCAATACATCAAATGTGGAGCAATGGCGAAGGTGTAGGGGGGCAAAGCCACGAATAGCAGATATGTTAGCAGGTCCAAAAAAGAATGAACGATGGGTCTTCTTAGTAAGAGGAACGTTGTCAGTGGTGTCATCAACCAGTTGATCATACTCGTGGTGTAAACAGGTTACCTGAGGTGGGCTCCTTGCATTTAAAACGTGCCTTTCCCAAACTGGTTGGATAGAGGGAGTCTGTGCTCCATGCACCATCTCACACATGGCTGACAAAAATTGGTTTATGCCAGTACCGTCACTCATGGTGTGGTTCAGACGGATGGCAAAGACAATTCCGCCGCACTTGAGACGCGTCACCTGTCGTTTTATACAGGCAAACCATCTGTTAGTTTCATCAATTCCTCAAGGAACTCGTTAATCTGTTTTAACTGCCATAGTATGCAACCTCAAGCGCTGCATCCATTTAGTTAATCTATGTTCAAAAATCGGTTCTGTCGGTACATTATGAATTTCTTCGCTATGATTAGAAAAGAAAATCTGTAAACCTATATCAAATGCTATTAATTGCTTTTCATTATGCAAACGAAGATTAAAAAATAAAAACACCCTCTTCCAGATGCTCTATAGTCTGACGTCATTCAATTATATGCAGACCTCCCCTTCCCCACACTTTATTCTAGTGGAAATGTATAATTGATACATGTGTCTTCCCTTTGGAAAAGACACAAAGAGACGACAAGAAGAATGGAAACAAAAAGGTTAACAAGGACATTGTGTACGATGTCAACTTCACCGTGAATGAACTTAGCTATTATGATCAGTAATGTGGTAATTTTTATGATTAGAATTTTTAAAAAAATTAATTTAAAAAAATATTTTTAGCTATAGATTTTAAAAAATATATATCTAGTTAAAAGATTTATGAGATAAATTTTTTTATATAAAATAAATGAAAAAAAATTCTTCATGAATGAAAAACAAGTTAGTTTTGTTAAAAAAAACCAATTTAACCCAATAGTTTAAGCTATTAGGTGAGATCTCAAGATATAATTTATATTATTCTTTAATACACCCTTTTAAATGAAAGCCCTTTGAACTTGAAATTTACACAGGCCTACATTATCTTGTGCTTAATTTTTTATCAAATAAATGATGATAGTGAGATTCGAACTCGTGACCGCTTGGTTATTATGTTAAAGAATCAATTCAACTTAATAGTTTAAACTAGTGAGGTCGCAATATATAATTTATATTATTTTCTAATAAATTTTACTTTTATAAAATTAAAATTTAAAACACAATTATATATGAGATACATTGCACAAAACATAAATTATTCAGCTGAACAAATAGCTAACTAATTGAACAGTTTTTTATTATGGTAGGGTAAAAGACAAGAATTATCATAATATCAAAATGATATTTTCATTGGAGCTAGGACTTCTACTTTACTAGAATAAGCTAAAAAAATTCAATCCATAATTGAATATATAGGTGTCAATCTGATTAATATAATAATGATTGGATAATAAATTTGATATATTTTCAATTTCTAATTAAACATGAATAAAAAAAATGATATTTTCAAATAATTTAGAACCTTCAGATTTAAAATGTATTATCTACGATCGACATACAACAAATATAACATAAACAAGGAATTATTAAGGCTATTTCTTGTAAGGATTGATATAATATTGTCCTTTGAAATCAAAAGAAATTAAACAAGAGTATCTTAAATTTGCAAATCAAGAAAAGGAAATAATAATAATAATAATAATAAGTATTTTTGTTGAAGATCTTGGATCATCATCGTCATCATTTATAAAATTAGAGATGGAGCTCCATCATTATGGAGTATACCATCCATCACTTGATACCCAACTCAATCAGATTTTATATAGGGTAAACGGTATATTATATAATGATAAAAAAAAATAAAAATAAGGAACATCAGAGAATTGCTGGTGATTCACATTGTTATCTTTTTCTTTTTCTTTTTCTTTTTTTTTTTTAATTTTAATCATCATTTTTTTTTTGATTGGTTAAGATTGTGTTTTGTTATTTGTTTTGATATTGACTATTCGGGGTATCGAGATTCCCGGTTTGATGTCTAATTTGATAAAATTAAATATAATTTTTTTTATTTAAAACAATTAAAGCTATTGGTAGTTTGGTACCACAAATATTAAATCCTTTTCTTGCAAACATCAAGGACTAAATTGAAGTTTCCAATATTCTACCAAGTAATGTTCGTTGGCATTGCTTGACAGACATTTTGGACTCTTCTTTGGGATGGGAATCATGGGATCATTCTCTCTTTCAAATCGTCTTCTTTTGCTGCTTTTTTTACTACTCTTACTGTTCTTCTACATCCATTTTAACTTTTCCATACTTGAGAAAAACAGTTAAATTTGGCTGGCTGGTGTTGTTTCATGAGTTGAACTCTAATTTTGTGTAAAAAAAAAACAGAAGGATGATCCTGCTTTGTAAACCAAGATAGAATCGATGATCCATAAGCAAGAAACATACACAGGAGACAAACCTGAATAAGCAGCAGAGGGCAGTTTATCATCCCGCTGGAGCCAGGCACGTCAAAGAGGAGTTCCTCCAAGCAAGGAATTGGAGGCCAGAGCGCATCACCAAACTGCTCAAGCGTAACATCGGCATTAGCCTCAATAAACAAAATACCCTCACCTGTACACTCCACCAAGAGCTTACGCTTAGGCCCTTCTCTAAGCCTACCAGCAAATGGATAGTAAAACACCAGTGTTTTAGCAAGTGCTTCCTTAATGACCTTAACAGGATCCCTCCTCTGCATTGAAGGATCGTAAGGGTAAAAAAGAATGAGTGGAATTTGGACTCTGAGACCATCTTGGTCATCTATGTCTGAAAGAGGTTTGAGTTCATGTGGGGTTGGCTCAGAAGGGGTGATCAGAACTGGTTCCCGTCTAGACACCTTGAACACTAGTGGGGTGGGTGGTGTTGCCATGGCAGAGAACCAGCGATGATTTTTTTATTTATTTTTATTTTGGTTCATCTTGAACGTTGGCACCAGTATTTATCAAGATTTAAGACGGCATCCAAACATTAAAATAAGGAATAAATAATTGTGAAATACATCTTTATTTTACAAAAAATTTTCAAGCCAAACACAGCCTTATAGTTATCTAAAGGCTTAGCCCAAACCCCACAGGCTGGGCTCCTTAACGTAAAAAACAGGCTTGGTCAAATTAAGCTAAATAACCAAATGACCCAACCTTCCTTTCAAAGCAAATGATATTAAAAACTTAAATCCATAAACAAAGAAACAAGAAAGCCCTCATCTTTTAAAGATCAAACCAAAAACTATACCAGCACTTCTCTTTTTTTAGAATACTTAAAACATATGAAGACTAAAGAGTATTTGAAGTGTTATGGTTGTTCTTATTATAAAAACACACAATAGTCTTTGTACATGCTTTGTATCTTTATACCATTTAAGAGTATAAGTTTAGGCATATGTAATGGAACAAAAATAAAAAACTGATCCTAGAATCACGGAATACACAAGATCTGGTAGTAATGTTAATGGTGACAGCTAGGCTTGAGTTGGCACTTCTATGATTTCTTTAGTTTTCTTAATATGCCACTTTAAGAACAGGCTACCATCAGCTAGGTTGATCTTGTCTCGTAGATATTATGTCATTTGTTTAGAAAACGGCATAATGAGTAAATCAGCGAGCTGGTCATTAGTGTAGACATGTCGAACATGAAGAAATGTTTTCTCACCCAAATCTCGTACAAAATAAATGTCTATCTGAATGTGCTTCATTGTAGAGTGCTGGATAGGATTAAAGCTTAACTGTGTTACACCCAAATTATCACATAAGAGTGTAGGTGAGTGTAGTAATAGAAACTTCATTTCGTGAAGTAGAGAGAGCAACCATATGGACTCAGCTGCAACCGTTGCTAAAGCCCTGTATTCAGCTTCGGTAGATGACTGTGCAATGGCACGTTTATTTTTTAAGCTCCATGAGATGGGTGTGGGACAAAGAAAGAGAATATAGGTTAAAGTTGATTTTCTATCATCCAAGCTACCAACCCAATCAGCATCCGAGAAGCATGTGAGCGCCGGGTTTGAAGTTTTCCTGATATTGATGCCATGAAAAATGGTGTTCTTTTGGTAATGCAACAGTCTGTTAGTGGTTGTCCAGTGGATCTGTGTGGGACTATGCATAAAATGTGAGAGTTTATTGACTGCAAAGTTAATATCATGACGAGTTAAGGTCAGGTATTACAATGCGCCAATCACTCGTCGATATTCTGTGGAATCAACTGATGAGGAACCATCTGTTAGCTTTAAAGGAACCGAGACAGAGAGAGGAGTTGTGATATCCTTAGATCCATCCATACTTGTTTTAGCAAGTAAATCTCAGATATATTAATGTTAATTTAAAAACAAGTCATTTGCAGTAGGGATGACCTCAATGCCAAGGAAAAAGTGTAAGGCCCCAAATCCTTAATGGAGAATTCCTGTCCAAGCTTGGCAATAATGCTTGCAAAAAATGTCGGATTATTTCCAGTGAGGATCAAATCATCAACACAAACTAGGTAACAGGCAAGGATTAAACCATCAGAAAACACAAGAAGAGAAAAGTCAGATTTAGCATTGATGAAAACCAAATTCTAATAGTGCTAGTTTGAGAGTAGAATACCAAGCACGAGCTGCTTGTTATTGTCTTTGTAAGATAGCAAACATGATTTGGTTTTTCCGGACTTTTGAAACCAGGTGGTTGCTTCATATAAACCTTTCCAGTGAGATGCCCATGAATAAAGTCATTATTGACATCTAATTGTCGAAGAGACCAACCTTGCATAATGGCAATGGTTAAGACAGTACGAATGGTTATTGGTTTTACAACAAGACTAAATGTCTCTTTGTAATCCAATCCTAGTCTCTGATTGAACCGTTTGGCCACTAGTTTGGGCTTAAATCGATCAACAAAACCATCAACATGCCTTTTAATCCAGAACACCCATTTACAACCAATAACATTACAATTAGGTGGAGGTGGAATTAGGTGTCATGTATTGTGATGTATTAACGCAGTCAATTCAGAGGACATGACAGTGCGCCAGTTGGAATTAGTGAGGCTTCAAAGATACTCGTAGGTTTCAAGGAGGGTGGAAGAGGGTGTTTAGTGACTACATAAGATTTTTTTGGCTTATATATATCATTCATGGATCGAGTGGTCATTCTATGGATGCACACTTTTGTATGCTCAAAAGTAGTAGGTGAATGCACAATGGAGGAATTTGGCTCGAAAGTAAGGTAGGAGAACATGGAGTACTTACCTGGCGAGGAAGAGATGCAGGGGATGATCCATTCACAGATGATTGTGATTGTGAGGCAGCAACACCCAATTTCAGAGAATCTGTTAGATGAAGAGGAGGCAAGGGGACGTGCAGCAAAGAGATTAGTATAGAAGAGTCTTTGATGGCTGATGAAGGTAAGAAGAGCATTGAGTTAGTAGAAGTTGATGTCTAAAAAGGAAAGGTCCCTTCATGAAAGATGACATATTGAGAGTGAAATATCTTATAGAGATATGCTTTTTGGTAGAATGAGTAACCCATAAATGTGCATGGTTTGGCTTTGGGTTCTAGCTTGTGTTTGTTATAAGGCCTGGTTAATGGATAATATAGACAGCCGAATTCTTTGAGTTTGAAATAATTTGAAAGTTGTTTGAACAATTTTTCAAATGGAGATTAATTGTTCAAAGTTGAGGTGGGCATTTGATTTATAAGGTAGGTCTCAATTTGAAATGTAAATGTATATGTCCATTATGAGAGAGGCATGTGAGCATTTATGAGTAATGTGAGACCAGTCTTAACAAGTTGACGATGACGTCTTTCAGACATACTATTTTGTTGTGGGGGGTATGCGGAGCAGTACCAATGAGACCATAAGTGTATGTTCATTTCTATTATTATTTAATTGAATAAAAGAATTATTCTAATAAACAAATTTAGCAAATACTACCGAGTAAATGTTTCGTCTTGTAAGATTAAATATCTTGATCCACATTTGTCTCTTGATTTTTTTTAATTTTATTTTTAGTTATTGTTTATATTTTTTTTTTCATATATTAACACACATATCTATTGATTTATTTGATTACATATATGTATAAACTTTTTTATTTTTATTTTGAATTTTTTTAACTACAAAATCAAGTTGAAAAAGCTTGTGTATATAATTTTTTTTAAAAAATATTTAATTCATAATAAAGCACGGGTTAAGTATCTAATATCTTTACAAATATCGTTTTAGAGATAAAACATTAGGTAGTATTAAACTTTAATCTACCTTTTAAATTGTTTTTTATTTGAAAAAAATATTAAATTAATATTTTAAATTTTTTTTAGAAGATTTTAATATATTAATATTCAAAATAAAATAATAATTATTTTATTATATTTTTAATTAAAAAATACTTTTAAAAAATATCATTTACTATAATATTAAACAAACATAAACTGTAAAGAAAATAGGACACTGTTGTGAGCTTAGCCACACGGCTTATCAGCAAATTCCTTTGAGAAATCAGCGCACATGTTAGAGATATATTATTAATATCATTTAGAAAAAAGTAGTTTTAGTTGACCTCTACACCTAAAGTTATTGAACTCCGGTCTACAAAGACTCGAGCAAATTCAACTTAATAAATTAAATTAATATTATTTCATGATTTTTTTTTAAAAAATTAAAATAATATTATTTTAAAATTATTATTATTTTTATATAAAATCTAACCTGCTCAAGTTCAAATAAATTAATTTCCATTTATTTTTTTAATCTACTCAGGTTAAATCTTGATTCGATAAAAAGAACGTTTAAAAACATGGGTTAACTAGTATTTTTAATTTTTTTTTATATTTTGGATTATTTTGATGCATTAATTTAAAAAATAATTTTAAAAAATAAAAAATATTATTTTAATGCATTTCAGAATAGAAAATACTTTAAAAAACAACTAGAACCACCACACTCCTAAACCGACCTTAATACTAAAGCAACTTAACTATCCAGGATGAGTTTAATAACATTGGTGACACCCATATTTCTGAAACTTAAGAACTAGACTGATTGAACTATTTATTTTGACTCTCTTTCAAATTTGAAAAATAATGGTGGGTGTATATTTCATTAGAATTTCATAATTCATAATATCATTTTCTATTTAATTATTTTCAATTCTATTTTAGAAATTGTGATTAGATTTATTTATTAAAAATAATTAATTTAATACATTATTTTTATATTTATACGTGTTATATTGAATTTGAATTAGATTTTAAATCTAGTTAAAAAAATTTAATTGGCTTAGTTAAAAATTTGAGTTCATTCAATAACACAATTAAAATCTATCTATCAACCATTTATTTATTTTTTAACAAAATAAAATTATTTTGATTTTTTTAAAAAAATATTTCATCATCTCAGGTAGGGATGTTCAAAAAAACCGAAAAACAGATTAAACCGAGAAAACCGGAAAAAAAAAACCGAAAAAACCGAACCGTGAAAAAAAACCGATTAAAATTTTGAAAAAACTGACCGGTTCGGTTTGGTTTTGGTTTTTTAAGCCTGGAACCGGAAAAATCGAACCGAACCGAACCAAACCTGAACCGAAAAAACCAGAAAAAACCAAGCAAAACCGAAAAAAACCGAGCCAAAACTGAAAAACCGAGCCAAACCTGTTTGAACCGGTTTTTGCTCTAAAAAACCGAACCGAACCGAAACCGGTCGGTTTGAACCGGTTTCAGTTTAAAAAAAATATTCAATTTGATTATTTTTTTTAATAAAAACCAAACCGAACCGGAACATGAACACCTCTAATCTCAGGTGTCCTCGTACTTGTGAACTCCAAATCAGGTTATGAATCTGTAGTTATACCAAACAATAATTTGTATTTTCTTGAATTATAAAGTAATAAATAATAATCTATCCCGTCCAATTTACTTACTCCTATTGTTGTAAAATTAAATATAAATTTCCTCCA
>Ga0325410_1006278_pt1 | contig 13056 bp, 4 predicted proteins | sample PopdelMetagenome_16_FD_206182 | JGI IMG/M metagenome (GOLD analysis project Ga0325410, IMG submission 206182) | Populus deltoides microbial communities from Bellville, Georgia, United States - Xylem-PdIQD-R3 | ecosystem: Host-associated > Plants > Phyllosphere > Stem > Wood/Secondary xylem... | reverse complement strand
AAAAAAAAAAACTTTAAAATATAAAAATTTCAAAAACTATATTTGTGATGCAATTCAGCCAGTTTACATCTATTTTTTCGATTCCTTTCACATATCTTCTTTATATTTTGAAGTTATGAATTTTATAAAAAAAAAAAAAAAAGAATAGTGAGTGACATTATAAGTAATAAAAAAAAAAAGGAATATCTAAATAAACATCAAAGTCTCTCCAATTAAGTAACTCAAAGTTTAGAAGATAGGAAGGATTAAGAAAAAAAATCAGAAATAAAAATTAAAGGAAATAATGGAAGATAATATAAGATAAGGAAAGCTTAAATAAGAAAGTAAATAAATAATAAAAATGAGTTATTTTTTTTTTCAAAAAAGAGGAGTAATTTCTTTTGCTTTTTCTATGTTGCGAATTAACTATTTTGTTATCCATAAATCAATTCAAGATAAATAAATACTAGTATGATGCCAAATGGGTAATAAAATGTTTTAATACACGATTTTATTTCTTTTTGTGTGTAAAATATTTTCAAGCTACCATATTTTTTCTATCACAAGAATTTTTTTTGTTACATATTAATTGTTTTTGTTGTCCATAAATCAATATAAAATAAATGAATACCATCACTATGCATTATTCTTGGGTGTTGCTGAGTGGGCAATAGAATTGTGTAATTTTTCATTACACGTAAAATATTTGTATGGCTACCATAATTTTTCCAACTTTGAATTTCATTTTTTTTACTTTGCATATTAATTGTTTTATTATCCTTAGATCAAACCATATTGAATGAATGAATGAATTCTGCCATTGGGCATTATCCTCGACATTGTAATTGTATGGCGTGTAATAGAATTGATTAATACATAATTATATGATTTTTTTTTTTAAAAAAAGGTTTTTAAAATGTGAATCTAGACTTGTGGATTTGAGGTGTCTATAAACCCGACTTAAAATTTGTAAATTAGTGTTAAATAATGTAATATTTAACAACAAAAAAAAGGTTATATACTAAAATGAAAAAATATTATTATGATTAGGCGTGAAAGTTCCCAGTAAATTAGTTTAAGAATCTTGGATGAAATAAAGTAATAATTTGGTATTTGAAAAGTAATGATGGTTGGGTAATTAACAGAAAACAAATAAACCTCATGATAAATCGCTTGAATCCCAACTAAAAAATAATAAAATTTCCATGATTAATGGTGAAAATTCTCGGTGAATTAGAGTAAAACCCTGAATGAATTAAAGTATGAATTTATGCGCAAACAATATCGACAATCGGTGTAAACTCTCACTTAACAGCGTGGATAATAAAATTCAGAGAAGTTTTACTATGTCTAATGACAAAAATTTTCAGGTAAGTTAGCTTGAAACTTAGATGAAATATATAAAAAAAAAATTGTACGTAAAAAATATCACCGGAATACTCATAAGACATAAGTGAGTGGCATTATCATAACTATATAGGAAGGGGAACTTGAAAATTTATTCATTTCTTGTTCTTCTTCCTTTCTTTCTTGAATTATATGCCATGCAGACTTTAGTTTAAGGGTTTTTCACCTGAAAATCAAATCCATATTTGTCAACTTTAAGGAGAGAGTGTGAGAGAGATATTGGAGGTTTGGAAGGTAGAAAGAGAAGACACTTCATTTGAGGAGAAAGAAAATTTTTAAAGAATTGTCCATTAAAACTCATTAAATTGAGTTGGTCATGAAAGGTAAGAACTTTAATTACAACAAATTTTATTATTTTAAGCAAGGAAATGAAAATTTTTAAATTTGAATTTGTTAGGGTTTATGCTTTATTTTTTTAAAATGATAATTTCAACGGTTCTTTGTTAGCTTATGATGTGATGATAAGTTTGTAATCAAATTGAAGGAATTTTGGTCAATTATAGGGTTTTACTATGAATGGCCAAATTGTTAGTTTTGAAAATTAGGGGAATTAAAAAAAAATAGCTTTGATTTAGCTTGTTTTGGGTTTGTTTGTGGCTTGGTGATGATTTATGTGTTTAATTGTGATTATAATAGGGGTGGTATTGGTTTTTTGTGTGTTTGATTATGGATGATGATATTTTGAAAAAATATTAGGATGAAAATTTTCTATGTTGAAATTAAAAAGGGTTGCTTTGGTTAATCCTTTGATGGTTTAATGTGGGAATGGTATTATAAGTAACAAATTGAAGAAAAAAAATAGAAAACCAATTATGAAAACTTAGATAATTAGTGGTTAGTCATTTATAGGGATTTTAAGGATTTGAAAATGTAACTAAATTTGGTAGGTTGTGATGTTTTAATGATGTTAAGAAATGCTTGATGTTGGTGTTGGACATTCTATTGTGGATTGCTAAGAGTTTCATTATTTTTGTTATATGTTGGAATTCTGGAATTTGGCTAAATTTGATGGATTTTTGGTGTTTTTAATAATTTTATGATGCTTAAACTTGATTGGTATGATGATGTTAATGTGTATAATTTTGATGGAAATTCATGTAAAATAATTTTTTTAGTATTGGTTATGTGAGTAAATTGTGGGGAAATGGAAGTATAGAAATGGTAGAATTATGTATATTTTGATGTCTTAATGATGTTAAGGATGCTTAAATTGATTATAATCATTGTAAATTGGTTTTTGATGTGTGAACTATGACTATTATGTTTTGGAAAAGTTATGTAAATGTTTATGTAAAGAATGAGCTAGTTAAATTCACATTAAGTGTTTGAGAACATATGGGAATGTTTGTAAATTTAATTATGATGAGTAAGGCATGATTGTTATGTTTTGGGGAAATTGAGTAATTGAAAACTAATTATGGTAATGGGAACTCTAGAGTGACCAGCCATGGTAGGGAATATTGGGAGATCTGGGAAATTTGATTTAAATTATGTTAATTTTAGGTGTTATAACATGATTGGGGTCCCTTAAAATTATCATTTTATTTTATAAAAAAAAATTAAAAAGAAGTTCTTTTAAAAAAATAGATGTAAGAGGAAAAATGACTTAGTTGGCAAGAACAGGCTAAAAAGGGATCTAAATACATAAATGAAAGATGAAAGGACCAAACTGGATCTTTGAAAATATTGGAAACCCAATTGCACCCTTAAAAGACATAAATGTGAAAGACAATACAAATTTAAGGCTAACTTAAGTGAATATTGGATAAATTTGCAAAAAAAATAGGTTTGAGGACTTAATTACATTTTTAATAGGCTGATTTGATTTAATCATGGGGCTAATTAAAGACTTAATTAAGTTTAAAAATAAATTTAGGTCAAAATTAAAAAAAATTAATTAAATGAAATGACTTAATTAAACTTTTAATAGGTCAAATTAATTTTATTAAAGATTTAATTGATGAAAAATTGAGTTTGGAAGCCTAATTTGGGCTTAATTAAGAAAATTAAAATTTTAAAGGGCCAATTTATTTTTTACAAGCTTAATCAAATGAAATCAGGAGTGAAATTGCTACAAAATCAAAGTTCAAGGGTCAATTAAGGGTGAAATTAAAGAAATTAAAGACTAAGGACCTTTCTGTAAAAGGCGCTCAATTTTTGGGGCTATATCGAATTTTTTCATAGACTAAATTGAAGAAATCAAAGATTAAAGCTTAATTAAGGGGCTAAATTGAACAAATTGGAAACCAATGACATCTTTGAAAAAGATACCAGACTTAAAAGGTCTCAATTGATGTTCAACAGAGGTTTAATTGCATAAAATTAATCAATTTTATCTCAATTGAGGACATTTAAGCTTAAATTAAAAGACCAGGGACTAAATTAGAGATTGCCTAATCCTAATTAATAAAACCCTAATTTTAAGGGTTTAAGGAAAACAACATTGTTTTGGTCAGGGTTTTTCTATTTTGGTTGATCGTGAACCACTCTTCTAAGTAATAATCAAGGTAACTCCAGCCACCGCTGGATGAACAGTGACCACCATTCGACAAAAAAGCTTCCCCTATACAAGGCTATGTCGACCTTTTTTCGATGTTTTGGCCTTACTTGCCACATCAAAGCCCTCAACATCTTGTCTCAAGGCAACCTTGTCTGGATCAATAAAATTTAATAGTGTTACACCTAACTTTGGATTGATGGTGGGAAGGCTACATGCCACCAAATAAAGTATGATTTGATCCTAGTATTTGCCACGATTAATTCATTGAAGGTGCACCTCTAATCAGCTATTTTCAATCAAGTTTCAGCTATAAACTTCCCAACTTTTTCTAGAAGTTCCAAGAGTTTGTTAGACATATAGGAAGAGGGAAAACAAAAAAAAAGAAGAGAGGAGGGTGGTCCCCTAATAGATCATAGGCAAAATGAGAAAACAAATCTCCTATGATCTAGTTTTGAAAAACCACCTTCAGACCCATAAATGGTTTCATAACCACCTGCCTTTTAAGGCTATAGAAAAGGTGTCTTTTGAAGCTTAAAAGGGACTGGAGAGGTGAGAAAAGGCCATGAAAAAGAGAAGAAACATTGAGAGAAAACCAATCAAATAGTATAAAAAAAGAGAGAGAAAAAGAAAGAAAGAAGATATTGTGAAGAAGACAATAAAAAAATTGCTTGAAATGGGCTACTGGAATCTGTTCAAATCAAGAAAAAAAGACAGAAACTAGTTGTAATCATCTCTTGAATTTATATTACTCAACTTGATGGAGAGGTAGAACTCATTGAGAATATCTCTCACCTCTTCATCTTAAGCTTTGATTCATTTATTCAAGTGTTGTTCATGATATTTTTGAATTGATTCAACCATGTTTAAGTTATTTTTGCATATATGTTTAAGGTGCTTTAAATGAAAGTTGTAATATGATTGTTTGTTCTTATTATTAATATGATGTTTTATGATGTTTAATAAATTATTAATGATATGCTTTTGATGTTTGAATACTTGTTCTTGATGCATGGAAAGTATATGTTATAGTTTGATGATTATATACAAAAAAATAGGACATATAACAATGCTTGGTCATTCTAGTGTTTTTGTTTAGTTTTGGAAGTTCATATAGGTGATTTTGATGTTGTTAATGATGCTCAATGAGCTTTAGGATTGATAAAAACAATATATGTACATGTTTGTATGTTGAGCAAGGGTTATATACTTTCTGAGATTCTTAAAATGTTTAAACAATGGGTAATCAAACATTCATGTTAATATTCCTTTCTTAAGAGTTTATGAAGTTTGTGGTTGGTAGTAGAAGATCTAACACCTGTAAAACAATCCCTTTTGATAGGGTTTTGGGACCATCGGATGATAAAATTATTGACTTTTAATAAAAGATTGTAATAAATGAGAGAATAAGCTTTAAATTCTAAGAACAATAATGTTTGTTTTTGTTTTTGTGTTTTTTTTTTTGTATGATAAATACTCTGAGAATAAGAGTATGAATACATAAAGAATAGAAAATTATGAACCCTTTATCGAGGTAGTTTAAAGGGTATATATAGCCCCTGAACCTTGTCATGTTGTTTGAATGAAGGGGTTGGAGTGTTATTTTCTTTGGGTAGCATTACTGAGGGATAAATATTTTTTACACAATATTAACGAGGGATAGACATCCCTTACACAATATTAATGAATGATAAATATCTTTTACACAATATTAATGTTGATGGAAATATAGTAGGCTCTTGGAAGACTTTTATACACTTAGAATGTAGAGAAATGATTATTCATTACTTTTAATATTTTATGTTAAGAGTAATAAGAATAAACAAGCAATGCCTTGTGACCCAACATGAGGCCTATAATGATTAACAGTTTCAAACGCATTTGGACATAGAATGAACCTAAACCTAAGGGTGATGGGTTTGGTAACTTGTCAGACACATATATACTCGGGCTTAGCAAGTAGCTGAATCTGTTTAGCAACGTGACTGGCCACGTGTTTGTCAAAAAATTGAAAAAAAAATTAGAATTAATTTCTTTGTGTTTTTGAATCATTTTGATGTGCTAATATTGAAAATATATATATTATTTCCATGCATTTCCAAGTATAAAGCACTTTGAAAAGCAATCATTACCACAATATCAAACACTACCTTGTTATAGAAGCGGAATAAAGCCATTGTTTAACCTATTTTCAAGTAAAAACACCTAATTAAAATCTTTAGTACCTCAATAAACTCATTTATCAACACAAACACCTTTAAATGAATATAAAAATACAAAATTAAACCCGAAAAAGCATTCTCAACCCTGATATACTTTTTCCAATAAGATAAGGGCTAAAAATCACCTTGAAGATACTCATCTCATCAAATGGAATCATTGACGCAAAGGTTTTTTTTTTTTTGTTGTCGTAATATGGTCAACCTATAAATTTATCTCTTTCACTATTTTCTAGTTATTTTCTCTTTCCTTTTTCATACCTAAAGACTAAAAAAATTAATAAAATTAAGTTTTAAACTAAAATGTAAAAGTTTCAAACCAAAGTGACTGAAAAGACAAATGAAAAAAATCTAAAGGCAAAAATCTTTCAAAAGACACTAAATTAATAGTGACAAAAAAATAAAAGAGCATGAATATGTCTCTTTGTCAATTTTGGTCCTTGGATTTTAAATTATTTTAAAGTAAAGAAACCAATTTTTTATTTTTCAAAACCAAGCTTCAATTCGATATCTTTGACACCACAATATACACAGAAAGAAAATTGAAATAAATTATCAAGCCTAATACCCAGTTAATCTAATGTATAAGGACAAAATAAAAAAAAATCGATGATTGAATATGAAAAATCTTCAAATGCCAAAAAAAAACATAAAAACATTGTTACAATCCATGTTTCTCCTCGCAATGTATAGTAAAAATGCCTTCTCTTTTTAAGGTTTTTTTTTAATTTGATGTCACTTATAATTGGTGTTATAGAATAAAAGAAAACATAGCAGTGATGTGAATGAGGGATTGAAAATAAAAAAACAAAGAAGAAAATTGAGGTTGATGACATTTTTTGAATTTGATCAAAACATATAAAACATCTGCTTTAATTCTATTATTTTAAAATGTTAATAACATATTGAATGTTGTAAAGAACATAAAAAAGAGATGAAATGAAAAGCTTTTTTTAACATTAGCAACCAACATGTGTAAGCATAAATAATATTTTTTGGTGGAAAAAACAATTAAATGGTTTTTTGGGTGTGTAATTCAATTTGATTGAAATGTAAAAGCATAAGAAACGTAACCCTTAATTGACCAATTGAAGTACAAACAGGAATGTAAGTTGAGCAAGCAGAATGCATCATATTAACAATAGATTTTTAAGAACGAAAAAAATTATATTGTGAAAGAGAAAATTTGTTGTAAGTTGATATATTAATGATTTGATTGATGGGTTTATGGTGATTAAACAATACAAGTGAGTAGTTAAGGGATTTAATAGGAAAAAAAGGAGTGAAACAAAGTTACAACCAAGCTTTGTTCAAAGATGATGCAAATGATGACATACTTGTGGATATGGTTGGATTGGGGAGATGTTATGAAGTTGTGAACAAAAGAGATAACACGGGTTTATGTCGATAAAGGTGGTGAAGAAGGAAGGAAAACATGAAAATGATATTGATGGGTTTTTTTTTAATAGTTTTGTCATATTTTAAGAAGGTGGAGACACATTTCTTAAAGAGGTTGTACAAGTGGTTGTCTCTCTTGTTTTTGAAGTTGATTTTGTGGAAGTTGTGCTTTTGGTAAGAGAAGAAGTTTTTTTAAACAACGAATGAGAAATTTTTGTTGCGAAGAAAAAGTGAAAGAAGTAGAGGATAATAGGCATATGTAATGTATAATCTATTTATCATAAGAGGAATTCATATTTAAAATGTTAAGAAAAAATGGGGAAAAAAACAAGGAATAAACAATATTTTTTTTGAAACAAAATAATTGAAAAAAGAGTGAAATCTAAAATGAACAAACATGAAGGAAAAAGTGAATGTGAAAATAAAATTAAAATACTTAAAAAAATGGCAAGCATGGAAATCATGAAGAATATAAAGTGAACTAAAATCACTTAGAAAACGGGGCTATCAAAGGATTGATAGTTATGTAATGAAAACCAAGAAAAACAACAGTTGCTAGGTGAAGCAACAATGGAAAGAAACATCAGCACTAAAATCAAAATTGTGCATTACCAATACCTTTTTCTTTATAATTAATCTTACCAAACCCGACTTGCAGAGGAAAGAACTAGTTGCACCTACTCTAGCAACAATAACTTGCAAACGAAAGGAACTGGAGAGAACCAAGAATTACAGTGCATATGTGCACACGCACACGAGACAGAGACACACAGAATATATTTTTATATTAATTTTATATTTTTTCATGATAAATATATATTTAAAAAATATATAAAAACAAAAACTATTGTCCTCCGAAACTGGTAATTAGTCTCTGGTCCCTATAACACACAGCTAGCCACTCCTTATTGTAAGGAAAAAAAACAGCATATGGGATGAAATGTTTTGGATATTAATTTTAAGATTTAAACTTAAAAGGCAGATGAAAAAAATGTATTTGAATTAGATTCCCTTCTAAAAAGAAAAAAAAAAAGAAAAAAAAAATCAATCAAGCAAATTCCTAGAAACCAATTCATAATCATGCAATATCTCAAAGATTCCCTTCAAATCGGGTAAAACAGGAGTATTATTGTGAATTATGCACCCAACATGCTCTGGTATCTTTATCATTCTCAATTATATACCAGAAAGGCTCTGGACATGCTCCAGTCTCACAGTTAATATAGGTTTCTTTTCTTAACAATCACACCCTATAACCAAGTGTTAGATAAATGACAGCAAATTCTTCTACTAGCGGGAATCATGTATCTTGTAAATGCAGCTCTCAATTTTTTCTGCAAATCTTCTACGCTAGCTCCTAACAACCCCCCCTCAACATACACAAAACACACGCACACAGAAACAAAAGTGAAGAGAAAACAATACAGATACATATCCAACCTATCTTCAGAGCTTGAAAATATATGAGTCAATTGACTTGAGGTGATACACTATATTCATATTCGCCTCCTAGAAAAATTCATCCTATTTCAAGGCGTAAAACTTGAAACCATAGAGCCAATCAACTCCAGATATATTACATTCACGTTTCTCCTCCTAGGCAACTAGGTTCTACAACAAGATTATGTTCAGAAAACCTGCAGTTTTATTTAACAAAAAAAAAAGTTGCCCAAATATTCCAAAAGCCTAATTCGCACTAAAACACAATGAAAGACACATAAAATTAGAGTTTCATATGCAATGTTGATGCCATAAGCTTCCCATGGGCACCAATCTCAACATACATCAATGAACAGCTAGTCTTAGACCTATATCAAAACCCTCAGACACAAAACCAAATCTACATAATCATTAAACAATTCTTGCAGTAAGAAACAATTAAGATTGGTACTAAACTAGATGAAAGTGAAAAGGTTGCAATAGCCTTGCAGGTTAACAGTGAAGAGGAAACAGGTTAGATGTAGCAGAATGTCGATTTTCGAAGATTGAAGGTCAATATTGAGTGGTAGCAGCGCAATGTCGAGTATTGGAGCAGATTAGCAAGGTGTTGGCTAACATTGAATGATTTATTAATCTGTGATCGGTGGCCACTAGGGAAGGGTTTTAGAGATTCATTTCTTTTCATTCAAAACGGTGTACTTTCAAGCGTTTTAATCTTTTGTTTTAATAACCTAGCTTTTGACTCAGCCGGGTTCGAAATAGGTTTGGTGGCATTAACTAAGATGCTAGTTGGGTCAGTCCAAACCTGGGCAAATCATATGGTTTACTTGGGTCAATTATGAGTTCGGTTTAATAACAAACCTGATCGTTTCGAAAGATTCTCTTTTTTGTTTCGCTTTCAGACCTGTTTGTTTCTGTATTTTGACGGGGTTTAGAAAAAAATTTAAATTTTTTTTCTTTACTTTAAATTAATATTTTCTTGTTGTTTTCAAATTATTTTCTTGTGTTGATGTTAAAATAATTTTTTAAAAATAAAAAAAAAATATTATTTTAATATATTTCTAAACAAAAAACTATTTTAAAAAACAACAGTTAACATTTTATTAAGTACCCTCTTCATCCAAAACTTTCTCAAGATCCAAGAACACAAGTATATTTTAAAGTTATTAAATTTAAATTGACCTATAATCCACCTTAAAGCTCTAATCATGTATTATATACTAAATAAATCCGAATCAATATAAAACAATACTATTTTAAGAATTTTTCATGAAAAAAAAGCTGAAATTTGTTGGTTCAACTTCCCTCTCTAGTAAAGGCAACACCGAGTTTGCCAATCAAATCAAGTAAAGTTCAGTAAAACTGCTACAGATCAACAAAAATGAAGCACCTAACGAAAACCAGAAGAGAAAATCTCAAATAAACCTGACAACAATCCTCCTACAGATCAACCTCAGAGGCATTACAACGAGTTGAGAATGTTGTGAAGGTCTATGGAAAATAGCAACAACTCTGAGGATTCAAATCTCAAATCATTTATGAGGGAAAACAGTAGACAGTGTTTAAAACACTCTCTATGATCACTGTGAGTCCATGCATTTCTCTGGTCATTAAAGATGATACCTGAAAACCTAACAACACAACAAGGAAAGTAAAGAGATTATTTTTAGGAGTGTTTGACACTCGATTGGAAAGTACTTTAAAAAAATTTGAATTTTTTATTATTTTAAATTAATATGTTTTTGATATTTTCATATTATTTTGATGTGCTGATGTCAAAAATAATTTTTAAAAAATAAAAAATATATATATTTTATTGTGTTTTGGAATGAAAATCATTTTAAAAAGCAACCGCTACCACACTCTCAAACACCTTCCAAGCCTGAATTGAGTTTTGGATCCAATTGGAAGATGAGTGTTGATAGTGTGACCATATTTATACAACAAGATCAAATGTACAACTTAATCTTCTTTTGATTTCTTGCAGCAAAACACACTATTTACTAGATGACTGGCACGTGCTATGTTATGGATCAAGTTAAATTTTTCTTGAATGTAAAAAAATATTCAAATGTTGCTGATGTTTTTTTCTAGAGGAAAAAAAAATGTGGAGGATTACCTGATGTAATCCGGCTGACTTTACTAATCCAAAACAAACTATACAACTCGTGAAAACAATATTTGATTAAATAAAATTTCAAGATGATATATTTCTTAATATTAAAATAACAAAATATTGGATTGACCTGGGAAAACCCGGGTTATGAGACTATAATAATTTTATAGAAATCAAATCAAAATAAAATATGAAGCCTAATTCTTAATCAACTCAATATTGAAGGATGAAATTGAAAAAAAAAAACCTAAAAAAATGAACCGAGTTAACATGTCAAACTTGCAACCTGAGTTATAAGACTGAGATAACCCCATGAAAAACAAATTGAAACAAATTATGAATTTCAATCCTCAACTAGCCCAATATTAAAAGATAAAATTAAAAAAAATCAATTAAAAAATATAAAAAATAACCTGAGTCAATCCACAAAACCCATGACCTGGGTTATCAGACCGAGATAATCTTATAGAAAAAAAAATTAAAAAATGACATGATTTAATCTGGGTTAACCTGTTAAATCCCCGACTTTGGTTTTGAGTCTAAGAAAGTCAAAACAAATTATAAAACTTGATTCTCAATCGTCATGTCAGATCTAATATTAAATGATGAAATTTATAAAAATCTTAATTAAAAAAATTAAGAAAAGTCAACCCGAGTTAACCATTAAGCATTATTTCTAGGTCATGAGACTGTGATAACCTAATGAAAAACAAATCGAAACAAATCATGAAGTCTAATTCTCAACTAAATACAATATTAATTGATAAAATTAGGGTAAAAGAGTCAATTAAAAAAAGAGAGAAAAAAATGAGTCAATTAAGTTAACCCGTCAAATTCGCGATCTGAGTCATGAGATGAGGATAATTCAATAAAAAAAAAGTCCAATGTTAAAAGACTCGTGACCCGAGTCATGAGACCGATATAACCTCTTAGAGAGAAAATTATAAAAAATACAACATGATTTAACCGGAATTAAAATGCCAAAACTAGTGACCTTGGTCGTGAAACTAAGATATTCTCATAAAAAATTAAAACGGATTATGAAGATCAATTCTTAACCAATCAAATATTGAATTATAAAATTAAAAAAAATCAATTAAATAAAAGACATAAAAAAAAACAACCAAAGTTAATCCGGGTTAACATATTAAGCATTATTCTCAAGTCATGAGACTAGGATAATCTAATAAGCAATGATATAAAAAAACGATGTTGGTGTGTATTGTTCACCTGTCGGATAACTAGTCAAGATTACGGGGCATCTTTGCACCCGTAAACTAAGGCAGGGGGCGCATGGATATGCCTGCGTGCATGACTCAATCCTTTTCCTTTTGGTGTCGGCCATGTCGATCACCTCCACCAAAGCTGAGAGATTAAAGGCTGGGAAGTGCCTGCTGTGTTGAATTTTTCAAGGTTGTTGATGTTTTTTTTCTTCTTTTCCACATTCTAGTGGTGTTTCTTTTTCTTTCTATTCTTATCTTCTCTTTACTAGGTGCTTCGTTTGGCTAGACTTTTTACAATAGTCTCTCATTTAGCCTATACATTTGTCATTCTCTTTGTTACTCTTCCTCTATTTATATTGATTAGGATCCTCTACAAAATAGAAAAAACTAAACTTAGCAAAAATATTGTTAAAAATTTATATTGCTTTATTTTTTTTATTGTGAATTTCTAATTAGTTAAATTTTCTCTTTTTAAAGAACCTCTTTCAATTTTTTCTAATTTTGTTTAATTCTTCTACTTGTTTTTTTTTTCTTTTGCATAGTCTTCCATTATTTTTTAGTCCCTAATCATATCAGTCCCTTGTTCTCCTTTTCTTCTTATTTCACTCCTTAAAATGTCTTTTTTATCTTTTATTTTTTTAAATGCCAAAAAATAAATTGGAATGAAAGTATAATTTTTAAAACATAAAAAAATTAAAGGTCCAAATGAGTTACAACACTAAATTATTTCACAAGTACTATAACTACATATATTCAAGAATCATGAAAACGACATCA
>Ga0325410_1006277_pt1 | contig 13056 bp, 7 predicted proteins | sample PopdelMetagenome_16_FD_206182 | JGI IMG/M metagenome (GOLD analysis project Ga0325410, IMG submission 206182) | Populus deltoides microbial communities from Bellville, Georgia, United States - Xylem-PdIQD-R3 | ecosystem: Host-associated > Plants > Phyllosphere > Stem > Wood/Secondary xylem... | reverse complement strand
TTTTTTTTTATATAAAGCATGATCAAAATTGAATATCATGTTTCCTTTGTTTCAATTGACACTCTGAAACCCTATCCTGAAATATCATTTGATTTCCTTCCAAACCATATGGAGATTGTGGCATCAACAAATTAAGAAGTGTTACTTTGCCATGCATACTATGGACCATGCTATTATGTGGGCAACCTTACTACCAAATAATGACAGAAGATTCTGAATCCAAATACATGATATGATACTATAAAATTTGGCATGATGGTTGAAATATCAAAGCCTTTACATTACAAGATTGTGAGATTCTCCAATCCTAAGTTTTGCCCATATGATAAATAATTCTATATATACCACTGCGTTAGATTCAAGTTGTTTGACATAAAGACTTGGAGATGGAAGCTGTTAAATGAAGTAAATTTACCACAAGAAGAGTTCCTTTTACGTATAAAAAAAGTATCCATAAATGGTTCATGTTATTGGCTTACTTAGAAGAGAAATATATTTGCATTTGATGTGAAAAGGGAGAGTTATTGCTTGTTTCCACTTTCTCCACCAATCTCTGAGGGAAATGATGTAAAGATATTGAGCTTGTCAAATACAAAGAAAAACTTGCCATGACCTGTATTGATAGGGAGAGCGATTCATGGAAGTATGGATTATGAAGAGTTACAATGGAAGACAATGGAACAAAAGACATTCAATAAACATAGGGGTTTTAATAAGGAAAGAACCTTATGTAAGTCCTTTGGCCTTCTGCAATGCTGACATTGTGCTGATGGGAAAATATTTTCTTGACGTCATATTTTTCAACTTCAAACCAGAAGCATTGATATGTTACGATTAAGGAAGAGTTTACTTAATGGATGCTTCCAATTTCAACCCACTTTTATTGCCAATGAAGGAGCATAGTTGGACACAACATTATAATTGCCATGCATGCCCTCAAGAATAATTTCCCCGAACCATTATTCCTTAGGTGGTATAATTCAAATAAGATATGTGAATAGTTACAAGAATTTCAAGTATCAAGTCCGAAAGTTGGTTAGCAAGAGGCAAGTTAAGTTTGCAAAGGATAATGTCATCTATTATATAGTCATTGGATCATCATGAGCATAACAAAGGTTGATAAGCAATGACAAAACATGGATGTTTCTAGAGAACCTTACCTCATTAAGGTGTTGCATTGTCAATGTTTTTTTATGGAATTTTTCTATTTTGCACTTTGTTTTGAGATTAAATCATCTTTTTAATGAAATATGCATTTTCTCTTTCTTTTTGTTATTTTAAAATTAAGAGATATTTAGCATTTTATTATTGATTATGATATTTTGATCAAACTCCAGCATGTGAAATTAAGACTAATCAATCATGAAAGAGTAAAAGTGTTTTCTTTGTAGAAATGATTGAACGTTTGTTAAAATAACTTGACAAACAAGATAAGGTGACTGAACAATTTTAAGATCACATATAAAATTAAACCACACATCATGGATCCAAGTTTACATAATGACATGTAATGGATTCAGTAGTTATGGACTCGCGAATAATGGTTCTTTGTAAGTTCAAATTATTACATTGAATGAGGTCAAAATTTATTGATTATGAATTTGCTTGAAATGAGAAAATGTCATATTTGTTTATTCATTTCACAATTCTTAAAATATATATCCCTTACAATCTCATTTTGAGGTTGATTGGAATCTTTCTTTCAAAAAGAAACCCTGACCTGAATCACACCCCATACTGGGGGCAAATAAGAGATCTTTACATTCTTTCTTACGAAAGGTTATCTTTACTATGTGTTTTCTCCTAAATTTGTCTTTTTGATTGCCATTAATTATCATAATAGTTTTTAGTTTTTTTTTTAATTTTTTTAATCATTTTATGAGAAAAATGTTGACATCAGTCTCTAAAGATAGAAGACTCAATGATCTAATTACAAAAATATTGACATCGATCTCTTTTAAAAAGAGACTTGTTATTTTGGTTCTAAAACAAATATCATTATTCCCATAAAAAGGAGACCTATCTTACCTAAGATTTTGACATCACTCCCTATAAAAGGGAGACGTGTCAATTAAGTTGTCTTGTTTTTTTAAGTGAACGTTGACCCGTAAAAATATTAAAACTTGAATTGGGCTTTGGCCTATTCATTTTGGTGAATTGCAAAACAAACCTGAAAGTCATCATTATTATCTATAGGCTTTAATAGGATCATGTTGACCTAGGCTAAATTATTATGTTGTAAAATATTACAGAATGATAAATGAATCATTTTATTATTATTATTTTTTGTTTTATTTCATTTTCTTTATAAGGATATCATTACCATCAAAACAAAAAAAGGTTTGAACTTTCACAATAATAATAAAACAAAAATATCAATATACATTAAATTTAAACACACAAATCTAAAAAAAAAATTATCTAGGGTTTGAAATTTGGAAAAACACCAAACAATGTTAAAGAATTATGAGTGGGCCACGTGGAGTGCATGTAATCCATGCATGGACTACCTAATTCTTTTAGATAAAGCGCACATGCTCATTATACACCAATACCTGCAAAATGAATAAGAAAACACAAAGTAATAGAAATTATCTTTCTTTGATTTTTTTTGTTCCAATATTTCATGTCTCATGGTTTCTTTAAGTGGTAATTGAGATGGTGTTTGCTTGGGTGGTTGTGGATAAGAGGAAAGGTTGGAGAGGTATATGGTATGTTGGTTATTGCTGATCACAAGATGGTGGCTCATGATAGCTAATTTGGCATAGAGAGAGATTGTCATTACTGAGTCACCTAGAAGTGTTGTCGTTGCTGCTCCTATACTGTTGTTGGTGGTCGAAGGTGGATGACAGTGATAATAAGGTAAAGAGGTTATCATTAATTTGTTTGTATGGTGGTTGACGGTGGTATTGTTTCTCTATTATTAGATTGATTTAGAGTTGATTTTCTTTGAATTAAGGGTTTTCCAAGGGCTTTAAGTGGCTGAGGGTATGGAGGTTAGTTTAGGCTATGATTTAGTTGTTGGTTGCTGATCATAAGACTGGAAAGAAGGCTAGTGCTTAAAGGTAATAATGTTAGTCTCAAGTTGAGTGAAAATGGTGTCTATTGGTGGAATGTTGGTTGTCGGCTGGAGAAGACAGATTGAAGAGTAGTGGTCGAGGGTGAGTGGTTGAGAGTGGTGGTTGATTCGGTGGTGGCCGAAACAGAGTTAAGAATCTTGGGTATTTTTATTGATGGTGGGATAAGGGTGGATGTTGTTTTATGTTTGAGGAACAGGTAGTATGGGTTGATCAAATGTTGTGTTTTTGATCCATAAGAGGTTGTCTCAGTGTTGGGTTGATCAAATCTTCATTCAATCCCCTTAGCTGTTGTCTAGGTTGTGTCTTACCCTTTTTGAATTGTTACCTCAAATGCTAAAAAAATTTGTGAGTACCTTTTGGGCTTAATCTAATGGGATTGAATGAAGATTTAGGCAGAAATTTGAGAATTTGGTTTGATGGAGATTTGATGAGGCTGAAAATCTAGGATTGAGGAGCTGTAATTAAAAGATTGAAATACAGACTTAAATGTTGGGATCTTTGGTTTAATTGCTTAAGAATATGGCTATAAATAATAGATTGCAATCTCTGGTTTAAATATCTGGAATTAATTTTAGACTAAATTGAATTAAATTAGTTTAAGTGGACTTAATTGGAATAAATTGGATTGAATTAACTGGATTGAAACAAATAGAACCGAAATGAAGTTATATAAAGAGATTAATTAGTCCTTAAGATGTTTCTTCCTCTTCATTACAATCCTTGACTTTTGAATTTTTCAATTTCATTAAATTAGGGCTTTAAATCTTGAACTCTCTCTCGATTTAATCCCGAAATCAAATCTTTCTATGTTAGTCTCTTTTTAGTTTAGTCATTGTTTTTCAAATTCTTACAATTTCCACTGGATTTATCCTAAATCCTTTTTTTTTTCAATTGTATCGCTAATTGAATCAATTTAGAGCCTTAGATTTAACAACTTGTTGCAAATTCATCTTTAGTTCCTAAAATTATGCAATTTTGATCAATCTAACTCCGAAATCTAATTTTCTTCTTCAATTAAGCTCTTCATTGATTTCTAATTTGGTTATTTGTTTCAAAATCATCCTTAAACTTCGAATTTCTTTCACTCTTAGCCAAATCAAATTAAGCTATTTTCTCAATTTTCTCTTCGATTCAAATCTCAATTATGACCCAAAAATTTTCTAACTCAATTTTTGCTTGTAATACTTAATCATTTGTACAATTTTCAACCTCAATTATATTTTTTATTGTATTTTTGCATTTTTATGATTTTTAAGATTTTTCTCTCATAAAAAAATAAATAAATATGAAGAAAATAATGAAATGATTAAAATTACTTAAAAGACACATTTTTTGGATCTTTTTTCTAATTTTTTAAACATGTACAAAAAGAGAGGTAAAAAATTGGGTTTCAATAATATTAATGCATGAACTCTTAAATGTAGAAAATAACATAAAATCACTCTCTACTTGATAAACTCAAATTTAACAAGCCCAAAAAACCCCTCAAAATGCTTGAAAATGTAAAAAAAGCCAAAAACAATATTTATAAGCTCGGGTATGGTTGCCCAAGCCTAACTACTACCAAGGTGCATGGTAGCCTGAGCCTATGCTAGTCGTGCTAGGCTTGCATCTCAACTCTCACATGGGTTCAAGCTACTATACCCGTGCCCAACATGTTTAGGTTTAGGTAGCATGTCTGGACCCATTTTTCATCTTTAATAGGCTCAAGAACCTTGTCCAAATCCAACACTTTATTGAGATTTTTTAAGGACCGCATGCAGGTCCCTCAATATTTTATATTGATCTAATACATATTATTTTGAGTAGAATATAACTCAAAATATCATAAGGGTGAAATTACACTTTAGCTCCTCCTCTACACAAAAAGACAAGACTCATGAGATATAAATACATCATAAGTCCTTCAAAGTTAAAGTTTACAATCTCTTTACTCTTAACATTTTCAGTATAAATGTTTTCAAAACTTATCTCTAAAATATCATTGTATTTTTTCTATATATAAAGTTACTGACTTGAGCATTTAAGTGTCTCCGCATCAATCAAATAAGAGCTTTTACAAGTATCAGCTATCATCCACCTTAGCTTACCATGCACCACCAGCTACCAACCACCTGGGCTTTCCATATCAAGCCACCAAACACCTTGAATAGGGAGAATGGATCAAATTGCTTGAACTAAGAGATTAACTGACACATCAACCTTATTCCTAAGCATCTAGGATTTTAGAACATCATCAGTGGTGCCATCTATAGGAAACTGATTAAAAAAGTCATCAGTTTCTAAAACTTGTTTTTGACATTTCTAGACCATTATATGACACACAACTAAGACACACATAAGCCAGAACACGAGAAAAAATTATCTTTTATCCCGGACACTTCTACCCAAATAGACCTTCAACAACTCACCAGTCATATGCAACTCCTCACTCAGGCCATGTTGGTAACTCAATGGTAAAACCAAACATTTCCACCCCAACAAGTCTTGACACCTTCAGCAACACACAACACCCTAGCTTCACGACCATCGGTTGTACTAGGCCCCTATAGATGATTACACTACCTAGAGGACAGTAGGCAAAATGACATTCCTGAAAGTCTCTCAAGGGCTCACTAGTGCCATCGCGATACCCATATGCAGAGTCGATACTCTAAACGTGCTCCTCCTAACTACTTTGAGATGGAAACCAGTTATTGTAACTGTCGCACCGGACATCGCGGCGGCCTTAAAAATTAGTATTTTTAGGAAGAATGGATTTATGGCATCCTATTCTTTGATGGGGGAATATTCTTGTTTAAGGAGTCGCCACCTAGTATTCTATGGTACGAGACTGGTTACGTAAAAGAAAAGATATTATCACCCCATAAACATTCTGCCTAAGGCAGGCTGCATTGCTGATCTTTGTCATTGATTGCTAACATTTTTGTTGGTTTATACTATGATGGTTTACGTGTAATATTCCTGACTCTGGCGCCATTGAATATTCAACTACAGATATTTTCAACTCTGGCGTTGGTAAGTATTACGTAGGTATCAAAATGAATAAATTTAAATCATTATTTCTTTTTATTCCTGACTCTGGCGTTAGTGAATAAACAAATAAAAATCAATTTATTTTTACGCATACACATTATTTTTATTTTTATGTAGCTAAATAAAAGCAAAATACAATAAAACAAAATAAAATAAATTTACATTAGTATTTTTATTCCCGACTCTAACGTTAGTGAATAAACCAATAAATTTATTTTATTTTATCTTATATTATTTTTTTTTGCATGCACATTTTTTATTTTTATATAACTAAATAAAATACAATGAAATAAATTTGAATCGGTATTTTTATTCTGACTCTGGCGTCAATGAATAAAAAAACAATAAATTCATATTTATATTTTTTACATACACAATTTTTTTTATTTATATTTTTGGGCTGGGCTCAGCTCAGCCCATATGGCCCAGCCAGCCCGGCCCGGTCACTGGCCTAATCTAGTGATCCGACTGGGCAAAAAAACTAAAAGCACGCGTGAAGTCACTTCACGCGTGCATGAACACTGTGTGAAGGTAATTAAATTACCTTCGCACAGTGTTCTTGTAACAATTCAATTTGAAATGAAGATGCAAAGGTGAATGAAGAAACGGGCATACCTGCTTCTGGAGATCGAAGATGCTTGCAGCGATGATGATGATTCTCGCCTATTGCTTCCCTTTGTCTTCCTTCTGTGCTCACTTATCTGTGTTTTCCTTTTGTTTTCTCAGCAGCTTTTAAAACTAAGAAGATGATGCCGACCTGCTGTGAGTTTGTTTTGGGTGTTTTCTTTTGTGCATGGGTGTCTGCAGAGATGAAGGCAATGGCGGGGACAATTATCTGTGTATGATGGTTTCCTTTCCTCTCCTTCTCTCTGTGTATTATTTCTCTCCCTGGTTTTTTCTCCCCCTCTGGGTTTTTTGCCATCCCTTTTATAGAGAGATCCTACAGCTTGCCCTTCAACTAATCCTGCCTTTGCAGGACTGTTATTCAACCCGCGAACAAGGTCGTGGGCAAGAGACATGGTTCACGATTGGATCGGATTTGTTGCAGATTTTCAGGTCCCCTGTTGAATCGGGATGAAGAAAACAAACACGGCTGTTCCACCAGCAACGGCGACGTTTCGGCAGCAATTGGACATTTTTATTTTGACCCCTGATCTTTGGAATTTTAACCGTTGGATCTCAATTAATTAAAAAATTCCTTTCAATTTTTCCATTTGGATTAATTTCAATTGAAACTCTAAATTATAACACTGTTTACAGTCCTTAATTTCCGGATTGTTCAATTTGGCCCTTAATTAAATCTTTAATTTTTAATTCTTTCAAAATCATCCCTGAAAAATCAGTCAAAATTCCTAAAGTAAACTAGCAATTTCATTATGGTCCTCTGTCTCTTAATTTCTTGAAATTTTGCTTCTAATCAACCCACAAATCTGGTATTTCTTTAATCAAACCCCTAATCTTTTTAATCAATTAAATCAAAACTTAACTAAATCCTCAAACTTATCAATTCTTTAATTAAGCACTTGATTTATTGATTAAACTAATTCAAATTTTTAATCCAACTTATTAATTCTTCAATTATTGACCAATTAACTCTCAAATTTAATAATTGCATCCTCAAACTTTAAATTTTGTGTTGTCTTAACTCCATTCTCAAACATATTTTTATCCATTCATTTTGTATTATTTATTCAAAAATTGGGTTATGACAGTAACTATCGTTTCATGTCAAACTCCCTGGGCTCTTAAGATCCTAACAAACAAAGGACTAAGAGATGGTCTATACATAAGCATACCCTGAAGAATGTCTACAACCCTCATCAATGGGGGGTTCTCCCTTATCCAAAAAAGTATTGAACACTCGACTCTTTAAGGACTATATTTCTATACAAATATGGTTGGACACCTATGATGGCTTAGCCGACCCGAGGGAGTATGTCTTGAATGTGCTCAGTAGCTTAGAGTTGGTCATCCAAGACAGTGACTCAATGTGCAAAATCTTTCTCATAACCTTCTGGAGGTCTACGTGTGCATGGTACAATAGTTTGGAGCTAAGCTCCATTGAAGGGTTCAGTTTGTGTCAAGTTAGTGGCACACTTCAATACTAGCATACCCACTATAAAAAGCTCCATGAAGTTATTTGGTATTACTCGATAAGAGGAAGAGTCTACACGGTTATATTTGAAGAGGTTCAATGAGGAAATGCTCAAGGTGGAAGAATTGTTTGAGCTAGTAGCCTTAAAGGCCTTAATAAGAGGAGTAAAAGAACATGTCCTCTTGAGAAAACTTTATGCCTTACTAGACAGAATTTTGCTTGATATAAAGCAAGTAATGGAAAATTATATATGAGTGGAAGAAACCAATTTACTATGAAATGGGCCTTCTTATTTTTACAAGGATAACCAACATGAAAGACCTTCCAAACAAAATCATTATCCTCATAGAAATAGAAGATCGAGAAAGAACCATGAGGGCTCAACCCGTGGGCATTTGGTGTATCCTAAGGATTTATAACTCTCTTGAATCAAAATAAGATCACCCACTTAAAGTTATCAAGGCAATTAAAGCAAACAACTTGGCGTTACCTCCAAGATATGTTCCTTTTAAGAACCTCCCTCATACCTATCACTCATATCACCCTAGAATGCATAATCCTCAATAGAAAAGTAAATTATTTTTTAAATAAAATTAATGTATCTTTAACATATATTTCCAATCTACAGATCTCTAATATGGGCTTCTGAACATTTTCCAAGGAAATGATTGACTTGGTCTTCCTAATGTAATAACATCACTCTTTCTAAAAAGGATTAACTTGGTCTCCCTAAGGAAATAGTTCCCACAATCTTCAAGGGATGGGTATGAGGTCTTCCTATTGCAATAACATCATTCTTTAGGTGATGCCTAAAGGCCTCTCACCTATTCGTCAGGGGTTGATCATGGATCTCCCATTCTCTAGTATAGTCTCGAACTAGCACATTCTTTAGATTATGTCTAAAAGTCTCTTACCAATTTGCTAGGGATTGATCTTAGATCCCTCGTTCTCTAGCATAGTCCTAGTTTGACACATTCTTCAGATAATGCCTAAAGGCTTCTCACTAATTTACCAGTGGTTGATCTCAGATCTCCCACCTCTCCAATACAGTTTCGGACAGGCACGACTCTTTAGTAGGGCTCTCATGCCCCACCTTTAGGTGCAACTTCTCTTCAATAGAGGGCTTTCATGCCCCATGCCATCCTAGAGAGGTCACATACCTCCCACACTCCAATATGACCACTCTCCAAGAGATGGACTTAGTCTCTTTGGTGCAATGGTGCCACCCTTTATGGGTCCATCCCCTCTACCCCTTAGAAATTTTTCTAAGTATAGGCGTCGACATGGATCCATCCTCTTCGTCCCTTATAAATTCTTATATGTATGGGCGTCAACGTAGGTCTACCCCCTAGGCACTAAGAGACTTTTCTAAGTATGAGCTTCTCTTTCATAAGTTTTCCCTCTGCCCCTTAGAGATTTTTCCAAGTATGGGCTTTGATATGAATCTATCCCCCTAGCCATTTAAAGATTTTTCTAAGTATGAGCTCCTTTTTTATGGGTTTTTCTTTCGCCTTTTAAAAAATTTTCTAAGTATGGGCGTCAACGTAGCTTCATTCCCTTTATCCTCTTAGAAAATATTCTAAGTATAGGCTTTCCCTTCATGAGTTCCCCTCAGCCACTTAGAAATTTTCGAAGTATGGGTTCCTTCATGGTTCCCATCTACCTACTTAGAAAATTATTTTTCAACTATGGTGCATGCCTCTACACACAAGTTCTCTGGTATATTACTCAGGGTTTTCACCTCTCTTCTCATACGAGGAAAAATCAACAAAACTCATCTTATTGGATATTTTTACAAGTTTTTGTGTATCAATATCACAAAGACTTTGGGGGCTACTGATAAACCCAAATTTAACGAGTTCAAAAAACCCTAAAATACCTAAAAAAAACATTCTTATAGGCTTGGGCATGGTAGCCTAAGCCCATCTACCATCAAAGTGCATGGGCTCAAACATGGTAGCTCGAGCCCATATTGAGAGCACGCCCAGGGTGGGCGTGACATACCTAGCAAGATGGGTGTGGCACGCCCAGCTAGTGTTGGATATGTACCCTGACACTCATATAGGTAGCCTGAACCTAACATGCTTGGGTCCGACAGCGTGTCCGGATCTATTTTTCACCTCTAATGGGCCAATACACCTTGTCGAGCCTAACATCCATGGAATATTTTTTTTTAGGACCCCATATGGGTCCCTTGGTATTTTATGCTAATTCAATACGTATTATTTTGAGTAGAATACAACTCAAAATATCACAAGGGTGAAATTACATTTTAGTTCATTCTCTCCATAAAAAGACAAGACTCATGGGCTATAATTACACCATGAATCCTTCGCACTCAAGGTTCACAATCTCTTTACTCTTAATATACATATTTTTAGAGTCTATCTCTTTAAAATATCATTGTACTTTTTCTCTGTATAAAGTTGTTGACTTAAGAAAACCTTTTGAAAGTATTAGCTACTAGCCACCTTAACTTACCTCACACGCTACCAACCACTTGGGCTTTCCATATCGAGCCACCAAACACCTTGCATAAGGAGAATTGATCAAATTACTTGAACTAAAAGATTAACCAATTATACAACACAGCTTTATTTCTAAACATCTGGGATTTTAGGACATTAGCATTACTCTTATCCAACAATTTAATTTTTAAAGTTGAACTAATTATTAGTTATTTAATATGATATTTGATATGGTATATAGTCTTATTCAATAAGTTGCGTGGAAAAATATACACCGTCAATTCAGTCATTCAGATTTTGGTTCCTGTTTCCCCTTCGTAGATCATCTTTTGTCATATTATGGTACATATACGTTAGTTATAAAGAGAAAACGCATTGCGTTGAACCCATTGACTCGAGCATTCTCTTCCATTTTTTCTCCTAACTGGCTCACAAGTCGAATTCGCAGTTCATAGTAGTAGAGAACATCTTGAGCATATATAGCTAGTAATGAAAATTTCTTAAGCTAATTTATACTTAGGGGTGAAAAAATTAACCAAGTTATTTGGAAAAAATGACTTGAAATTAATTAAATTAATTGAACGGTTTCTAAAATTTTGCTAGATGGTTAGAAAATTTTAAATAATCTTGGTTTGGTTTTAATTTTATATTTTAGAAATTGAAAACAAACTAAGCCTGAACTAATGGCTCCCTTCTCCAAACTGATTTATCCTCCCTTTTGTGGTTAATACAAGTTTCTGTAGCTTTTTAATGGGGAAAAAAAAAGACTTGGCAATTTCCCAATGGCTGATTTTCAAAACAATAAATTAATAATTACTGGTTTTCAGCTCACAGTATCATATGCCTGAATAAAGTAGAGAGAGCAAAAGATATTTCAATATCATATATATATATATATTATAAAAGCTCAAGTTACAGAACGCAATTCAACAAATTAAGGCCGATTAAATGACACCCAACCTATAACTTATACGAGTGGATTTATTTTTGTATTTCAAAAATATTTTTTAAAAAATTAATTTTATTTTATTTATTTCAAATTAATTTTTTATTTTTTATATTTTCAGAGCTTCTAATGTTTAGAAAAGTAAATATAATTAACTTAACACATTCAAAGAAATGTTGGATTTTTTAATATAAACCCAACCGTTTGAACCGATACCCAGCATTAATTATACTAAAATCAGCTAGTCGCAAAATGCCATCAATAAACCATGGTGGATTGTACTGTTATTAAGACATGCTGCTGTAGGATAGTGACCCTCAGCTAATTAAATCATTGAGGATGAAGAAATTATGCAACAAGCGGATCCTGAATTTCTTCAGTTTTGATGTGATTCAGACACCTAACCTCGTTCATGTGCACTTAAAATTCCTGAAATAGGAGCAGCAATCATATGCAGTTAAAATTCTTGAAATACATTCATACTATAGGTGATTCACTTGTAGGAGTTTATGATTAAAGAGTTTATTTAAGCCCTGTGTTTGCTAATATGATGACCACTAGAAGCTTACATGGTCGTTAACTTTAGGGCTCGTAGTATTAGTTAAAATACACGCAAGTTAATCCAAAACCACGTTAATAAAAAAATATCCTAAAATAGAAGTGGTAATTTTAAGTTATGGACGGCGAGTCCTTTTTCTGTTTATGTTCACACTAGAATCAGTCAACTAATTTTTAGGTACATTCAAACACGGATTAAGGCAAGTAAAATAATATAATTACTGATAAAACAAACCAGAGAGCACGGCATGGTAGATATATGCATAATTGTTTTGACCCAGGAAACAAATCGACTTACCAGACAAGCAATTCAAAGTAACACGCTTTCCAGCCATTTGAAATTTGATGCAGCTTGCAAAGGGTAGTTAATTTTACAACAAGAAACCCCCTGTGGCGAAATTGTCAAATAACCTACTGCTTTTAATAGTAGTTGAGATGTCGCTTTTTCATGTATTTTCCCTGCTTGGTGAAATTTACATTTGATTATTACTTTTAGATTTTTTTCTTAAAACCTATTGTTAATCTTAGATAACTTTCATGACATTTAACCCTAATCAAAACCTAGACTTCTTTAGTCAATATATACATATATATAATTAAAATTAATAAACAAACTCCATGTCATCCATTTTTTCCCCTTTATAAGGAGTTAATATGGGCCATACTACAAACTCTATCCTATGACAATAAGTCTAATGTATTTCATAATATTCTAGTCCAATACTATTTGGATTGGGTTATTGCATATTATTATTATTATTATTTGGACTTGGTAGAATATGGTTTGTTTAAGGATAACATTTAGGTATCGGATTTGATTAAAATAAAAATGTATTTAATTGAAAAAACAAAAATAAAGATATATAAATAAAT
>Ga0325410_1006275_pt1 | contig 13058 bp, 9 predicted proteins | sample PopdelMetagenome_16_FD_206182 | JGI IMG/M metagenome (GOLD analysis project Ga0325410, IMG submission 206182) | Populus deltoides microbial communities from Bellville, Georgia, United States - Xylem-PdIQD-R3 | ecosystem: Host-associated > Plants > Phyllosphere > Stem > Wood/Secondary xylem... | reverse complement strand
CGTGTTTCTACGGGCATCCCATGCAAGTAAAACAAGTCACTCATTTAGCTGTTTTGCAAATAGTTGTCAGACTCGACTCTCGAGCCGGAGTAAAAAGAAAAGTTTGGGCTGCGAGTTTATTGGGTATAGGGTTAAATTTTGTAAGCCCAAGTGAAAAATGATATTGTACACAAAGGGTGTATTTTTTTTAATTTTCAATTTTTTTTGTCTTCATCTCTCACTTCTTCAACTTAAGAGACCTCAAGCAATGCTAAAGAAAAAAAACTTAGTAGCCCAAACACACTATTTTTAGGAATAACTAGTTGATTGACTAAATGGCTATTATAAAGTTTTTGATATTATTATTTAACTAGGTAAAATAGTTTAAATTTTAAAAATTTTAATTTTTTGTTTAGCTCGAGTTTTAAGTTAAATTATAAATGATTTTTTGATATGATTTTATTAACTAGGTAGGTATAGAGAAAAAAAAAAGAATAGTTTTATCCTAGTTAACTTGTAAAGTTTATAAAGTTTATAAATTGATTTTTTTATTTTATTGTACAATAAAAAACATGAAAATTGATTCATTGTTAATCTAATATTAATTAATAAAATGAAAATAAAAATTTAATATTAAAAAATAAAACTAAAAAAAAACCTTAAAAGTAAAAACTAAATGGCCACTAAAGATATGTCATTTAAAAAAAAACAAAAAATAAAATTAAATAAAAATTTAATATTAAAAGATGAAATTGAAAAGAAAAAAAAACAAAGAGTTAATTAAAAAAAGTAATGGGCAAGTTATTAAAAAAAATAAAAAATATTGAAAGATAAAATTAAATAAAAATATTACATTAAAAATATAATTAAAAAATAAAAATAAAATAACTTAAAAAAGGGGTAAAAATAATAAAAATACATGTAGGGCCTATTAAAAACAAATCTTATATGGGGAGGGTCATTGGCCTAGGCTAGTATTTGTTTTTTATATATATAACTCAGGGTGTTCGGGTCAGTTTATGGATACCATGACTAATTTCTGGGTTCACTGAACGCTCTGCAAGCTCAGTAGACAAGTAAAACACCGCAAGAGTAACATGCGTGTATATAAAAATTCAAACCTAAAGTGTAGAGATAGAAAATTCCCTACCAGTACCGCTAAGCCACAAACCTAAATACAACTGCCTAGTATTTTTTTATAAGGTTCGGTAACCTGCTTCTTTCTTTAAAAATAAATAAATAAATAAATAGATAACTTCACACCTATCTTTTGGAAGAAAATATTACTGCATGGTGAAATCAAACCCACGATCAGTAGCCACTCACCTACGTGCTAACCAACTAATCTACTCCGTAAAGTTGTTTTCAAAATGATTAAAAAACTTATATTAAACCAATTTATTATTTATATAAATAATTAAATCAATTTCATGCCTTTTAGTTATAGTTATTAAACTCGAAGTTAACTTGACCAATTGAATGGGTTTGGATAACAAAGGTTAACCAGAGTTAACTTAAAAAAATTAAAAAAAATTAATGTTTAAGGTTTTAATATCTCACATGAAAAAATTAAAAAACAATTCATGTAAATATATATTATATAATGAGTATTAAAATAGTGGTTTCTGTTTAAAGAATAAAAATAAATTATTAAAACTATAGTTATCAAGATTTATTTAAAAATAATATTATTTAAAATTAAAAAAAATAAAAATTGACTCGATCAAGTTTAAGTTTTGTCGGGTTACTTAAATTATGAATTAACTTGTTACATCATTTGAGTTTGGTCGAATCGACCTCTTAAACATGTTAAAAAAAAACACGATCCATGCTAAACTCTAAGTTAGCGGGTCATTGGGAACTTGATAACTATGATTTGGTATTCAATTAGACTAAATTAATTATTTTAGGATCCTAATTCATGCAATAATACTAACTTCATTAATTTTTCTTGTGTAGAGAATGTGCAACCAGTATTAAATCCATAGGAATAGGACGGCACCACAGAAGAAAATATGCAGCAATTGCATCTCTTATTGCCAAATTCTTGAGTAATTCAAGCTGAAATCTCTTATTGCTACAGTCATCTTCTTCTTCTCAAATCCTAGGCACTATATATGCCAGCAATTCCCAAATAAACCAGCTGAAGTCTTAAAGCTGTAAGCCTGATCATGATGATCTACAATTCTACAAATTACCCTATCCAAGTTCAGTGGGTTCCCATGGCTAACCTGATTATATTTCCCTTTTGTATTAATAAATTCCCTAATTTCCCTTTAGTTTTCCAATTTCCCGATCACAAACTAATAAAAAAACATGAAAAAATTTCATAGAAAAACAAAATCATAGGTAATAAAACAAAACAAGGACTAGTAGCTAGGCAGTTGTCTTGATATATATAGTTCCTATTTTATGCAAGTAGGAAAGTATTATAAGAAAATAAAAATCATAGTTGATTAAACAAGAACAAAATATGTACGAGGAACACAACCGATCTTATCCATTTTATTGTCTTCTTCCCCAAACCTCTCACTGCCCTTCAATTACAACATCAAAACAGAAAATAACGAGCATTGGTCATGATACACATGACTTTATTACATATTAGCTAGAAGTTGATAGGACGTTGATCACATGATTCCGATCTTCAAAAGCATATCCCCATTGGATATAAGCATCCCATAGAACCGCAACAGTCCAGTTAATGAATGGAAGAGATGATGAAATAGTAACGGATGCGTATCTAGCAGCCATCCTTTATATATATATGTTCAGGGTTGTGCACCATAGTAATGATGGAAAACACTACACAGAATAATTACACTAGGTATATGATAAGTTCTCCATAATATGCCCCTCAAGCTGAAGAGGCAAATTCCACTCGAAGCTTGGATAAAAAATACGCAAACAGTGTAGACGATAGTGGTTTGGTAAGGATATCGGCTAGTTGATCCTTCGAGAAGATGAACCGGACTTGAATCTCCTTCTTGGCAACTCGATCATGAATAAAATGGTAGTCAATCTCAACATGTGTAGTACGGGCATGAAAGACAGGATTTACTGATAAAAATGTTGCCCCTAAATTATCGTGCCATAAAGTAGTCATAGGTGGAGAGTAAAGCTGGAGTTTTGACAGTAACGAACGAAGCCATAGGATTTCAGCGGTACCATCAGCTAAGGCCTTGTATTCGACTTCTGTGGAGGATCTAGCAATATTATGTTGTTTTCCAGATTTTCAAGAGATAGGAGTATTCTCGAGAAATACCAGATAACCACTAATAGATTTCCGATCATCAACACTGCCAGCCCAATTTGCATTAGTAAAGCCATGAAGGGATAGGGGAGATCCTCGAGTAACATGTAAACCATAAGATGTCGTAGCTTGAAGATACCGTAAAATACGTTTAACAATCGCCCAATGGTCCTCAGCGGGAGCGTGCATGAACTGACATATCTTAGTGACAGCATAACAGATATCAGGTCTGGTAAAGGTAAGATACTGTAAAGCACCGATAATCTGTCTATACTTGGTGGAATCAGAGTACGGGGCACCTAATAGGGTGGTCAACGCAGAAGAAGGGGATGAAGGAGTGTCAACCGGTTTACAGGATGACATACCTGCTCGTCTAATGATATTAGTAGCATATTTCTGTTGACTCAGTAGAATGCCCATAGAGGTGGGTTTTACTTCAATGCCCAAAAAGTAGTGCACCATACCTAAATCCCGAAGCTTGAATTCCGAGCTCAGTAAAGTAATCAATTTGTGAAGTAACTCAGAATTGCTCCCAGTCAATAGAATATCATCAACATACACAAGTAAATAAAATAAAGCACCACCATAAGAGAGGATGAATAGACAACTGTCGGCCTTGGAGGCTTGGAAACCAGTAGAGAGCAGAAAGTCGCTTAATCATTTGTACCAGGCCCGAGGTGCTTGCTTAAGACCATATAAGGATTTATGAAGATGACACACATGAGTAGGAAAATCAGAATGAACAAAACCAGGTGGTTGATCCATGTATACCTCTTCCTGAAGGATGCCGTTTAGAAAAGCATTGTGAACATCCAATTGATGGAGCGACCACCCATTCGAGATAGCAATTGTGAGTACTAGCCGGACAGTTGTAGGCTTGATTACAACACTAAATGTCTTGGAATAGTCAATCCCCTCTTGCTGAGTAAACCCCCGAGCCACCAGCTGGGCTTTGTATCTATCAACACTACCATCGGCACGCCATTTAAGTTTATAAACCCATCTACTGCCAACCAAGTTCATAGAGGAATGGTACGGGACTAGGGTCCATGTACCATTATCATGCAAAGCTTTTATTTCCTCTTGCATAGCTTGTTTCCAGGGCAATGAACGTTGTGTCTCCTGAAATGTGGACAGTTCATGGGTAGGGGAAGAGGAAGGCTCCAGAGCAGAGGTGACACTGATATTAGCTGTCTTGGCTTTCCGTGGCCTAAGGACCATGGTGTGCTGGCGAGGGGCTAAAGGAGGAGATGCTGAAACACCACTGTTCGAGACCTGCTAAAGATCAAAATGCGAGAGATCAATGACTAAATTCAATGCAGGAGGAGAAACCGTAAAGAGACATGTTGGGGAATTGGCCAAGTTTGAACCAGGCCGAGAGGAAGTGTTCAGCAGTGGGGAAGCCAACACGGGAGGAGGCTGTTGCAACGCTACTGATTTTAGGAAAGCAGGATGAGATGCTGGAGCCATACTTGTACCTGGACACTGATAAAAGAAAAGAGATGCATGTGGAGATAAAAGGGGCGGACTAGTGCTCATAATGGGAGTCAAAATAGGGGCTGGTGTAGGGGATGTAGGTGGGGTAGGGGAAACAGAGGCAGGAAACGGTGATAAAAAAGAAGAGGGCTGAGGGAGTGTGGGGAATAGTGGAGGTAGACATGTGCTGGTGTTTGATGATGAGGGAGAGTTATTCTGTTCAGAAGTTGCTAGAGGGAAAGTGTGTTTGTGGAATCGAACATGACGGGCCATATAGATACGATGGGAAGATAAATTGAGACAACGATAACCTAAGTGGGAGGTGTTGTAACCAAGAAAGACACACAGAGAGGAACAAAAATCGAGTTTATGGACATTATAAGGATGAAGAAAAGGAAAGTAGAGACACAAAAAGTACGAAGAAAATTATAGTCAGGAGTCAACTGGAAAAGATATTCAAAAGGTGACTTGTAATTAAGAACAAGAGTTGGCATACGATTTATTAAATAAACAGAAGTTTCAAATACATAATACCAGAATTTTAGAGGGGCTTTACATTGACCCAGAAGCGTAAGACCGGTTTCAACAATATAGCGGTGTTTGCGTTAAACCATGCCATTCTGTTCATGAGTATGTGAGCAGATCAAACGATGGTGAATGCCAATAGATTTGAAAAATGTATTTAATTTTCGATACTCGCCACCCCAATCTGTTTGAACAGATTTAATTTTAACAGAAAACTGACGCTCAACTTGAGTTTGAAATTGATGAAAAATAGTGAAAACATCAGATTTTGCAACTAACGGAAACAACCATATATACTTCGTATGGGCGTCAACAAATATAACAAAATACCGAAAACCATCAAAGGACAACATGGGGGAAGGTCCCCAAACATCACTATAAATTAATTCAAGAGGAGCCGACGTTTTGTGACCTGTAGGTCCTAAAAACAGACGCGATGATTTTCCTAAAGGACAAGCCTGATAGTCAAAATGAAATTGTTTTGACGTACATGACACTTTTTTTTTATTTGATACTAATAACCTTAAAATCTGTGAACTAGGATGCCCAGGTCGGCGATGCCAGACATCAGCAGAAGTGGATTGACGTGCAGTCAATAAAGCTTGAGGCAACGAGGTGGCAGAGGATTCAGACATAATGTAAAGGCCATCTCTACTATGACCAGAAGAAACACCTCCTTGGTTATGAGGTCCTTAACATAAAACACAAAAGAATGGAATTCAAAAATACATTATTTTCTAAGTAGAAATTCTGAACAGATAACAAAGGCTTTTTAATGTGAGGTATGTGTATAATGTTGGATAAAGTGAATGTACGTTTAGGTGCGTGGATTTTAGAATGAGCAATATGAGAGATAGCTAGGCCCTTACCATCTCCAACATGTAGTTGATCAGTGCCGGTATAAGGTTCTGAGCTCGCCATATTTGCAATGTCAGGTGTCACATGCTGATTAGCAACTGTATCAGGAAACCAAGTAATATGAGTATTTTCAGATTGAGTATTACACACCAAATTAGCATTGGCTTGTGAATTATGATTGGATAGTTGGGGGCATTGCTGCGCTGAATGCCCTAAGCTATAGCAGAGCTGGCATTTTATTTTACACGAATTTGGCCACTGATTGGAGCCCTCAAAATGATTGCCTTGTTGCCCAAAATTCTGTCCAACAAACTGTCTGGACCTAAAACCATTACTGTTAATATTCTGACCAGAGTTATACCTGTGTGAACCATGATTGAGATAGCCACGGTTATGAGTCTTCCATCCTCCATGAAAGCGACCCCTGCGACCAGAATTTTGGTTATAATGGTTACCTAAAGACCATGGCTGACGCTGTGAGAAGAAGGCTGAGGGAGGCTGAGATGGTGTTGGCATCAGTGGGGTTGCCACAACAGGTTGAAGAGAAGCCTTGTGCAGAAACTCATGTGTGAGAAGAAGACTGTGTAGATCAGTGTACGAAATAGGTTCTGCTCTAGTGGAGAGGGTGGTTACTAGGTCCCGAAACTCTCCTCTCAATCCATGAAATACATAGAGGTTAAAATCTTCCATGGACAGTGGTCTGCCGGCAGCAGCAAGCTCATCGAATAGCATCTTAGCTTGTTGCAAATAAGCACTGACAGTGCTATCATTCTGCTTTAAGTCTTGGAAAGAACCATGAAGCTGCATTATTCGTGAATTAGATGGTGAAGCAAGGGCAGTGGCAAGAGTCGTCCACAAAGCATGAGATGTCTGGCAATCAACGGCAAGATGTAACACTTCAGTAGACAGAGATGATAGAATGACTGATATAATCAATTGATCTTGCTGTTTCCATGACAGATATGATGGATTAATGATGGACAAGGCCATATCAGCAGATGGTATATACGCGGAGGGCATGGGAAAGAACTATCAACATAGGAGTACACACCTTGGCCTAACAAGTAAGGTTTCATCTGCATACTCCAGTATAAGAAATTTTTGTTTAATAGTTTTAGAGAGATTATTTGTTGAGTGTTTGAAAGAGGAACAATCATGTGAGGGAATTTTGCTCCTGCTGTGAAATCTGAGGAAGGAACCATTGCAGCAGAGTTGATGTTGGGGAAGGTAATAGCCGTGGTGTTTTTGATGGCTGCAGCTGAAGAATGAACGTCAAGGGAGAGTGATTCATTACCAGAGGAAGGAATAGCAACAACAGCTGATATTGTTGCAGCAGAAGCAGAGAAGACACCATCAGAAGGAAGATTATGTTTGACAGAGGAGAAAATCGGTGCAGCCATGTGAGAGTCCATATTTTGGGTGCTTGCAGAATCCATGAGGAAGAGAAATACCAAGTCTGCTCTGATACCAAGTTAATGAATGGAAGAGATGATGAAATAGTAATGGATGCGTATCTAGCAGCCATACTTTGTGTGAGTATGCGCGCGCGCGTGTATGTTCAGGGTTGTGTAAAATAATAATGGTGGAAAACACTACACAGAATAATTACACTATGTATATGATAAGTTCTCCGTAATAAGTCCATAGGGCTGAACATGCAAAACCCACCTTTATCGATACAATTAGCTTCACCTTGGACATACATAATGTCTGAAAGTGGTGGAATCAGCCGCACGGCTAGGGTGGAATGAGCGAAGGCAGCCATGAATGTGAAGGCCACTATCAGCATCATCAAACTACTAACCTTCTTGCTGATAATCTCCATGCATGATTTCTGTATTACTAGCTAGCTCTCAATCAATCACTTCTAGTGTTTGTGTGTTGCATGATACCTCGATCTCTTGAAGGGTTTGTTTTATTGTGGTGCGAAGGAGTTGACCGTATGTCAAATCATGTGCCAACACTTTTTTTTTTATTAACGTGATGTCCGCGCAGCTTGCACGCATCTCAACTAATTTCATAGGTCCTAAAGTTAACGACTATATAAGTTTTTAGTGACTATTTTACACATTTCTTACTTGTGTTTACTCATGGCGTGTCTGTCAATACCACGGTTCATTTGCTCATTAACAAAACGAAACATGCAAGCATCTCTTCTCAGTTACTTACACATAAGCCTTTTGACATGTCTAGCACTTCGTGAGCAACAATAAAATTTACACAGCATCCAATTGATTAAGTTCGTTTTTGAAAATTTCACACATGCAGCTCCTGCTGTAGCTCATTAAATACATACCGGCGATAATCTGTGCAGCAGTTCCGAAAAGAAATCAATTATTTAATGATAATAATACCTTTTCTTTTCCATTTAATTGTAGCGTGTCTACTTCGAAGCTTGCCTGCCGATGTTATATTGGACAATTCGAGGGTTCAGCTTTGCATGTGATTTGACCAACAACATTGCAGCTCCATGGCCAGCATCATCTTCCGTGTCATCCTTGGCTCTTTGTGCCCAAGGTAAATGTTCAACTACTCAAGAAAGAACTAAACCTTACCTGTTCTTAATTCATATTTCCGAAAGAGCACGAGCAATTTGATATTTCATCCGGAACACACACACACACACACACGTATATGCAGCTTGTTCTCAAGTTCTTGTTCTAACAGCTCCTGCCTAAATCTTGCAGAGATGTCCTTGCCTGCCTTGCCGACATCACATATCAAAAACCCTGGTGGGTGCCTTTGTCCCATGCAATTCGTAACCTATCAGCTTAACCTTGTTCTGCTGCGTTTTTGCTTAACAATGTCACAATTATAAACACACACGCACATTAGTAATTGATTGTTTTCACTGTGAGTGAACAAAGGCATTTGTAATTGCATTCTGATTAGTTAGCTAGCCATAGTATAAGATCATTCACCATAAAGACTTAGCTTTAAACTGGTTTTTTTTTTTTTTTTTTTTTTTTTTTTTTTTTTTTTTTTCCGATTAAAATCTTTTTTTATTAAAAAAATAAGTAACAATTATTAGCGTGGTTTTTAGCAACAAGGAATTGCGAATTTAAAGTTTGAAATGTGATTAATAAAATTGAAGCTTCTATATATGTACTAATATCTTCAAAATGGTGGTCCAATGTTTTATTTATAAAAGGAATGGTTTGATGACATTTTTAATATACACAATTCAAATTGGGTTAATCTATCATTTTCGTGACTTAGTCATAACCCTCGTCGGGTTAAACAACCTTGTTTTTTAAATCAAATTTTTTAATAGAAGGATTTACAATCTAAAAAAAATATGAGATATGATCCTAATTAAAATTTAAATAAAAACAACAATGCAAACAAAAAATACACAAAAAGGATGGAGGGTTTGCCTAGAAATTTGAAAGAAACAAAAAAAGAAGGAAAAGAGGCCAGGTGTTTCTAGGCTCGGCAAAAAACCCGACCCTTGGTGTGCTTGGGCCAAAAATTTTCCCCTCAAATAAGGGGTAAACAATACCTTTTTTTTTTTTATTAAAAAAAGGATGCATTGTCTACTGGAGCAAACAACATGTCACTTATAAACCTAAAATTTGGTCATTCATGTGGTGGTCAAAAAATCAAGGGAGTCGGGACTTTCGCCGAAAAATTAATTTAATGCATTTTCATAAAACAAAAACCTCAAATAAATACCATACAAACATGCTTAAACCACCAATAAGCTCTAAAACACCATAAACCATCCAAAATATTGAGAATCAACTGAAAAAAAAAAACTCAATCTATTTTTTTGGATATATTTAGAGGAAAAAACCACCACCATTAAATTCATTTTGTTGAATAAGACTCATTGACACAAGGATTAACTATTTTCATCGTCGGATTGTGGAGAATCTATATCTTTTTCTCTCTATTGCCATAATCTAACGACCTTTCTCTTCTCCCTTATGCCAGTGACTAAAAATGAGAAAAATAGAATTTAGGACTAAAATGAAACATCAAAAAAACAAAAGGATTGGATCAGATGAAAAATTAAAATAAAGGGATAAAAAAGAACTTTGTTGTGCTAATTTTATATCGGTCAACACATTTTACCACCTTTCACACTTTGGTCCTATATTTTTTTAATTGTGTTTCCCTATAAAAAAAATATAAGAAATCAATAAATAGTTGGACAAAAGAAGGGTGCAATTGAAAAAAAAAGATTGACCAACAAAAAAAATTCATTTATGTTCCTTTTTCCTTATTCTTTTAGTTTATGTTAATGTAATAGTGCTTGTTCTTAAACACAAAAACTTATTTTTTCTTTTCATTATCCCTTCATTTCTGACATATCTGGATAAATGCTTCGACATAGGTAATCACAGTTGTGAGTTGAAGTTGCTAGTACTTGTTTTTATTTTTTTTTATTTTTAATGCATTATTGTATTGAAAAGTGTTAAGATTTATTATCAATGTTAAAAAATAAAAACACACAATTTAATATGATTTGATAATTTGTCTATATTCATAGAACCATTGTTTTTACTCTTAAAAGAAAAAAAAAAATTATACCAATTAAAGAGGACTCTCTCTACTCGACTCACAAACCCTCCATAACTTTCACCTCACTTTTCTTTATCACTTAATGTTTTTAATTGTGTGTCTTCTTCTCTTACGACTCCCTCTATTTATAGGTAAAATAGGGGAGCACACACTATGATTCTTTCCTGTTGATTTGGTAAAATCTCTAAATCTCTTTATGAAAATCATCTATTTATTTCTAGCTTGATTTGTAGTTGACATTGAGCCTAATTTGTCTCAATTCATATCAATTTCCCATTCGAAGATAAATGAACCTAATGAAGCTTTGCACAACTTTAGTTTATCAAGTGTAACTCCCATAGTTAACATGTTAGCTAGATTCTTGCTTTCACATATCTTCTCTAGTATTAACTGATCATCACCAAGTAGATGTCAGATAAAGTGATCTATGATCTGGATATACTTAGTCTTAGAGTGAAATGTTGTATTCTTGACAAGAAATATTGCATTCTAAATGTCATTATACATAAAGATACCCTTCTCTTTCTCCTTGCCTAATTCTTTCAAAAAAAACTCTATAACCATACCATCTTCTTTGTAGCTTCAGTTATAGCTATACATTCAGCCTTTATAATAGAGAGCAAACAATCTTTTGTAGTCTTGAAGCCCATTACACATTTATATCACATACAGTACACATGATACCTATAGTACTTTTTCTGCTGTTAAGATTACTAGCTAAATCAACATTCATATGACTTTGAAGATTTTAGTTTGACCTTTTAAAACAAAATGAAATATCCGAAGAACAATTCAGATATCTTAAAACCCATTTGATTTCTTCTCAATACTATTTGCTTGGATAACTCTTGTATCTACTTACAACTTTCACTATAGGTGTATTGCCTGCTCTTGTACGAATAATAACATGCATAAGACTTTTAATTGTTGATGTATAAGGAACTTTACTTATGTAGTTCTCTATTTTTTTTTTTTCATCTTTGGTGAATGTGTTTTAATTAGTCTGAAATAACTAGCCAAAAGAGTGCTTACTAGCTTTGCTCTATCCGTGTTGAATATGTGAAGCACTTTTTTCATATAATATTCTTATGCCATTAGATATATCCCTGGTGATTCTTATGGTAGGAATTTATTTTACAACTCCCAACTCCTGCATTTTAAATTGTTCTGATAATTGCTTTTTAATTTATTTATTCCTTCGATGCTAGATCCTACAAAAAATCTATCATCTACATACAATAGTAGAATGATGTAAGAGTTTTCAAAATATTTCACATAACAATAATGATCTACCTACAATCTTATGAATCCATTGTTGCACATAAAATTGTCAAACTTCTTGTACCATTGTCGAGGAGCTTGTTTTAAGTCATACAAGTTCTCTTTTAGTTTGCAAACTAGACTCTCATTTTTCTTTACCTAGAATCCTTCTGGCCACTTCATATAATTATCTTCCTCCAAATCCCCCATAAAGAAAACTAGTCTTTACATATAATTGTTCAAGATGCAAATGTTAATTGATTGATGTGTATCCAAATCCTAGATCAAATATCGAACAAAATTCATTTTTTTTTTGTTATAACATATAATATGTATTCAAGGATCATGATTAAAAACAAGTGTTTTACATGATATATATATATATATATATATATATATATATATATATATATATAAAAGCCATAAATCCATATAGTATCAGAGCCTATTTGGATCTTGGTAGGAATAGTAACATAAAAGCCAGTATTCTTAGAAAGAACAAGAGACCATTAGACTCTAGGTATGCAGCAACTGAATGGTGTAAGTCCCGTTTGAGTTTTAGGGCCATAAATCCATATAACCTGCAGCCTGTTTCCTAGTTTATCTTTCCTTTCTATGGATTCCGTCTTTCATAGGACTACTTCTATTTCAGCTTCTTCTACCTCTGAATCTTCTGAAAGCAGAAGGATAGTACAAAGTGAAGAGATAACTATTGAAGATTTTACAAAAAACATTGATGACTGGAAGATTCCAAAAATTTCTCAAACTCAGATTTATCAAAAATCTAAATATGATATTTTCAAAACGGATTTTACTATCAAAACCGAAGAGCGAGATATTCAGCTTACCAAACCTTTTGAAACCATTCAACTCCTCTCTCAAAAATCCCTACAAAAACATCTAGCCCGAAATTATAAGTATATTCATGTTGACCTTGTCCAAGTCGGGATAAAACCCCTTACAAAAGAAGGATTAAACACTTCCATTCTAGCTGTCCTACGTGATGCTAGATTTCAAAACTTCCAAGACTCCCTCCTCAGTTCTATTGAGTCCAGCCTTTGCAGTGGGCCGGTATCATTTGATTGTTATCCAAACATAACCATATCCCTCAAAGACAAAAATATCTTGCAAAGTATGCTACTACAAATAAAGACCCACAATTATGACATGCTCGAAGGAT
>Ga0325410_1006274_pt1 | contig 13060 bp, 6 predicted proteins | sample PopdelMetagenome_16_FD_206182 | JGI IMG/M metagenome (GOLD analysis project Ga0325410, IMG submission 206182) | Populus deltoides microbial communities from Bellville, Georgia, United States - Xylem-PdIQD-R3 | ecosystem: Host-associated > Plants > Phyllosphere > Stem > Wood/Secondary xylem... | reverse complement strand
ACGTTAATCTTGCAACTCAAAGTTCTCATCAACTTCTTCTTCTTCTTCTTTTACTACTATTATTGTTGTTGTTATTGTGTTGTTGTTAACTATAATTTATACAATAAACCTCCCTGTGGTTCGACCCTGGTCTTGCCGGGTTATTTATTACTTCGACACTCCTGCACTTGAGAGAAGACATCAATCTTTTGGTCGTGTCATTAGTCAGGTAACCCTTTGATCTTATATGATCTAGGTTGGTTGAGCTAGAATCAAAATACCATATTCCAGCTACTCTCATATCCATATGGCATCTTCTAGAGTCATGGGGTAGCTCTAGTTTGATGTACTTCGAGTTCCACTTAGAATGTCTCATGTTTTTGTAAGAACCGGTCAATCGGTTCTAGAGATGTTGTCCTAATAGTCTTATTCAGTTTGATCTGGGTTGCAGGATGATATCCATCTTGGATATACCGCTTGTATTCTTATATAATTTTTTTTTTAATATAATTACACTTAAAAAAAAAACTTTCAATATTAAACATATTAACACGGAAGAAAAGTTTAACATTATATGTAAAATAACAGTCAAATTGTTGTTCACATTCAGAAAAGTTTAACACTCATGAAAACAAGATCAACTAAACACTAAATCTGCGAACCTTTTACTTTAAATGATGACCAACACGATTAGATTTTGTTGACTTCAGCATACGATGCAAGATAATCAAGAAACAAGCTTCCACTTCTTATATTAAAACAAAAACTTCTTTCTCACGCATAGCATCTGCTTTTGTCCGTTAGCATATTTTCCGTTCAAAATCAGATCAAAGCTTCTTCATCTCTTTCGTGTCAACTTCGTGCTGTTTTAGTTTTTTTCTTTGTAAGGACCAAGCGATGGGCCATTACGTCACACTTTAGGTGATTTTCATCTACTTGTGTATCTCAAAAATTTAAGATTAGGTTTATGAGCAATTAGGGGTGTTTATGGTTCGGTTCGGTTCGGTTTTTATCAAAAAAATAATCAAATTGAATTAAAAAAAAATGAAACTGAACCAAAACCGGTTCAAACCAACCGGTTTCAGTTCGGTTTTTTAGAGCAAAAACCGGTTTGGCTTGGTTTTTTTAGTTTGGCTTGGTTTTGGCTTGGTTTTTTTTCTGGTTTTTTTCGGTTCGGTTTTTTCAGTTCCAGGCTTAAAAAACCGAAACCGAACCGGTCAGTTTTTTCAAAATTTTAATCAATTTAATCGGTTTTTTTTCACAATTTTTTTAATTTAATCAATTTTTTAATTTTTTTAAACACCCCTATGAGCAACTAGTTTAGTTGCTCATCACGGTAAGCTATCATGACTACCAGCTCTACATGCATATTCTTACGTCATATTTAGTAACTTTATTATAAACAATTATAGAATATAATCACGATGGAGGTCTTTTTTGAAAAAAAAAAAAACCTTGCTTGCATTTATGACAAGAGCAAATTAGAGGAGATTTTGCCTCATTTTGTAGCTCTATATCGATCATAAAACGTTTTTCTTTTTCCTTTCAATCATCTAAATTAAATATTTGGGAGTAAATTTAATATTTTATTTTGTTAGCTAATAAACAATGACAGCGTAAGACAACTCCTGTCCAACGTGCATAGTACAAAAGCACGAATTGCCACCTGTTACGTACAAAGATTATTTCTAGTTTAAATATATACTTGAGTGATCTCTTATCACCAGCTTTCCAAGTGATTTCTTCTCCGATCAAAACACTAACTATACTGAAAAAAAATCAAATAGACTTCCATAAATCATAGCCATCTCAGAACACCATTACCAAACCCAAATCCATCTTCCAAAAAAGCAAAAAAATGGTAGCTGATCAGAGCTCCAGTAGCAGCACTACCACACCTTCCCCCATCAAAACGGTGGTCGTTCTGGTCCAAGAAAACCGTTCATTTGACCACATGTTAGGGTGGCTAAAGACTATAAACCCAGAAATCAATGGAGCCACGGGTTCTGAATCTAACCCCATCTCCAGCTCCGACTCAAACTCAACTCTCGTATTCTTTGGTGACCAAGCTGCCTACGTTGACCCTGACCCTGGCCACTCGATCCAAGACATTTACGAACAAGTTTTCGGGGTTCCATGGACCGAAGCCTCACTCTCTGATGACAACAAACCGCCTCCAAAAATGAATGGTTTTGCACAGAATGCAGAGAGATTGCAGAAGGGCATGGCTCAGACTGTCATGAATGGTTTCAAACCGGACGCAGTTCCAGTCTACAAGGAGTTGGCTGAGAATTTTGCTATTTGTGACCGTTGGTTTGCTTCCGTTCCTGCATCAACACAACCCAACAGGCTTTATGTGCATTCTGCGACGTCTCATGGAGCTACCAGCAACAACAGACAGTTGCTGATTGAAGGTTACCCTCAAAAGACCATATTTGAGTCCCTGGATGAGTCTGGTTTTACCTTTGGGATTTATTATCAGTATCCCCCAGCTACTCTCTTTTACAGGTAACCCTCTAAATTATGTAATCAAAGTTTCTTCATACGATAAGATTTTCTCTAATATGTGATCTCTTTCCTCTTCTTTTTCGTTGTTTGAGATATAAAATTATGTAGGTGGGCTATATTTTAATTATTAGTGTTATTGTTTATTTCACGATTTTTTTTTTTTTCAATGTTTTAGCCAGTCATTCATAATGTTAACCTTTTCTCACTGGTTTTGGCTCGTCTGGTATTCATAAAGTTAGCCAATAATTATACTCGGCCGACAGCAGCACTAGTTTCGGCATATGCGAGTTAATTTCTTCGAACACTATCATAAACATGATGGCTTGTTGTGACACATCAGATCAACAAGAGAAGGACCATTGGATGAAAAATTTTGTTTGTTTTTTTAATTTAAAAAATTTAAATTTTTTTAATTCTTTTAAAGTAATATTTTTTATTTTTTTAAATTGTTTTGATTTGATGTGCTGATGTTAAAAATAATTTAATATATATATATATATATATTATTTTAATTTATTTTTAAATAAAAAAACTTTAAAAATAATTGGTATGATATTTTTAAATATATTTTTTTAGATGGATCCTCGCTTCAAACATTGATTGATGACTAAAAAAACATCTTCAACATTATTCTCGCAAATTAGTCCCCAACTTATCAACTCAGTCTTTAATTTAGCGTGTGTTTGGGATTGTGGTAGCGGTGGAGATTTAAAGTGTTTTTCGTTTACAAATACATCAAAATAAAATTTTTTATTTTTAAAAAATTATTTTTTACATCAGCACATCAAAATGATCCAAAAACATTAAAAAATATTCATTTTAAGCAAAAAAAATTCAAAATTTAAAAAAATATGGTTTGCAAATCTACTAAAAATGTGTCAAATTCAAAATTTATTGAACTGTTCAAACTTAATAATAGAGTGTATGCATTGGAGTTTAGATTCTAAAAAATAATGTGATGGATGGATGAAATTAAAGCCAGTTTGTTTTATGAAAAATAATTTCTTGAAAACTATAAAAGTTAATAAATGAAAAATATTTTTTGATCAGAAAATTTTAATTTGGTTTCGAGGAAAACTTGGTCCTCAATTTTTTGTCTGCCATATTTTTTTTGGATTTTTATAAAAAAAATTTTCAATTTCATCTTTTAGAATTTAATTTTTATATTACTTTGGTCCTCCTTCTTTTTATTTTTATTTTTTTCTTATCCTTTTTTTAATTAAAATTTTTTATTTATCAAATCTAGTCTATATTCTTTTGATTGTTATTTATCATATTTAAAATAATTTATGAAGTTAAATATATTTTTTAATTTCATCATCATTTTACATATCAGATATTAGATTTGTCCTCATTCTTTTAATAAACTTAAAAAATATTAATAAGTTATTTTCTATGAAATGGTCAAACATTGAAATGTGTTTTTCAACTTATTTTTTATGACATTACCAAATATCGAAAAATAATTCATTTTTTAAAAATTTATTTTATATGGAAACCATTCTTCTTAAAAAAAAAACAACATTCTAGCAAATAAACAAAGTTTAAAGCGAACTTCATTACAGGATTTTAAACTTCAGGAACTGAATGTTAATAATATTTAAAATCTAGGAGGCTAATTAGTATTACACTTTTCTTTTTCTTGTTTGAGTTGGAAAGATATTCTATTTATTAAATTATTTGTTTTCTATAACAATTAGTTGGAAACCAAACCCACAATGGAATCAACATTTTAATATTGCCACATTGAGAAGTTGGCATACCAAACCCAATTTTCAAATAAAAATTAAAAATAAACCATTTTGCTTGGACTTTTATCTATTTCTAATTATTTAATTAATTCTTGAATAGCTGTCCCGTTAAAGCCACTAAGCCTCAATCGTCATTATTGATTCCCCCCAATTATTAGGTATGAATTCCTGATTATAATTAAATATAAAATGATAAACAATCAGGATTCTGTGCAGTATCATGTGAAAATAAAAAAAAAAGAGTAAATTTTTGAAAGCAGCTTTCGATGTATTAAATAATATATTTTTATTTTAAAAAATTATGTTTGATATCAACGAGTTAAAATAATTTAAAAATATAAAAAAAATTAAGTAAAATAAAATAATTATTATTTTAATTTATTTTCTAGCAAAACTCATTTTAAAAATAATTTATACCGTAATTTTAAACACTCTTTTAGTATTGTTCTAGTTCTAAAGATGATTAGAAACACAAGATACTTAATCAAAAAAGTTTGAAGATGAAGTTTAAAAAAAAAAAAAAAAACCCAGTTTGATCTAAAATAGCGTGTAACTGGTTGTTTTTTTTAGTTAAGATTTTGTGCATCTACCATAATTAAATTTTTTTGACAAGTGAAAAATCTCATTGTTAACAGGAACCTTCGAAAGTTGAAATACCTGACAAAGTTTCACCAGTTTGATCTGCACTTTAAGAAGCACTGTGAAGAAGGGAAGCTACCAAACTATGTTGTCATCGAACAGAGATTTTTTGATCTTTTATCGATACCTGCAAATGACGATCACCCATCTCATGATGTCTCAGAAGGTCAGAAATTCGTGAAAAAAGTATACGAGGCACTACGAGCTAGTCCTCAATGGAATGAAACCTTATTTATAATCATATATGATGAACATGGTGGTTTCTATGATCACGTTCCAACTCCTGTAACTGGTGTCCCTAGCCCTGACGACATTGTTGGTCCTGCGCCATATAACTTCAAGTTTGATCGTCTTGGCGTTAGAGTTCCTGCATTTCTTATATCTCCCTGGATTGAGCCTGGAACAGGTATGGTCATAACTTTTTTTTTCAAGTTATGCCTTTTCCAAGTTCAAATTGATTAAGTTTGTCTCCTGCGTTTAATTTATTTACCATGTAAATTACTTTATCTCTCTGTTAAACATGTTCTGATGTGTATGTTGATTGGTGACTTAAAACTGCAGTGTTACATGCGCCTTCGGGACCATATCCTACATCAGAGTTTGAGCATTCTTCCATTGCAGCAACTGTTAAGAAGATCTTTAATCTGGAAGAGTTCCTAACCAAGCGCGATGCTTGGGCAGGCACTTTTGAGGGCATTTTGACTAGAACTAGTCCGAGAGTGGATTGTCCAGGTAAATTGAGCATTATTTACATGATGTCTTTCTTTATTAAAACTTAAAAGGCTTAAGTTACATATGCATTTTGCAGTTACGTTGGTTGAACCTGTGAAATTGCGTGAGGGTGCTGCAAAAGAAGACGCAAAACTCAGTGAATTCCAAGAAGAACTGGTGGAAATGGCAGCTGTATTGAATGGAGATCTTAAGAAGGATATTTATCCTCAGCAACTTGTGGATGGCTTGAATGTATCGGATGGCGCAAAGTATGTTGAGAAAGCATTCAAGAGGTTTTGTGATGAATGTGACAAGGCAAAGAAAAATGGAGTGGATGACTCTGAGATCATATGCTTAGAAAAGCCAGCAACAACACACAGAGCATCCAAATCCTTCGTTCAAAAGCTATTTTCTTGCTTGGTTTGTGATAATAATTGAACTTGTATACACATGCATGGCTTGTAAATGGATGTATTCAATAATCCCAGGTTGTTTGAAGTTTTCTTATTTACGTTCACTGTATGAAGCTGTGATTTTATTCAATGAGATTCTATTTGATGCTCTGAACTTGTTTACTTTGTAATTATTGTTCATTCAACTTTGATGTACCAAAGCAAGTGGTGGTCTGGTTCTTTGTAACTCTAAAAAAAAAACAAAAACAAAATCATGCATGAAAACTAGTATTTTGAAGCCTAAAAGCAAAAACGTTGAGACCAAGACATAACCAAGTTCTTTTGTTTTTCTTTTAATGTCAGTTTCTCACTGATTTGTGGATGAACATGTAGTCGGAAGCAAGCAAATCGATCGTAAAGGCTGCACTTTTGGTTTTTTTGATAAGCAAAATAATGCAAGGGTTGTGAGTTTAACAAATCCAGCATACAAAAACAAAAATAATCAAGGCAATCTGAACTACAGGAATCACAAGACTGCAGATTAAAACAAACAGATATATAGGCCTTTCCATTTCCATCTCCTGACAATTGCCATTTCCAGCACATATTGCATCACAGTAGCCATAAACAGTTCCCTAGAAGAAGCAAACTGTTGAGAGAAGCCATACCAGTTTCAAATCCGAGCCTGAAACTCAGTATTTCTTCTTCTTCTTCTTGACTTGGCAGTTACAATCATGAGTGCTACTCACACACCCCAATTTTCTCTTCATTTCTCTCCACATGCTAACTTTGCCCTTTTTTGATTTCTGATGGGTGCAACCATGTTCTATTTCTTTCCTCATTATGCAGCACTCTCTCTCGAGCTCCATCACTTTGATGCTCATTTTCTCCATTTCAACCCTCACCTCTTCCTCGTCAAAACCCATCTTCACTTCATTCTCCTCATCCTCCACCACCTCTCTTCTCAATTTATCATCAAAAACCTGCACCTCCTTTGTGATTGTGTCTCGCAACTGCAACTGCGCCACAAACAACACCTGCACCACAAACCTAACTGGCAACCTTTCGTTCTTCGCTGCATGTTCACAGGCTTCAGGTGACATTTTTTGGCAATCTAACACCCTACATACCTCCTCTCTTTCCAGCTCTGTCAAATATCTATGCTTGTCCAGGTAAATGTTGATGGCCCTGTATATTCCATCGGAATTTCTCTGTGTTCCTAATGATGCTGCCAATGACATCTCAGCTAAAGAAACAAACGTGTCTATCCTCAAATCTATGTCACTCGCAACCTCCATCAAAAATTCTTCAATGAGTTCTGCCACCGAGATTATACCAGAAACATCAGTGCTGCTGTAGTTGGCATAGAAATGTTTCAAAATCCTCCTCACACACTCAATATCATATTGGATTTCCTTGGAATAACCTTGAGACGGTATTAAGAGGTCTTTCACTTCTGCCTGGTCTAATTGCTTCCCGATCCTAATCTCAAAACCACTTCTACAATCATTGCTGCATTCCAGACAAATCGCAAGCCTGAGCATTTCAAACAACAACGTGCAAGGAAGAATTCCTTTTTCAGGAGGCAGAAGCTTTTCCACTGCTTCAATCACTCCCCTCTTGTAAATTGTCTCATTCTCTCCTGAATTGGCCCACTTCTTTACATATTGACAAAGAGATGCTGCCACATATTCTGGTGGGACTCCATGCTGATTAATTGCTTGTATGAGGGGATTATATAACTGGAGGGACAGTGTAGTCAAATCCTCTGATTTCCAATCAGGAGAAAAAAGTTTTCGTCTCGCATTTGGTTTAAAGACCTCCTCATCCTCACTATCCTCATTGCATGTTGAATTCTTCATTGGTTCTCCAAGAAGCCGGGGATCGGCCAATGCTTTGTAAATGAGTGATTCTAAACATGCATCAACCAAACCTGAATGCAGTACTTGTTGAATGATACTGCTGGCGGACCGAAGAGCCTTGATGGTTTCATTCCAGCTAGGAAGGACTTTATCTTCAAAAAAAGCAAGAGTCTTGTCCAGCAGATTATTGTCGCTGTGACTTTCAGTCATCTCCAAGTAGTAAGCAAGAGAAATGAGTGGTATTACATTCTCTGTGGACAAAATCAGTTCATACCCATGGCAGAATCTAGCAACAAGTTCAAAGGTTTCTGGATCAGCAGGAATATCTCGGAGAAGAAAAGCCAGCTTTTCTGGGGGGTTTTCTTTGAGCAGGGCAGCTATTTTGGCTGATCTTGCTGACAGAAGATCCTAAACAAGAGTAAATTATACCCGCAGATATATTAAAAAAGTTCCCAAAAAAAAATGATAATGGAAGAAGGATTTATATGGTTATCTAATCTACACTTCTGCTGAAGAAATTTTTATCATTAGAACCAAGCAGTTTTTTTTAATGTTATATCAGCTTACTTTGTCTACACTGAAAGGCATGCCATGTACATGGAGCTGAACTTCTGATGGGGATGGAGACTTGGACAACCTGAAATGCATAGAGGCAATGAAACAGAATTTAGAAAATAATCACAAGATTTAGGGGGGGAAATGCAAAAGAGAGATAGAACTCAACGAAGGAAGGAGAAGATTACCAAGATGATACATCTCTACTGGCCATCTGGTGACAAAGGTAGGAGTAGTTGTTGTTGGAAGTTCTGATCATACAAATACCAGTATAGCTAGAGACCTTTCTGTAGGGTTTTTTTTACTGGTTTTTGCTGTATTCTTGTTTCATCAGAAAATTTCAAAAACCAAACCAAAAATCTCAACGTTCAGCTCTCAAAAAGATTTTCGCCCTAAACAAGTGCACTTCTGTTATTTGAATTTATCCGATTTGATTTGTTGAGAAAATCATGTAGAAAGTAGCTTGCCGTTATTTTTCTTACTTCTTTTTTATTGTTTTATTAAATAAGGATGGCATAAATACAGGCTCTGATTTTCTTTTTTTTCTTTTTTGTAGTCACCCATTTGTTTTCTATTCATTTTCCTATCTAAAATGAAACCAATTTATTATTATTATTATTATTATTATTACTACTACTACTACTACTATTACTATTACTAGCATTAACGTTTATTTTATTTGCACCGTGTACAAGTATATTTTTATTTTTTTAAAAAATCCATTTTATTCCATAGACGCCCGATCCGATTGTATAGAACTCATGTGCATGAACTGGGAGTATTCAAGTATAAATCCATAATCCTTGAACTATTATTTCAGATATCGGAAGGAACTGTTCCCTCCATTTTATTTGTTAAACTGCAAACGATGGAATTAATCGTCCAAGAAAATATTTAGGCCGAAGGAGAAAATCAGAAGTTGGCTACAACTCTGCAACTGCAAGACTAGCAGATGCAAATAATAAAAAGGCTAGCACTAATATATTGAAAAGAGAAAGGAAGAAAAAGAGAGAGAGAAAAGGAAAGCTCTCTTTTCCTTTCCACCTCACATGCTGCCATTCATGGTTTTCATATACACCCCAGAAGGCTTCCCTTTGGTAAAGTTACTGAAGCTACCAAATAAGTGAAATCCAGGACAAGGCTTTCAGCATTTATGGACACACCTGCTTGTTCCGGAACTGAGATTGTAAGTAATCATACAAGTAAACAGGTACAATGCGTTACATTCTCGATAAATTTTCTATTTTTCTAATACCTTGGAACCTTCATAAGAGAATAGCCGTACTGCATTTGCATAGCTCAGATCTGCAAGTTCTTGTTTGGTGATGTCCAGCAAGGATGCAACGTAACTTAAGACCTGGACAAGTAATGGAAACTTGCTAAATACATTTTACTTTTAACAAATAATGGTCCCAAGCACACATTTTTTAAACTGGTCTCAGGCACATAAATGTAAGTTATGTTGAATAAGAGAAGTTAAAGTGTTGGAGACGAGAGGGAAAAAAAAAACCAATATATTGATTAAAGGAGGCCATTACTCTAACTCCTTAGTTTTTAGAGCCAGGCTAAAGAGAATAAATGAAATTGAAAGGATATGAAATGCACCAAGGCCCAGGAACAGGTGGTTTTGAGAGCCAAAATCTCAGAATTATGTGTGATCTGGCCCTTTCCAAGATTAGCACTTGCAAGAGACAGACCCTTTTTACTTTATGCATTATCAGATAACGAGTTCAAGGGAGAAACAAGCAAATGACATACATTGTGTATATTTGCAGGATGATTAGGTGTTTCTCTTGGCAGTGCCGATGCATCTTTTGAAGGATGGGAATCACCATCATGGAGACTGTCAGCATTTGAAGAAGAATTTTCTCCTTCAGGATGAAAAATACCTCCATCAACCAGAAACAGGGAACCAAACTTTCCATTTGGCAGGGCATCAGGTGCATCTGTTTCCAACAAAATCCTATCAGAAGATACCTGCAAAAGGTTGGAGTTAAGACTTTGAATTTTTCTAATATGTAAAACACAAAATGCAATTGATTAACTAACCGCTTTCAGCATTTTTGTTGCCTTCTCTTTTTTCATGGACATGAGAAAACCAGAAAACGAAAAGTAAGCACCAAGCTTGGCAAACTCAGGAACCATCTCAGCAGAACCAAGGAAAGAATGGAGAATGACACCAGCCGGGAAAGGTCCTGTACTCCTGAAGATCCAGCATGTAATTAAAAATTGCAATACTACAATGGCATTAAGAAACAATACTAATGGCTTCACATCATTACAAATTAGACACGGCATAAGCCATGAGCAAGAAGAAATAAAAGTTGAGACAATGTACAACAGGTTCAGAGAATCTTTATCCAAGTCAACGAACAAGTATGGCAATTGAGATGCATAACAGCTCCTTGAAGCAAAGGTGATGACATCAAAGAACTTTTCATTTTGATTAAACATGGAAAAAAAGCAATCCAACTTGTCCATGCCAACCTACAATTTAATCATAGCACCTTACAGGCATCAAGACCTCAATTTTAAAACTGACATTCGTAAGATAGGTGTTCCTATTTGTATTCTGAATACTATTTATGATTCGAGGTAATCACTCCACACTGCATAGATTACATCAAAAAGAAAGCTCCAGCCATATACCATCAATAATCTGGATAATACCTTTCAGTGGAACAGAAATAAAATATAGTACCGTACTTCATTATCTCAAGAAGATCACCAAAAGCATGAACACAATGGACAGATACTGGTCTATTCAACTCTTTTGCGAGTTCAAGCTGTCTCCGGAATACTTGAACCTGGAATAGAAACTTCGAATATTAAAAATGTAAAATGAAACAACATTAATTGGTGCACAGATTTAGCAATGACATCATATATGAATATAGCAAGACAGAAATGAATATGCACACTAGTAATGGGGACAGATGTTCTTCCTCTATAATTTTTTTAGACTGGTACGAGATGCATAAACTATTCAAGGGACAAGTTGTCGAAGAAAAAAATGGGGGTAGCAAAGTAAAGTGACACAAAGCATATTTGAACAGGTATATATAGGTTTATTCAAATAGTAAAAAGTAATACTTTTATCATACAATTTCAAGAAGCTCTCAAAAGCAATAGGTAGTCAAGACATAGCAACCTATGCAAACCCTAGGTAATAAGGAACAAATATTTCACATTTAGTGAGCAAAAACGAGGGAAGACTAGCCTCCATCCAAGGCCACCAGGAAAATATTAGATTGTAATGAAAACCAAAAAGTCAGGTGCTAGTGGTGTAAATGCCTTCAAGAAAATACACACACATGTTTCTCCTAGTTACCAGGTACATAATTTCCAAATGGGAATTGAACTAATATGAGGCCTGAGGTGCCCACGCTCCGACATATCTCTTTCAATGCATAAAATTAAGGACGAACTTCTTTCAGGTCCAATGGCAGAGGCCAGGTAATGAATTACCATACGAATCACTGAATGACACTAAGCCGTGAAGAAGAGAATAAATTACTTGAGTGTGTAATAATAATAAAAAGAAAAAAAAAAAACCCTCCGTGAGGAAAACCTGATCATTGAAATCAATCTTCTTTCCATGTGAACCCTTGTCCAAACCAACCTGAAAAGGTTCATTGGCATGCTGTGTTAATTAAAGGTTCTCTTGAGCATTATGCTTTTAGAAGATTCTACCAACAGCAAGGAAATGGGAATTTAACCTCTCCAACAGCAGCAGAGGGTGTGATCTGAAAGAGCTCTTTAAGTGTGTTGAACCAGTTAGGAGTCCTCTCCTCAATAAACCTATAGATAGATTAAAGACCAAAAAAAAATAAAAAAAAACATTACCATCGACACAAGCATCAAAGAAGAAAACAAAAACACTGCTCTTGAGGAAAAAACAACAAAAGAAAAGAAAAACAGATCCATGAATTACTGACCCCCGAAAACAAAAACACAAAACTCATGAATTTTGATTAAAAAAAAAAAACAAAGGAAGAAAGGGAGGACCTTTATATTTACCAGGGGTGGAGACCAAAGCATGGGATCACAGACGGATAGCTCTCACCCATCACTTTAACCAAGTTCCAGTCTTTCTAAAAAGAAAATCAGAACCCAAAAGAATTTAAGACAAGAACAGTTAAATAATCATTATTAGATACCAAATTGTATATGTATTATATACCTCAGAAACCCCATTGACAGCAAAACGGACTACGCCAGTATCAAGGGCAGTGGCAATGAGTTGAGGTGTCTTGTTAAGGATTCTTGGGTCTTGCAGGTGACAGTGTGCATCAAATAGTTTCATGGTCATGGCTTGGCTTCTATCTTCACCTATCTATGAGAAGATTGATAGGGGATTTTAAATCCCAATTGGAGTTTGGAGAATGAATATAAGAAAAGGGTTGAACTAAGATAAATCATTATATTTTATCTCTTCATCCTAAAAACTTTTTTTTTATTTTTATTGTTTATTAATCTTTCAAGTCCTTTATTTATCTATATTTTCTTATTAAATTTATGCTTCAAGTTTTTAGTTCTACACAAAATCTCATCAATGTTACTTGTCATCTCCTCTCTAAACATAGCTATTGATACAATATCATCCAACACTTTTGCTACCTCCGAATCGAAATGATAAACATCATTTCTTTTACTCTACTTC
>Ga0325410_1006271_pt1 | contig 13062 bp, 7 predicted proteins | sample PopdelMetagenome_16_FD_206182 | JGI IMG/M metagenome (GOLD analysis project Ga0325410, IMG submission 206182) | Populus deltoides microbial communities from Bellville, Georgia, United States - Xylem-PdIQD-R3 | ecosystem: Host-associated > Plants > Phyllosphere > Stem > Wood/Secondary xylem... | reverse complement strand
CACCAGCACCAGCACCAGCACCACCACCGTGTTGCTATCGTACCTCACAACTACCAAAGAAAAATAATTTATTTTTCAAGAAATTGTTTTTCTTAATATAGTCAAACAATGTAAAATAGCTCTTTTTCCAAGATCCAGGAAGATGTTTTCAGCAAAACTAAGACCATAAGTATCCTGAATTGCTCAGTTAATCCCCCACTCGTGAAAAGTTCTTGCTTTGAATTGCTTGCATTGAACCGAATTGGATATCTAACGAGGAATTCTAGAAATTATAGCCCAATGAGAAAAAACAAGGTGCATGAAGCCCAAAGTTCTTCAGTGATGTTGTAAGATTACATTTGAACTTCAAATTTGATGATGCACTAAGATCTCAGGACTGTCACCTATCCCTACAAAGCAATTGTCATGAAAGCTTTTCAACAAAGAGATAAGTAAAGCTTGAAAGGTTCAAGTCACTAGCTCTGGTCCACCTGGTTTCTTTTCTTCCTACATGCCCATCAATGTCCTCCATCATTCCCTTGCTGTCATTTATCTGGCTACCATTTTCCTCTTTATCAGTTGGCAACCACTTCAAGTCATCCACAAAAATGACACCACATTGCTGAGGAACTTTTTCATGTTCATTTACCTTTGTTTTTCTCTTTGAGTGATTTCCAGAGTTGCTCCTGTTACTCTTTCTCTTTTAATTGAATCAATGTCATGTGATGATGAGATGAGTCTCCGAATGTCTATCATATTTTCGTATACATTCTGTTCTGTTAATATTTTATGGAATTATCTGTCGGCTTGTGAAGGAATGGTTGTTCTCTACTTACGATATTTCTTGGCCTCCATTTTACTAATTTAGTCTTTGTATTGTGTTTACCTAGAATATTTTTCACTGCCTTTTCTCTTGAGCGCTTGTTCTCATTTTAGACTGTACTAAACTGTTGATTTAATATGTTCTGCAGGATTGTAATGTTGACTATTTTTTGTTTTGTTTTGTTCTCTCCTTTCTGCACCATGATTCTTATTGATTGAATAATTTTTGGACCCAATTTTTAAATATTTGTGAGGTTCATATAGATATTCTTGAATATACTATGTTAGACATTTTTGCTACAGTTTACTTTAACCTACTTTGTTATTTAAAACTTAATTGTAAAAGCAAATGCCAATTAATGTGCTTTGGTTTTGTTTGCTTTAGTATTGAAAATAATTGTTTTTCATCCTTGTTTTGATCCCTTTTTTTTATTCATTGTTTAACGATCTAGGACTTTTCATATATATAATTAAGTTTAGAAGTGGATGACAAAAAGGAAGAAAACAGGAACAATATATTTTCATCCATTGTTTATATGTTTTTATTTGTTACAAAGGAAAGGTTTGAACTCTGAGACCTCGTGGGGGATGAGGGACACTAGTGGCAGTTGAGCTACAAGCTAATTGGCCCATTGCTTAAATGCTGTATCTACTGGGAGTTATGTTAGTCACTCATTTTTATTTTGGACTCTAGGGGTATGGGATGAAATTATATCGTTTGGTGTTTGTTATGTTTTTTGTCCAAAAAATATTAAAAAAGGAGCTGTATGAGTGGTTTTGGGAGTCTTTTTTTTTTTTTTTTTTTGTAAACTGTATCAATCTAGTTTCACTATTAGTAGAATGCCACAAGCTCTTCTCCCATTGCAATAACTTGCTTCAAACCCCATTAAAAAAGAAGGCTTGAATAAAAAAAAATTGCCAGCTCAAACATATGGATTCTAGTTTTTTTTTTGTACTTGCCACTGAAATGTGCTGGGAGACCCATAGTTTCATTGTACTGCATAGTTTTTCCCCAAGGTATCATGCTCATGTGGCTTCTTCTTTGTCAGGTATCATGCCCATATACTTTTCGAACGTCTCTCTCCTCTAAATCCTGTTGCACATACTCAAATATGTGGTGGCTTGTTTAGGTAAAGTCAATGTTTTGAATTTATTTTTATTGACCATGTTTATACCCAAAGTCCATGTGAATGTGCACTAAGGTCAGTATGTAAATTTTTAGAATCTAATCTAAGAATTCTCTTTCTGTGTTCTCATTATTTCTGCACCCATTGCCATGGAAAATTTATGAACTTTCATTGTTTGTTTTTGATGTGATATATATTCAGGCTCATTGAAAAGACGATCTCATCAGCATATAATATTATCCGTCAACCACATGTTCAAAATTGTGGGTCTCCAGCAGTTGCTGGTATTGATGCCATGGATGTGACAAGTTCTTCAGGCCATGTCTCTTTAATTGATCTTCCCAAAGAATTTTTTCAGATGCTTGTAACAGCTGGACCTTATCTTTACCGTGATACGTTATTGCTGCAGAAGGTGCGTGGTTTAATTTTTAATATTTGGTGAATTTTTTTCTTCTACATTGTATAGTTTTATTTTATTTTAATTTTCCTGCTTGTTTCTTATGGATAGGTTTGTAGAGTGTTAAGAGGTTACTATATGTCTGCACTTGAGCTTGTAGATAGTGGTGATGGAGCTCTAAATGGTGAATCTCTTATTCCTAGAAATCGAGTTCTTCGTTTGCACCTAAGGGAAGGTAGGTCAATGGTTGAGGAAGCCCTGGGAGCATGTTTACTTCCTTCTTTACAGTTGGTACCTGCAAATCCAGCAGCTGGGCAGGAGATCTGGGAAGTAATGAGTCTCCTTCCATATGAGGTTGGCCTGACATTATTATTGTCTTTTGCCCTCTTTTTATATTTTTTAGGTCTGAAAGATAATATGGCTAAATTACTCGCTGTTTTTCCCAGGTGCGATATCGTTTATATGGTGAATGGGAAAAAGATGATGAGCGGAATCCAATGGTTTTGGCTGCAAGGCAAACAGCCAAGGTACCATTTGTATATCTTAATTTACTGTTGCAAGCTTGGTGCTTTAAGTGAATCATACCCTATTCATTTATACTTAATGGTGTTTGTTTTATACACTACTCTGTTATCATGCAGTTGGATACTAGAAGGATATTAAAAAGGCTTGCAAAGGAAAATTTGAAGCAGCTGGGTAGGATGGTTGCAAAATTAGCACATGCTAACCCGATGACTGTCCTTCGAACTATTGTTCATCAGGTGCTGTTTTTATAGGAAATGATGCATCTGTTGTCACTGATATGTATTTGGTAAATCAAATCTAAGGGAAAGTTATTTGCTGGAACTTTGGCATGCAGATTGAGGCATACAGGGATATGATCGCTCCTGTTGTGGATGCTTTCAAGTATTTGACACAGGTTTGAATTTTCTCTTGATTTCTAATGATCTTCTTCTCCTTGAGCATTTGAAATCTAATGTCATTCTTAGCCATAAAAGCTTCTTGTGTTATACTTAAGGATCTGTCTTCTTTTACACTTCCATAAACACTGTAATTTGACAGTTACATACAATTTCTGCTGCAAAATATCAAATTTATGCTGTAATGATATGATCTGTTTTAGTTATTGACATAACCAATCTAATGTTCAAATCCTGTCATTGATTAAGTAAATCTGAACAATAAATCATTGAAATCATCTGTCACTAGTTTAGCCTGCCTTCCTAGCTGCAGTTTGTGTGTGATGAATGTAACTGTACTTGTGGCATTTTGAAGTTGAGAAAATCTTTTGGTTGTCAGTTATCAGCTTGCATGCATCTCTTTATCATTGTTATTTTTTTAGATATAATGCTTGCACTCTTCTTCTGAATCTCTCACTAGCTGAATAAGATATATGCTTAAGTGGACATATAATCTCTTTGTAATTACTCCCAATCTGATTGTGATTTTTTTAGGAAAGTGTAAATGCCACTTTTATGTCATCAATCATTAGAGAATGAAAAATAAGAATATTACATACGTTACTATGGTTATCCTTATTGATAATATCTACAGATTTAAGAGGCTGGGAAGGTAGAATGCCTGATTAAATAGCATTTATTCAGGTGAAACTCAATGCTCTATTGAGTGCTTTGAAGTTTCGGACTCTAATAAAAGGGGGTAGTGATATGATCTGCAAGCTAGAATGGAGGAGCTTACAGCCATGCATATTGGTTATTTCCACTGAATTTGTTAGAAAGATGGTTTTTGGTGAAATGAGGAGGATAGATAATAGATGCTAACCTTCTATACTTTTTTTTGTCCTTTGGGTCTATTATAAGCTTCTAATGTCTTAGACCCTAGTCTAAGTTTCTTGCTTATTCGTGCAGCGAACTTCATTTCTTGTTTTCTACTCTATCATTTGATGTGACAATGGGTGTATCATTTGGTGCGTACCTGAAACTTTGGAAGATAATTTGATTAAAAGCTTGGATTGCTCTTTCAAGTACTGAGGGTGCATCATGTTTGGAAATGGTTCCTAACAATTTTTTTTTGCAAGTGTAAAATGCATAAATGTGTTGAAGTTTTAACATCTATTGTTTGACCATTATTTGCTTGGACAATAGTTAACAAATGGGAGTGCAGGATTGTGATGGATCATAAAATCTTCAATGATGCCCAAGCTGATAGTAAATAGAAACAACACTGACAAAGCATTAAAATAAATAGTTGCTAATTACTGTTCTGCATGGGAAACCATTCTGTCCAAACAAGAAAGGTCTTTGTGGAACTGTACCACCTACAATGTTTAATTTCATGGTTTTAGTTGTTTTGGCCTATTATCAATATGATTATCATTTCATCTTCCTAAAAATAAAGCATTCTCCCTCTGTAATCAATATTGATGTTTCTAGATTTCCTTTCCCCAATTTCCCACTGCAAATTATGTCTCTATTTTTTTTTTTTAAAACTGCCCATGTTAAAGACCTTTGTTTCCTTTTGTCATGTAATTCAGGATGGGAATTTCATTGTTTCATCTAAAAGCTATATCAGCGTATTTTCCAAGGCAATTTGAAATTGAAGTTTTTTACTTTCTTTCAGTTGATAGGATATAAATGTAGCTGATTGAATTTGTGCTCTTAAAACTGACCGGTAGCTTCCTCTATTTCAATGCTAAATTGGAAGTTTAAGGTTGGTCATTCTGTAATTGACTAAAATGGCATGATTTACGATGCCAACAAAGTAATTAAAAAAAAAGAAGAAATAGGTATTGATGAAAGAAAAGGAGGTACATGGTATATTCAAACAAAAAGAGGTTTTAGAAGTTGATTAATTTTGTTTTAAAAACAATGGTAATGATATTCTGTTTCAAGGGGAAAATGAAGTATTGCTTCCTGCAGATGAGACAGAGATAGAGCAGACTTTTAGATAGGAGGGAAAGAGATTGCAGATATTTTTTTCCCCTTCAATCACATAGAAAATTGTGGACTTAAATTGCTTGATGAAAATTACATAATTAGCCTTAATTAAATTCCTTACAAAATATGATACTGAGGGTATTTTTATGTCTAACAAATGTGGGCATCCTGTTGACCTACCCAAACTAAAATCAACTATGGATGTATCTGGATTTGGTATCTAAGGGGCTGCCACCCAACTTGTACATCCACAACTTGACACAGGCAAAAAATTATTCCTGGAAATTAATCTGAACAGCAAGCACACCAACAAATATTCCAGTCCTAATCCTGTTGAGCCTTCCAACATGAATTGTGAAATTTATGGACAATTTGTGTATACTATTATGTAGTAATGCTTGTTGACGCTCATTTCAATGCATCTCTGTTTCTCTTCAGCTTGAGTATGATATCTTGGAATATGTTGTAATTGAGCGGTTAGCACAAGGTGGTCGTGATAAGCTGAAGGATGATGGCCTTAATTTGTCAGACTGGCTTCAATCACTGGCTTCATTCTGGGGTCACCTGTACGTATATCCTCTACCAAAACACTAGTTGTTGTCTTTATTGTATTTTTGTACCTGTAGAATGTATATGGCCCACCCATCTGTATCAAAACCAGTGTAGCATGTTAACAAATATGGCTGCTTAGCAGATGAGGATTCATTGTTCGTGGTTTTTAATCTATTATAAAGGTTGCTTGTTGTGATTTGATGTGAACAATCACAAGTATGAGTTTGGTGTCTTCCCTTTTTGATTTCTGATTTTCATATTTGCTTGTCCACCAACTTTAATATATTTTGCATGAGTTGTATTGGAGTCACTCTGTTAAACCTTTCTACTGAGAATTTTAGGTGTATCTTGGGATGCTTTACATCATTTTCTGGGTTGAAGATTTGACTCAGCAAAGTCTGGATAATGGGAGCTTAGACTGTTGTGGATATTGCTGGTTTTCTAAGTCTTTAATTTATGAGTCTAGCTCACTTCCAACATGCTTTGCAGTGAATAGGCATTAATTGGAAAACTCTATGGGATTTAGAGATGGAAACAATGTAACGTTGTCTGAATTGGAAATGACATCTGAATAAGAGAGTTAGTTAGAAGATAAAAGAACTTTAGAAAAAAAGAAAAGGAAAATTGTAGAGAGTTAGCCCGGATTACATTATTCAAACATGAAAATAATGTTATTTACTTGACCTCCTTTCAAGTCGACATACTTGAGATTGGAGGTCAAAAAGGTCCTTCTTACCATGATCATTGAGATTCATGAGTGTGACTTTGTTGGATGGTGGTTTTTCTATGAATCAACGGTGGAAATTTACCATGAAACCAGGCTTGTTCTAAGGGGGTTGGTTGCTTGGTTTATCGGGATTGCATTGTTCAAACTTTTCGTCGGTTCTATTTCTTCTTTGCCTCTTCAAGATAAATATTCAGATAAGATTAATAAACAAAACCTATTCAAAGAAGGGCCATTTCTGACTCAGAGGTGGATTTTTCAGTGAAACTTGCCACTGGGCTTTCTCATGCAACTTGGAATATTGGTTTTAATAATTAAGACATTATTGGAAAATGGTATTGAGCATATGTTAAACCCTGAAGCAAGAAAAATGGATGGCGGATATAAAATTCATTGTTGAAAGGTTCTTGATGTTGAAACTCTCTAAGTTGCAGATGTGATTGATTGTGGAATGTATGAAGATTTTCCTGCATGGTTACACTATTTGGCAGGTTTTCCTCAGCCAACATTTAAATGACTGAGAATTGGTGTTTAATTTACCGTCCTCCTTAAGAGCTTAGGTTTAAGTATGGTCTGAGATTTAAAGGCAGTTTTGTTCTGGATATTTCAGATTCTTTTCAGACTTGGTCTTTCTCTTTGATGCTTCTTTGAATGAGTGTTTCCAATAATTTTTTACATGAATGTGGAAGAAATGTACACTTGGTCAGAACTGATGTTCACTACATCATTCTACCAATGTGAGTCCTCCAGAAGTGTATTGTTTTGCTGTGAGATATGTGTTCTGAATAAGGGAGAGAACACTCCATTTTGATTTTGGCTGCATTAGCTTGTATAGGTGATGATATTTGTGCTCTTCAGGGTACCACAGTTTCTTCATGATTTTTGATAGCATGCATAGCTAATCTGAACCCCATATGTAGCCTGGAACCTTTTAAAGGAAAATCAAATTCTGTGGAGGCAACACTTGGAAATTTGTCAGGGCTCTCAAGGTTGCCTGACTATTCAGTAATACATTGAATGGGGTTCACGGGAGTGCACAAAAATTCTCTTTTCTTTTTGTTGATTATAGTGCAAGTGCATAGATTGCTGGAGATCTTCAACATGCAAAATACTTTTAAATTCTTGAGAAAGAATGTCTCATATGAACATGTCATGTTCAGAAATATTTGTTCTGGAAATTTTTGAGGTTGCACGATTGTCTTGATTCCCTTTTCTTTTGTGAAGTTCTGGGAATTATGATATGTAGTTTAGTGCTTTCTTTCTCATTTTAATTTCTTTTGTGTTGTCTTTGCACAATGATCCAACTAGGTTGGTGGGGAATACTCTCTGGGGTTTACTGGCATGGCTAATAGTTCAGTTGCAACTTGGAGATTGATGCCTATTCTAATTCTGTGCTTTGTGTATTCACGGGATAATTGTCAAGGACCATTTTCATAAAGTTGGAGTTTCACATACCTAATATGCCCCTCACTATTGTTTAATATTGGATTGAACTGATTTCAGAGAGGGGGATGGGAGTGGGAAGGCAATGCTGCTTTGGCTGTTTTATGGTAGACTTGTAGTCTAGGTTTCAACTCTGGCAAATGGAAAATTTTCTTATTTCCTGAGAGCTGCTAGAAAGGATGTGGTGAATGCTAATGAAGTGTCATTGCTACCTTTATACATCTTAGCCATAGGAGCATGGAGTTTGCAGAGAAAAAATGAAACCTCTTGAACACTGAGGACAGCTAATCTGTTTATGGTCAGACTTGTCAATTGCTTTTAGGTGCTTCTCTAATGATTGCTGGTTCAGGTCACTGACTTGGATCCTTATCCTCTTGAATCATTTTTTCCGTGCCAAATCAATGGACTTTTTGAGGGATTTAAGTATTTCTCTTCATTATTTCATCATTGTCCTTTACCCCCCACTTTTGATGGTTTGTCTCTTTATCCTGTTTGAGCATTATATTGACAAAGCTCTTCTTCTCGATGTTATTGCCGCCTTTATATGGATGATCTTATAAGCACAAAATTATTCAGGGCTACTGAAAATTTTCATTCCCATGTACTCATGGGCAATATCATTCATTCCTATTGCATGCGACCCTTCTTATCCATTCATAGACATAAAATACCCAGACACAGACATCTAAATCAACATGTTCCAAATTTGTGTGTATAGAATGTACTCAATTCATTGTTCAATGTACACTTATCAAGTGTATTTCTGTCCCTAGAATTCTGTTTTAATTGCCAAGCCCTCATCCAAGGTGTGTATTCCCTTCATTCTTCACTCTTTCTTTTTATTCTTGCATATATCCTATGCAATCCAGAAGTCCCAATTCTCTCACCGAGTAGCATTTCATGAGTTTGGATAAGGTCTGGTTGAAGTAACTAGTGTGGCCTTTGGGTTTGATAAGTCATAAAGCTGATGAATGAAGAAGTGCTGGAAGGTGGATGTGATATCAATGGATATACCTAAGATGCTTTTGCTGTCCTGAAGACTGGTTTAATGATGTCATTAATATCTATGGCTGATGCCTGGTTTTGTTCCAATACCTTACGAACAGAAATTTCACTACAGTCTGAAAGTAGGCAAGCTTGTTTGGGGGTTAGATGTAGCAGATAGAGGAGCTGGGGGAGGTAGGAGGCCTATGATTTGGTTAACTATGAGATTAATCTGTAAGATTATGAGGTGAAGTCCCTTGAGATTTTGGTGACAGAATCAGAGAGTTTGAACCAGAGAACTAATGATGAGGTCTGCAGGATAAATAAGGATTTTCTATAAACTTATGTATATGTGTGTGGATCAATAGGAGGTCTGATTTCGGCCATGTTGATTTGTTAATCTATTTTTTAGTCTAAGGTTGTATCATATTTAGTGGAGGAGATGCATTTATTCACAGTAGATGTTTCCTTAATTAACCTGTGGTGGTTCCATTGCTGTTTCGCTCTTCATTACTGTTTGCCTAGGCTTCCTCAGCATGCTGTTCTATTATAATGAAATATTACTCGAGCATGAAAGTTAATTGGTGGGTTTGGTCTTTACTAGATTGTCATGAGAACCAATTACAGGAATCCTGTTGATCTATAATGCTCTTATCAGTTAGGTGTGTATCACATGTTAGTGTCTGAATGTTGTGACAGAACAGTGACCTGGGTGATAATGGTTTTGTTTATTATACTCCTGCATGCTGAATGAGCCATGTCTTTGTGCTTCAAAACACCAAGTGCAACTGTGTAAGAAAATATTGAGGAGTAATGAACATAAAGATATTGAGTCATGTGTGAACATCTGTACAGCCTCCATGTTTGCATGTAGTGCTTGTTGTATGTGTATAGAAGTGTGCACCATTAGATGCATGAGCTTGCATGTGTGTCCAGCTATGACATTGAATAATATATTTTCTTGCCAGGTGCTCTTCTTATCCTGTGTTTGGGTAAATAAGAGTTTGACTCTTAGTGTTTCAGATTGCTCTAGAGTGGCTCCTTGTTAAAATTTCAACAGATACCTTCTGAAGTGGTGACTGTTGATTTCCCTTTTTAGTAGCTTTTGAATTTATTTGAACTGCTATGATAACGCACTAAGTTTGAAAATAGTTTCATTAAGAAATTAGAGACCAATTCCACCTGAATATGGCCCACAACCTCACCTATGTTTAATGAAAATCATCAAAGCCTTTCATAATTTATAAGATGATTGCCTTTGCTTGTTTCCTTATTCACTCTTTTTCTTCACTTAAAATGCAGTAAGTTTAATTGGTGGAATTATTTTAGTTTGGGTTTTCTCTTGTTGAGATCACTTATATGGCTGCTTGTGTCTGCTCAATATGGTCTCTTATTTATTAACTGCTACGTGTTTAAGAGATGCTTAATTTGTTGTATGATGCATAATTTCTGTACTTGTTCATAATATGTTATGAAGTTCTGGTGTTTTCGTAGTCATTTGATGAAACGCCCATCATTTCCTCCCTTGAGATCTAGTGATGATGGAATTATTTTTTCTTTGTAGTTATATAAATTATATTTTGATGAACTTCAAACTTTATGTAAAGAACTACCACTTTTTTTATTTTTGATGACTTGAAATTGAATGAAGAGAGTTTTGTTTATCCCAGGTGTAAGAAGTACCCATCTATGGAATTGAGAGGCCTTTTCCAGTATTTAGTGAACCAGTTGAAAAAGGGCCAGGGGATTGAGCTTGTTCTTCTGCAGGTATCATTCAGATCTAGAAGTTTTGGACTTTATTAATTATTAACATAAACTAAAGCATGTGGGGAAAGCATTGTAGCTTTCATCACAAAACATTGTGGATTGCTAGTGTCTCCTCTTTTTTTTTGTTGCTGCTTGAACACATGATTTTTTTTCCTTTTCCATTTCCTTTTCCTTTTTTTTTTGTTTTTTTATGATTTTTTTCAAAATTATTTGTCAAATTTTGTTCCTTTTATTTTGTCTTTTTATGAGGTTAGCGTGGTTTGCGAGTTTGTCAAGGTAACTCCGGTTGCCCCAGTTGCCCTAGTTTATGGGTTTGGTGGTTTTTTTTTTTCTTTTTTTAATTGAACTTGGCTTTTTTATAGTCTATTTTTTTTCTCATATACTAAAAAAAATAGTTTTTGAGAAAAATCAAGTTATGAAACTTTATAAAGTAACACAAATTAACATAAACTAAAGCATGTGGGGAAAGCACCGTAGCTTTCCTCACAAACACTGTGCATTGCTACAACGTCCCCCCATAATTTTTTTTTTGTTGCTTGAACACATGGTTTTTTTTTCCCTTTTCCTTTCCTTTTTGTTTTCTTTTTGTTATGATTTTTTCAAAATTGTTTTTGTCAAATGTTATTCTTTTTTATTTTGTCTTAATATGAGATTAACATGGTTTACGGGTTTGCCAAGGTGACCCAGGTTGCTCTTGTTTACGAGTTTGGTGGGTTGTCTTTTTTTTAATTGAACTTGATTTTTTTTATAGTCTATTTTTTTCTCATATAGTTAAAATTTTGTTTTTGAGAAAAATCATTTTATTAAACTTTTTAAAGTTACAAAAATTAAAGGGTGTGAGAAAACTACTGTTCACCCACACACATTGCACTGTGAATGACTAGTAATCCACAATGTTTTGCTTTTTTTTTTTTGCTTTCCTTTTTTTTTTAATTTTTGTTATGATTTTTTTTGAAACTTGTTTTTGTCGATTTTTACCTTTTTATAAGGTTAGCATGATTTGCGGGTTTTGCCAGGGTAACTTGGGTTGCCCTGGTTTACGAGTTTGGTGGGGTGTCTTTTTTTTTTTAATTGAACTTGATTTTTTTATTGTCTATTTTTTCTCATATGGTTAAAAAAAGAAAAATAGTTTTAGAGAAAAGGCATGTTATTTATAAAGTCCATGGATCTATTTACAGGTTTGGCTGGTTGACTTGATTCGTGGGTCTGACAAGTTTAACTTTTTTTAACTAGTTTTTTTTTTTCATCCTTGGATATTGGGTTAATTAGGAATTCAGTTTCATCCTTTTATGAAGTCATCGCAATCTAAAAAAAAATCTCGGTATAGAGTTAGTGTTTGATTTCGTAATCGTCTATTTTTGTTATCATATAGTTAAATAAAAAAATAGTTTTGAAAAAAAAAATAATAATCTCAGTAGAGTCCATAGTCCAGTTCACAGGTTTGATGTACTAGCCTGACTTACTTGATTCACAAGTTTAACAAATTTACCCACCAATAGGATATGTTTTTTTTTTGGTCTTTTAATTGTTTTTAATTTTTTTCAATTTCATCATTTAATATTAGATTGGTTGAGAAATAGACTGCATTATGGAGTTGGGAAATAGACTGCATTATGGATTTTGATTGCTTTCTATTGGGAGAATTGTCTCAAATAAGTGTATTTTTAGGTTGATGCTCAATTTTGTGAGTATCTATTTTTATCATATAATTAAATAAAAAAAGTTTATAAAAAAATGTTATTAAACCGAATAAAGTCCATGACTCGGGTCGCAGGGGGACCGAGGTTGATCCAATCTGTCGTGGGCTTAATATTTTTTGTTAAAATATCATCTTGAAGTTTTTTTTAAAGCTAAGTCATGTTTTTATCGATCATCAAGGTTGCATTTGGACCTATAAAACCAATCGATTTAAGTCGATCTTGCTCCCATACGGTTTAATTAAAAACTTGAGTTGGGTAAAGAGCTAAGTCAGGAGGTTTGAAAATTAACCCACTTATGCAGGTTTAATAACACATTTAATTAAAAACTTAATATTTTTTTTTACATTAAAAAAAGAAATTGGTCCGACCCGCGGTGGAGTACGGGTCAATATACTAGTAACTTCTATCTAGACAATCGAGTTGTCTGTTAACAGTGGAGCTTGTGATTTTGTCAGGAGCTTGTTCAACAAATGGCAAATGTTCAATACACAGAAAACTTAACAGAGGAACAGTTGGATGCCATGGCAGGGAGTGAGACACTTCGGTATCAAGCTACTTCTTTTGGAGTAACACGGAATAACAAGGTCTCAATGCTCCCTTTATGTGTTCCAAGCAATTTTAGCCAGTTATGTTTCAAGTAGTTGATTATTTCAATGGAGGCACATATCTG